>Ga0097620_100002168_pt1 | contig 19957 bp, 30 predicted proteins | sample KBSSwiS22_FD_77030 | JGI IMG/M metagenome (GOLD analysis project Ga0097620, IMG submission 77030) | Switchgrass rhizosphere microbial communities from Kellogg Biological Station, Michigan, USA - KBS Switchgrass S2-2 (version 2) (version 2) | ecosystem: Host-associated > Plants > Roots >...
TCGGCGAACCTCACCGTGGCCCGGCTATCCAGACCAATCCGCGCCACGCCCCGGCAGGGGTTGCGACGCAGCCGATTGGTCGACGACAGCGTCCGATTTGTGTGCGGCGTTGGCAAGCCCCTGCTCCAAGCGCGGACGCTCAGGACATTGACAGGGCGGAGCTGACCCGGTCTTTACCCTGGCTTCGCAAACAACCCGTCATGACTTCACTAAAGGGTCCTGTTTACGCGTGCCGGCAGTCCGTGAGGATGTTGAAAGTGCGTCTGGAACCGGACGGAGTCGCTGCAGCGTGGCGAACGGGCAATCAGTGCCAATAACCACCGTTCGCGACCAATGCTGCCCGGGACCTGCGAAGATTGGTGGGTTACCCGCCAACGCACTAGGGGTGTCTCCCGATTGAATGCTACGGCCTTGCGGCGACTATCCCTCGGGGAACGGCCGCTTCTTACAGCGAGGCTACGATGCGTTCGCTTACTGCTGTCGCGTTTGCGCGTTGGGTCCCTGGCGCAGGCACAACTGGTGTTGCCATGACGTCCACTTCTCTCGTCACTGTCCGCCGCCTGTGTCAAACTTCGACTTGGGCGGTGCATCGATGCCTGCCAGGCGTCGCCGCTCTGGGCATCATTCTGCTGGTCTCGCTGCCGGGAAGTGCACAGCCTGTTGGCGCCGGTAAGCAGAGCTCAGTTACGGCGATCGACATCCTGCTGGAACCCGACGCGGCGATGATACAGCATGCGGAAATTGCCAATGAGCATCTACGCAAGAGCTTTCCCAAAGGCTTCGCTCTGGGCAAAACGCATCAACCGCACATCTCGGTTCTGCAGCGGTATGTGAAAACGGCGGACCTCGACAGGGTCTATGAGGCGATTGGTAGGGTGCTAGCTGAAGAGAAGCCGACCAGTTGGAAGCTCAAGGCGGACAAGTACTACTATATCCCGTGGAAGGATATTGGCCTTGCGGGGATCGTGATCGAGCCGACCGGTGACTTGATCAGGTACCAACAGAAGCTGATCGACGCCGTAGCTCCGTTCACGGTGAAGACGGGGACTGCATCGGCATTCGTCACGACGAAGGACGACCCCAAGATCAATCGACCGACCATAGACTATGTGGCGAACTTCGTGCCGAATGAGACGGGCACGAAGTTCAACCCGCACGTGACCATCGGCCTCGCCTCGCAGGACTACCTGAAGAAGATGCTCGACGAGAAGTTCGAGGCATTCACGTTCTCCCCAGCTGGTGCGGCTGTCTACCATCTCGGCAACTTCGGGACGGCGCGAAAGCTCCTCAAGAATTGGGAGCTGAAACCTGAGGCAGGCTCGCGGGCACTCCAATAGTCGCGTAGAAGCTCTACCCTCTCGTGAAAGGCGTAACGTGAAGTCTAATGCAGGCGTCCACCATCAGCCGCCGTTCGGTGCTCTCAGGGTTGGCGGCGCTTCCCGTCCTGCCAGCCCCCTTTCTTCCAACGCCGGCACTCGCCCAGTCTGCCGAACCGCTCCCATCCTGGAACGACGGCGCAGCGAAGCAGGCGATCATGTCCTTCGTGCGCGACACCACCGACCGCTCCAGCCCCACCTTCGTGACACCAGAGGCCCGCATCGCCACCTTCGATCCGGACGGCACATTGCGGGTCGAGCATCCAATATATATGCAGGTCGTGTAGTGCCTCGAACGCGTCCCCGCTGTCGTGGCGCAAAAACCCGAACTGAAGAACATCGAGCCGTTCAAGACCGTCCTGTCACGGCGCGACATACGCGTGGGCGGGCCGTGGTGGAGAGGATGCGGCAGTTGACGGACTAAGATTTCGCCATCGCACCACCCAACCCTCATCCATTCCTGTACGCTTCAAAGAGAGGTCTCATAACGGCCCTGCTGTGAATCAATCGCTCATTGGGATCGAGCCAAGCGTCTTCTCGTAACTTCTCAAGCAACCCAGAACTCTTGGCACCCCTCACCATTACTTCAGCAGCAATAGCGAACGCCTTTAACTTAGTCGCCGTCACCAATGCTTCAGCAAGCTCGGCTTCGCGAGCATCAGCATCATGCTCGGGATTCGCAGCGCACCGTAGGAATGAGTAAAAGAGCGAGATAAAATGTATTGCACCAGTGCGCGTCCCGGACACCAATGCATACCGTCTCTGAGTTCCGAAGGAAACATCTCGCTCGGCATTCTCATAGGCTGAGATGCGTCTACCGAGGGTCCCAGCCCTCTCTTCAACCCGGTTGTCTTCCTTGAGTGGTGTAAGCTTCCGCATACGTTCGCTACGGAATTCCCTGTCGAGGACTTCAACAGTCAGTGGTGCCCCCTCGACGAGCTCCTGCCGTATGAACTCTAGGGTCATCGCCAAGCTGCGAGGTATTGGCCCATCGCCCCGTTTAGGCTTCCTCTTGCGCGGGCGGCCTGAGGCCTTGCGGTCACCCTTCGCTTCTCGCAAGGCCATACGACCCCCCATAACCACCCAAACCAAAAAACGCCCGCCAGCCCTTAGGCTTGGCAGTTGCAGCAGCGCCCTCGTTCCCATAAAGTGTTGGCCCCACCGCGTGGATCAGACGCGATGGGGCCGAGCCGGCAAGCTCGGCCGGTGACCAAAATCAACCTGGTAGGAGACTTTGATGACCGAGCCGCCGAAACGATGTAGGTGAGAGGCAGGCGCGCTGCCGCTTGCGCGGGCGGCCGGCTCCTCGGCACCCCATGCGATCATAACGCTGCCAATTTCCCGGTCAACGGGAAAGGGCGAGGGCAGCTAAGCGGCGCTCGCATCTGGTCTTCTCCCCAACCACGTGGCAGGCCGCTCGGCTTGGGCGTAATCGCAATACGCAACGGCGAGCACCAGAGATATCGTAAGCATGCCGCGAGTAATCGCGAAGACATGCCGATTATTCTTGCGACAATTTATTATTTTATGGAGTAAAAATTGAGATGTTATGTTCAAGATAACGTAAACTTATAGTTGACCTATCTCTTATACTTTGGCATAGACTTTGTTCAATGCCTGAGCGTGGTCGGTCTTGGCCGGCTCCTCGGCTCCCCCCCGGTAAGTCGGTTGGGAGCGGATCACGATCAGGCAGGTAGGCCAGCGGCCCGGGGGGGAGCGCGTAACGGTGGGCGCCCCTATGGCCAATATCCCTTTCGCTGAAATCGCGGACCTTATGAATCGGCTGCTCGATAAAGCGGCCGATCAACGTCGGCAGCGAAATGCGCAGGCCGGCACCAAGCAGACCAGCCCTGGCAGACGTGAAGTCGGACAGTCGGTTCAGCTGTCCTTTCCCACCCTACGCCACCGGTCCATGGGGCTGACGCGTGTGCGCGGGACTACCTCCATATTGCTCGTTGGCGCGGCAATATTGGTCGGCACGCCTGCCGTCTCAGTCGCGCAAGCACGGTACGACAAGATCGCCTCATGCAGCCGGTACTGCTGGTCGGCGCGCAGCTATGACCGCTGCATGTCCTGTTGTCTGGATGAGCGCGCCTCTCCTTCTCCATTCGCCGACCCGTATATCCCCAGGGACTACCGGCTGCAGCGTGGCCGCTCGTCTCCGGGCTGGCAATTATGCGCGCTGCTTTTTGAACTGATCCTGCGCCTTCTGCCTGAGCTGCTCGGCGGCTTCCTGGGCGTGGTGGCTCTCATGGCCCACAGGCTCGCCAAGCGCCGCCGCGACCTTCGCGTCGCTCAAGACCTGGACCACAAGGCAGATGTCTTTCGGGCGCTGGCCGACGCCATCCGCAAGGACCACCTCTGAGCAGGTACGCTGGAGAACAAGAAGCCGGCACGCCTTGAAGATACCGACCGCTCGGTCATCGCGGATGCGTTTCTTGAGGCCGTGTCGGTCGTCTTCCAGGGCGAGGACCTCGCCCTCCGCCCTGCCGCGCACCTTGCACCGCCTTGCGGTGCGACCAAAATCGTGCCGACCGTCCCCAGCCAACTCCGCAGCGCCACACGACGGCCACAGGATGGCCAAGGCAGCGTGCATCCTCCGTGCCCGGCATTGAGGCGCACAGAAGGTGGCCTACGGGTTCAACCCCGGCCGACGGCCGCTGCGCGACGCACACGTCGCGCCAGGGAGTCTGGGCCTGTCAGGATGAGGAGGCGGGGCATGAGAACAGCGCGAGGGAGCCAGCGCTCCCGTATTGTCGCCCTCCTGGCGGCGACCGCATCGGCGTGGCCCGCATCGGCCCAGCAGGGGCCGCCGGCGCATCATGGCCAGCCGCAAGACCACCCCCCAGTTCAACCTCAGGGCCAGCCGCCGCCGGCAAGCGTGCATTCCGCCCGGGTGGACCTGCGCACCCGATTCGAGGCGCTCATGGGCCGCACCACGCCCACCGGGAACAGGCCGGGGGCGGCGGAGAAGGAGCGCATGTTCGAGGAGTTCCTCACCTGGCCGCGCAACCCCTTGGAGGTCGAGCTGACGGTGCGGTTCACGTCGCTTGAAGGCGTCGGCCACGTCATCGGCACGCTGACGGTGAGGAACCGCGAGATCATGGTCGCCGGCCGCAAGGAAACGGCCCTTTTCATCACGCCGGCGCTGAAGGGCCTGCCGCAGGGCCTCTATGCCTTCCACGTGCACGAGAAACCAGCCTGCGGCCCCGGCCAGAAGGACGGCGAGATCGTGCCCGGCCTGGCTGCTGGCGGGCATCTGGTGTTGTCCGGCACGGGCGCGCTGAGCGGCACGACCTTCACCAGCCACCTCGGCGACCTGGCGGACCTGGAGGTGGCCGCAGACGGCACGGCGAAAAAGACGGTGGTGGCCGCGCGCATGACACTGGCCGACGTGACCGGGCGCTCGTTCATCATCCACGCGAGCCAGGACGACAACTCGGTCCGCCTCGCCTGCGCCGCGTTCGATTGAGCCCGGCTCACGAAAAGCGCCGAACATCAGCGGCATGCATGCGCACCGTGCATCGCTTGCGATCCCGAGGCTCGGCCCGCGTGGTGCTTCGCGGGCTGAAATTCCATAGGCGGCGTGCGTCAATCTCCCGGTAGACTTGGCATGACAAAGGATGCGTACCATCTGTATGTCCACGGACGTCGGGACGCAAAAACCTATCGGAGGAGACGGATGCAGCTCACTCGTCGAGAGGCGATCGCCGGTTTCGCGGGGTTCTTGAAGTTGCTGGCAGCTTCTCCGGCCGGCGCACAGGCGGCATACCCCGTGCGGCCCATCACTCTCGTCGTCCCCTTTCCACCCGGGGGAGCCACTGACCTGCTCGCGCGGATGGTGGCCGAGCGGCTCAAATCGGGCCTCAACTCCACCGTCGTCGTCGAGAACAGACCGGGCGCCGCATCGACGATTGGGGCCGCCTACGTCGCCAAGGCACCGCCGGACGGTTACACGCTCCTGATGGCGACCTCGACCACGCTCGCCATCAGCAAGGCGCTCTACAAGAAGCTCCCCTACGACCCGGTGACCGATTTCACTCCGATCACGCTGGTCGCCGCCGTGCCGTTCTCGCTGGTCGTCAATCCATCGTTGCCCGTCAGTTCGCTCAGGGAGTTCATCGCGTACGCGAAATCGAGGCCGGGGGAGCTATCGTACGGCTCGGCCGGTAGCGGCAGTCCGCACCACCTGGGGGCGGAGATGCTCAAGACTGCGGCCGGGCTCAACATCGCGCATGTAGCCTACCGGGGTAGCGCGCCGGCCATGCAGGACGTCATCGGTGGCCACATACCCATGATGGTCGTGGACCTCCAGCCGGCGCTGCCGCACATCCGCGACGGCAAGCTCAGGGTGCTGGGCGTGACCACGGCAAACCGGGTCGCGGCGGCGCCCGACATTCCCACCCTGGCGGAGGTCGGCCTTCCAGGCTACGAGCTTGTGGCCTGGCAGGGTGTCGTCGCGCCGGCCGGCGTGCCCCGGCCCATCGTCGACCAACTGGGCCGCGAGATCGCTGCGCTGGTGGCTGCTCCCGAGACGCGCACGAAGCTCGTAGGAATCGCGCTCGAGCCGCTGCCAGGCTCGACTCCCGACAGCTTTGCCGCCTTCGTGCAGAGCGAGGTCAAACGCTGGGCGCCCATCGTCAAGGCCTCGGGCGCCATGCTTGAATAGGCGGCGGGAGACCGACGGGGGGCAGGTGGCGGCGACGCTGCTTGTCATGGGCGTGGGTCCCGTAGGGCTCACGCTCGCGGGATGCCTCGTTGATGCCAACTGATCGTGTGCACGGCGCGGCCAAGCCAAGCGCCTGTGAGCGACCCGAGACATAGGTGACAGATCGTACCGGACACATGGGTAACACTTTCCGCTTGGCAACGCAGGCGGGAGGTGGCGATGCCCTGGAAGGAGTGTTCGGCCGTGGAGGAGCGCCTCCGTTTCATCGCCCGCCGTCTGGACGGCGAGAGCATGACCGAGCTGTGCCGGGAGTTCGGCATCTCCCGCAAGACCGGATACAAGATCTTCGACCGCTATGGCTGGCGCCGCTCGGCGAGGCGGCCTGATGGCTAGGCGGCCTATTTGCGGGCCGCCCCGGCTTTCAGCGAAGCACCCACCAGATCCTAAGCCGCAACCACCACAGCTTGGCAAGGTAGCCGCCGCCGACCATCACCAGCGTCAAGACGGCGACAACCACCATGCCGATTGAAACCTCGCTCCAAGGCTTATCGTATTCCAGCGTCTCGCAGATGCTGGAGCCGAGGGCGAGCACCCACAGATGGTACCGCCAGTAGTTCCAGGCGCCGCGCCAATCGAAGGTGACGGTGGCCTCGACCCGCGGAGCCGTCCAGGGCAAGACCGCCGGGAGGTGGGAGGTCATAGAACCAGCGCCAGGATGCCACGGCCGATCAGGATGACCGCCAGCACCCCTAGCAGGGCGAGGTAGGCGTGGAACCCGGCGAGGTACGCTCCCAGCAGCGCCACGGCGAGTTCTGGCGCCCCCGCGTGGTGCAGGACGAAACCGAGGACCAACAACAGGGCCGTGGCCCACAGGCTCGCCCTGGCCGCATTGGCAACGAGGTGAATGACGTGGGTCACTTCCTCCCCTTCTTCGGCAATGTGATCTTGCCGGCTGCCACGGCTTCCTCGACGTGCCTTTCGAGCACTACGGCAATGTAGCCGATGATTGTGCGCTTATCGGCATCAGCCAGCAGCTTGAGTGCTGCGTCAGTTTGCTCGCCAAGGCGAACGTGTCTCACCACAGTCTTCTTCTCCATCAGTTCCGACTAGCAGGACACAAAGATGATTGTCTTAGACACGTTTGTGTCTTAGTGTGGTTCGGCGCATAGGACAAGGCCTCGGACCCTTGCCCCATGGCGCGGCCGGCCGCCTCGTCAAGCCGGAGTGAACGCAGCGTTCTGTTTCTCGCCTGTAGAAACAGGCGTAGCATCCTAATCGCGCGGCTAGGCTGATCCCCGAAAATCCGGCCTCCGAACCGGACCGCCGCGCGACCTCTCCTTTTCGGAGCGCCATCGGAGGCACCCATGTCCCGCAGATATCGAGTACGCCCCCGGCGCAGTACGCGCCGCGATGACGACGCGGACCCCGATTATAGAACCTATGGCCCCACGGGCGAGCGGGCCATAAAGGCCGCGGCGCAAGCATTCTTCATGGACGTTTTTGAAGTTGATCGCCAGCCGGCGAAGGTCTCGCAGGCCGGCAGTACGCGTGGCCGACGGCGAGGCGACGAGGCAGCCATTGCGCTCGGCCTGATTGGCCGGTGGATCGAGGTCTACGGCGACCCCAAAGAAGGCGAAGCTACGGACGTTGTGAAGTACGTATTGACTGAGATGGGCGATAGCATCGGGCGATCGACCGTGCATGATCTGGTGAGCCGCTACGCCCGCGCGATCAAGGCGCGCAACGCCCCATAGGGCGAATTCCTGGAATTCCTGGACTACAGCCAAATCCGACACAGCTAGACAGTCCTCCAGCGATGCGCGGTGTGTCGCCCCGGTGGAGATGTCCTATGAAAGGCATACTGATTGACCCCGGTCGCAAAGACCGTAAGCGAGGTAGACCACAGCGGCGAGCTTGAAGACCTGTACCGCACGCCGGAGTGCGGGACCGTGGACGTCGTCATCGTCTCGGGGAACATCTTCGCTCACAGCGAAGGCATCTACATCGACGACGACGGGTACGGCAAAGCCGAGGACGGCAAGCTGCAGTCGTTCTTCCAGTGGGAGGGTATGGCGCATCCCATCGCCGGCAAGGCGCTGCTTCTCGGAGGCGAGGGCGACAAGAACGCCGATACGCAGATGTCGGTGGATGAGGTGCGCGCCAAGGTGACGTTCATCACCGGGCGGTTCCTCGGCATGGAGACAACCACCATCCCCGGCGGCATCAAGGTCTCCCCGCGGATCGCGACGGCGCTCCCAGGCCTGCCCGGCGGTCCGAGGCTCCCGGAGGCTGGGTGACGAGGCGCTGATCGAGGAGTTCAGCTGGAGGCAGACGCCATGAAGGAACCCAGCAGCATGAAGACCGGCGTCTGCGTCCTCGTCATGGCCCGTGTCAGCGGTGTCATCCGCTTCGCGCTAGCGGACGCGAACGGCAAGCCGTGCGGCGCCGCGGAGGTGAGCAGAGAAGCAGCACTCAAGATCGCCGATCGGATCATGGACGTGATCGCGACGGTGGAGCCCACGCCGACCGACGTGAAACACTAGAGAGAGGAGTGCCGAACATGGCTGAAGACATCGTCAATCAGGTCAACCCGGTGCCACTCGGCACGAACCCGCGCGCGCTTGCGATGCGGGTCGGTGTCACGGTGGAAAGCATCTATGAGGCGATCCGGAACGAAGATCTGAAGGCAAAAAAGCTGGGCCGGAGGACGATCGTTTTGGAGTCCGACGCCTTGGAGTGGCTCAGCAAGCTGCCCGATCTGAAGCTGTCCCCGTCCGCGCGGACCAGGGAGACTAGGGAGCAGGCTATCCGGCGTCTCAACCAGCTCCGCGAGCGCGACGAGTGAGAAACAAATAGGGCCGCTGTGAACGAGCGGCCCCGGAAGAACGTGATAACGACGCGGCGCTCTGTATAGCGCGTACGCCGCCTCACTGCAACGACGCACTGGGGCATCTAATGGATAGCCAATCACCGGCCGATAGAGCCAAGGCCGGGCGCGACAGACTCCGCGCTGAGAAGCAACAGCAGGAACGCGAGCGGAAGGCCACCCAAAAGGCGATCGCCGCATCCCTGAAGCGGCTGCGCCTCAACGGTGATGGCCACGCCGCAGAGCCACCGCCCAAGCCGAAGGCGGAACCCAAGGGCAAGGCGCCGGACGGGGAACAGAAGAACAAGCCGGCATCATCCACGCCGTCTCAGGCCACCGCCTTGGCTGGTCTGGCTATGGGGGAGGATGTGGAGTTGTTCCGCACGCCCGGCGGTGACGCCTATGCCGACATCCGCATTGATGGGCACCGCGAGACATGGCTGGTGCGGTCGAAAGGCTTCAAGTTCTGGCTGCGTGGCGAGCACTTCAAGAGGACACGCTCGGCTGCCGGCGACGAGGCCATGACGTCGGCGCTCGATATCATCGAGGCGCAGGCGCAGTTCAACGGGAGCGTCCGCGAGGTCTATCTGCGGGTCGCCGAGCGCGATGGACGGATCTACATCAACCTCGCCGACACCAGGTGGCGCGCGATCGAGATCGACACGACAGGCTGGCGTGTCATTGACGAGCCACCCGTCAGGTTCGTTCGGAAGTACGGCATGCTCGCACTGCCGGAGCCTGTGCGTGGGGGCAAGGTAGCCGATCTGCGCAAGCACATCCGTGTGAGCGACGAAGGATTCGCGCTCTGCGTGGCGGGCGGCGATGCGCGGGCGCGGCCCCTACCCGGTTATCGCGCTCGGGGGAGAGCAAGGCACGGCCAAGTCCACCACGCTGAAGATGCTGCGCAACTTGGTGGACCCGAACACAGCACCGCTGCGGGCGATGCCGGAGAGCACGCGCGACAATCTACATCGCCGCAATAAATGGGCACGTCATCAGCTTCGACAACGTGTCCTATCTCAGCGCCGACGTGTCGGACGCCATGTGCCGGTTGGCGACCGGAGGCGGATTCTCGACGCGGGCGCTCTTTACCGACGACGAGGAGAAGCTCTTCGACGGGCAGAGGCCGCAAGGCTTGAACGGAATCGGCGCGATCGTCTCACGCCCCGACCTTCTGGACCGGACGCTGAGCGTGCACCTGGAGGCAATCCCGGACGCAGACCGCAAGCTCGAAGACGACCTGTGGGCGGCATTCAACGCCTCGGCTCCGCGCATGCTTGGTGCTCTCTACGATGCCGTTTCGCACGGTCTGAAGCATATGGATGAGGTGAGGCCCAACCGCCTCCCGCGCATGGCGGACTTCACCCGCTGGAGCGTCGCCTGCGAGCCGGCATACCAGCCGGAGGGCACCTTCATGATGGCGTACGGCAGCAACATCGACGAGGCGGCGGACATCGCCTTGTAGAGCGACATCGTTGCCCAGGCGCTCATGGAGTACATGCGCGGGGTACGGTCGGTTGACGACGGAAACCGTGAGGTCGAGACGACATCGGGCAACCTCTTGGACGCGCTGACGGGCATGGTGGGGGAGCAGAAGGCCCGCAACAAGTTCTGGCCCAAGAGCCCCGAGGCCATGGCGTCGAAGCTCACTCGCCTCGCGCCCGTGCTGCGGAAGATCGGCATCACGATGGAGCGCCAGCCGCGGGAGTCGGGCACCAGGCGCAGGCTCGTCCTCATCCGAGACACAAGGGGGCATTCGTGAAAGCTCCCGGAAAACTGTCCCAACCGGCCCAGCCGTCCCCTGGGCAACGATTTCAAGCAGTTGCGGCGGCGCCAACTGTCCCTGCGCACTGTCCCAAACCGTCCCGAGCACTGTCCCGCGGCTGCCCGGACTGGTCCGGCCTGTCTTGCTGGAAGTGCCGATTTATCGGGGTTTGGGACGGCCAGGACGGTTGGGACAGTTTTCCGGGACCATGACGAAGGATGGGGCCGCCCCATGAACCCGAGTGTCGATCAGCAGGCTTCGATGGACCTCGCCCCTGGGGGTGGCAAGTCATCTTTCGGCGCCTTCTCCGCTCACGGTCGGCGGTTGCTGGAACTGGGGTACAGCCCGGTTCCGCTTCGTCCGATGCCCGTGGGACCGAGCAGCCGGGAGGAGCGCGAATGCGTGAAGGTGCCGGCGGTTACGGCGTGGCAGAATCTGAGGGCGAGGCCGCTCACGATTGAGAGGCAAAGCGGCTGCTGGCGCGGAGGCCAATGCTGGGGCTTGGGGTAGCCGGCGGATACGGCGGACTGGCCCCGGTGGATGTCGACACCGATGACCCGGCGCTGGTCGACATCATCAAGCGGCATCTGCCGCCAGCCACGGTGACTAAGGTCGGCTCGCGCGGCTACACGGCATTCTACCGCGCGCTGGAGCACGTGCCTGGCACGACGATCAGGGTGGACGGGAAGACGGCGGTGGAAATCCTGACCGCCCGGCACACTGTCCTGCCGCCCTCGCCCCATCCCAATGGGCACGAGTACGTGTGGACGTCCGAGCGCACGCTGTTCGACACCCCGATCAGCGACCTGCCCGTCATCACCGCGGCAATGGTGGAAGCCATCCGGGAGGCGCTGAACCCGGCGCCAGCGTTTGACATGCCACCCGTTGGCTCAATCCCGGCGTCCGATGTCCCATTTAGCCGGCTGGCAGGCATACGCCCATGCCGCAGTCGAGAACGCTGCCCGCGCGCTGTCAGCGATGCAGCCCAACAGCGGTCGGGACAATGCCCTGTTCGCTGCAGCGTGCCGCCACGGCAAGTGGGTCCACCACAAGCTTATTGCAGAGGCAGAGTTGGTAGGCGCGCTCATGGACGCTGTCGAGACCAACGGACTCGCGAAGGAGAAGGGACGCAAGGGTTGCCTGCAGACCATCAAGAACGGGATCAGGAGGGCGGAGGAACTGCGCCAGCCCATACTCGCTGCCCATACTCGGGAGGCCGAAATAGCACCGATGACGACCGTAGCGACAGCCACGAAACCCAAGGCGAAGCCGAAGCCGATTGTCGCCGTGATCCCCCCAGAGCCGGTGCCCGTGGTGGTCCCGATTATTACCGCAGTCGGCCGGATCGATGTCCAGCGGCGGGTGCGCGGAAGGCGCCTACGGCGTGGCGGAGCTGAAGCCCTTCGGCTCCAGCGACCAGCGTTGGGAGGTGGTGCTCAAGGCGCCGTTGACCGGCAACAGCGTGATCTTGCTGAGCGTCGAGCACCCTGAAGCGAGCAATGCGTCATGCGTCGTGAACAAGCGCACGGAGCGCGGCTTTGTCCTTGTCTCGACCTACCTGCGATACACCGGCGGCTCCACCGGGACTTCTGGATTCATCGACTTCGTCGTCTACGCAACGACCGAAACAAAGGGGAACGCATGAAACTGATAGCCTACGGCGCCATCGGCGACCTCGACCGCCTCGTTGGCGTGAAGAGCATAAAACAGGAAGGCGTCACCGTCTGGCGCGTGACCTTGGAGGCGAAGTTGCCCAAGCATGCGATCTGCGTGGTCGGTCCAGAGATGATCGGCGCGGCCTCGTGCCAGGTTGGGTGGTCCCGCGTGCGCCACGAGGCGGGCGACGAGATCCTGATCATCGCTTCGAACCATGGCGAAACCCTTCAGGTCGGTTTCGCCGTCTACGACATCGGAAAGGACCCCGCACCATGAACACCGACGAACAAGCCTTGATAGCCGACGTATTGGCCGACGCCCCGGCATCGGTCCCACAGCCGGCGCAGGACTACGCGCCGAGCACCCACATGCACGTCGCCGCCGACGCAGCACGCCAGGCCGCTGCCGAGCGGGTGGCAAGGCAGCAGTACATCGATCAGACCAACGCCCAACGGGCCTACGCGGCTGCGCAGCATGCTCCGGCCCACATCGATCAGGGATACGTCGATGACGGCTACCGCGACCCGTACGTCCAGGAGGAGGTGGCGCGGGTGCTGGGGCCGATCCTGCAGCAGACGATGCAGTTCAACCAGGACCAACTGAACGACGCGGCGAACCAGAGCGAGGCGAGAGCCCGCGCCGCGTATGGCGACGCGGACGTGGACGCGGCGCTTGCGATCGCCAAGCACCGCGGCGTCGGCCATGTCTACCTCGGCCGGCATGATGCCTACGCCAGCTTGATGGCCGACTACGCCGAGCTGGCGCAGCACCACATGCCGACCAGCAGGCAGTTCATCGACGGCTTCCTAAAAGAGCCGCTGAGACCGAGGCGCAGGTGATGACGGACGCTATCGACGCGGAGATTGACGCCGTTATCGACAAGCCAACCGGTGTGCCGCTCCGCGTGCTGTTGAAGGAGCGCAAGAGGCTCCACGCCGCCGAGGCCGCTCTAGCTCGGCTGGAGGCCGAGGAAGCCGAGTGGAACGCGAAGATGATGCAGATCCTCGACGCCGAGGAAAAGCTGGCCAAGCAGCGCCTGGCAGAGGCGCAGGCTCGCGAGCGCGAGGTGCTGGCACGTCCCACGTCTGCGCAGAACCGCCTCGTACAGCTCGCTGCCAACGGCCAATGGCCGCCGGCAAAAGGTCCACCTCGGAGATGACGACAATGGCTGAATTTGAAGACTTCTTTGACGCGATACGGGGCCGCGGGATCTCGCACAGTCGAAACTTCGCGGAGAGCGGGCGGCCAGAGGCCTCGCTGGTGGACCAGATACTGGGCGGGCCTCCGATTGGGCGACGCAACCAGGGGCTGTCCAAGGCTGCCCAGGCGATGCTGCGCGAGGCACAGGAGCGGGCGGCACGGCAGCAAGCGCGTTCGCGCGATTTCCTCGGCTGGGTCAGGTTGGGCCGCATGGCGGGCCTCCCGTATTCGGCGGTAAAGCGGCACACCAGCGCGAGGTAACGACGCCATGAGCGTCCTTCCGTGGAGGCGCCCAGAGCCACAGAGCGCGGCTGAGCCACACACTCCGTGCAGTGAACCATGCCCGCGGTGTGGACACGATCAAGCCGTGGAGGCGGCCGTGGACGCGCTGCTTGAGCACTGGCAGAGCGTTGCAACGGAACCACCCGGTGAGTACGTGTCCGATCTCGCCGCGTCCGCGCGCCACTGAAGGACTTCCTGAAGGAGCTGGCCAAAGTCATGACCCGCAAGCGCGGCGAGGAATGGCGTCGAGGCAAGCGGATCACGTTCACGATGTACGTGGTGCCCAGTCCGACTCAATGAGCAACCTAAGCCGCGCTGAGATGCTCGCTCTTGTGGAGGAAGCTGAGCGCCGCGTCATCCTCGGCAATCTGGCGGAGTATGCGCGTCTGATCGGCTTCGAGCCGGCGCGCCATCACATGACGATCATCCGCGAGATCGAGGCGCTACTCTCTACATCCGACTACGACATCCTGCTGATCTTCGCGCCGCCGGGATCGGCCAAGAGCACGTACGTGTCTCGGGCACTGCCTAGCTGGTACTTGGCCAACCATCCGACCCACAACGTGCTGGCCTGCAGTCACAGCATGCACCTCGCCGAGCAGTTCAGCCGGTGGAACCGGGGCGATGTGGGCACGCACGGCAGGACGCTGAAGCTAGAGCTATCGACCGACGACGCGTCTGTGGGGAGGTGGTCAGTCACTGCGGGCGGGACGTACCGCGCGAGCGGTGTGGGCACCGCGATTATGGGGTTCCGGGCGGACCTGGGCATCATCGACGATCCCGCGGGCTCCGCAGAGGACGCCTTCTCAGAACTGAATCGCGGCAAGCTTTGGGACTGGTTCGTGACATCGTTCGTGACGCGTCTGAAGCCCGGCGCGAAGGTTGTCGTTATGCACCAGCGCTGGCACCAGGACGATTTGGCGGGGCGCCTGATCGAGGCTGCGAAGCGCGGCGAATACCGGATAAAGGTTCTCTGCATCCCGGCAATCGCCGGCGAGGACGACCCCGTTGGGCGGGAGCCTGGGGAGTACCTGTGGGATGATCCCGACGGATTCGGCCCAGGCCGTAACTACGCCGACCTGCTGCGAGCGCAGCAGCTGCGGCAACCGCCTTTCGAATGGTCGGCGCTGTATCAGCAGAGCCCGACGCCAGAGGAAGGCGGGTTCTTCCGCCGTGCCGATTGGGGCTGGTACGACGACGCACCGGGCAGTCTCGTGCACTACGGGGCGAGCGACTATGCGGTGTCACACGGCCGTGGCGACTACACGGTGCATCTGGTTGCCGGCGTCGATCCTGACGACAACCTGTATCTTATCGACTTGTGGCGCGGGCAGACGACGCCTGATGTGTGGATTGACGAGCTGTTGAACCTTGCGGGTCGCTACCAGACCGCATCTTGGGGTGAGGAGAAGGGCGTCATCCTGCGGTCGCTGGATTCGCTCATAACGAAGCGCCAGAACGAGCGCCGGATCTACTTCCGCCGCGAGCCCTTCACGTCCGCCACTGACAAGGCGACGCGCGCCAGGGGCATCCAGGGACGCGCGGCGATGCGCAAGATTTACCTGCCGCGCCACGCGCCGTGGCTGACGGATTTCCTGACCGAGGCCCACGCCTTCCCGGCCGGCAAGCATGACGACATCGTCGATTGTCTGTCTCTGCTGGGGAGGATGCTGGCCGGCATGTACGCGCCGGGACTGGCGATCCCCGAGGTGCAGCGCGAGCCCGACGACTACCGCACCTGGGGCGAGGACCCCGACGTGGAGAACTCCTGGCGGGTCCAATGAGCCGCGTCGTTCAGATCAAGCGAGGCTGGCGGTTGAAGGACGGGAAGCTGGTCCGCTGCGTCAAGCACCTCGACGCCAGTGCACGAGCCCGCCAGCACGGGAGCAACCGCGTCCGGGTCGGTAAGCGCCTCCGCGGTATGGGCCAAAGTATGGGCTGATCCGCCCGACCTATCGATTTCCTAAGAAAAAAGGCTTGATTGGCTCCGCGGGTAGGATTCGAACCTACGACCAGCCGGTTAACAGCCGGCTGCTCTACCGCTGAGCTACCGCGGAACACTGATTGCGCCGTCCTCTTCGCGAGATGCGACGCATCCCGCGGACAGCAGCGTCAAGGCGCTCAGGCGCGCGGAACATGCCTACACCACGCCGGATAGTCAAGCCGCTGGGCCGCTGCGGCGAGGCCACGCCTGGGCGACGCCGCCCGACCGCCCAAGCCTCCGCTGCCTGACGGCGCCCGGGGTCGGCCTTGGTCGGCCCTGGGGCCGCCCTGGGCGCCCGGCCGCAGGCTCCGGGAGGCGTGTCAGCGCCCCTGGTAGGACGGCGTATGCACGATCAGGCCGTCCAGCTCGTCGCTGACGGTGATCTGGCAGGAGAGGCGGGAGCTGGGACGCACGTCGAAGGCATTGTCGAGCTGGTCCTCCTCCTCGTCGGAGCGGGTGCCGACCTTGCCGGTCCAGGCCTCGTCCACATGCACGAGGCAGGTGGCGCAGGTGCAGGAGCCGCCGCATTCGGCGACGATGCCGGGCACGTCGTTCTTGAGCGCCGTCTCCATGACGGTGGCGCCAACCTCCGCCTCGACGGTGCGGGTGGTCCCGTCGTGCTCAATGTAAGTGATCTTCGGCATCGGTGTGGCGCTGCGCTCCTGCTCAAGTCTGGTGAGGAACGCCTATGCCAACCCGGCCCGGCGCTGTCAAACCGGCGCATGCGCGCGCCTTCGGGTGCGCCTCGCGGCCCATGCCTTGGCGCGGCCGCATTCGGTCTCGCAGGATTGCAGTTGCCCGGAGCCCGATGAGGAGGCGAGCCGGTGATGAGCGTCACGCCCGCAGCCTTTCGCCGCCTGGCCCTCAGCCTCCCCGAGGCAAGCGAGGCCGCGCACATGGGCCATCCCGATTTCCGCGTGCGCAACAAGGTCTTCGCCTCGCTCGGCACGCCGGATGGCGGCTGGGGCACGGTCAGGCTCACACCCGAGCAGCAGGGCGTGCTGATCGAGGCGGAGCCGGCCGTGTTTAAGCCGGCCGCCGGCGCCTGGGGGCGCCGCGGCTGGACCCACGTGCGCCTCGCCGCCGCGGACGCCGAAACGCTCAAGAGCGCACTCGGCATGGCGTGGCGCAACACGGCGCCAAAGGCCCTGGTGGCCAGAAGCACCGCATAGAGCGTTGGTCGCCGTGCCGGGGCCAGACCCGGGCCAGACCCCTCGCGCCGAACCGCGCAGCTTCTCCTGCGGCAGTCGAGGCTAGGGGTCTGGCCCCGCTCGCTCAGAAAATCCGCTCCACCGGGAGACCCAGCGCCAGGGCGCCGGCGTACTCGGCCTGCGGGCCGGACTGCAGGGGGTGGTAGCGGGCGGCCTGGATATCGCGGAACTTCCGCTCCAGGCCGGCCGACCGGTAGAAGCCGACGCCGCCCGCCACCTCCATCGCCAGCTCCACGGCAGCGAGGGCATGGCGCGTCGCCAGGGCCTTGCCGATCATCACCTGGTTGACGCTGGCAGCCGACGGGGCGTTGAGGCGGACGGCGGCCAGCATCGAGTCGAGCGCGAGGCGGGCGCCCGCAAGCTCCGTGTCCATGCGGCCGGCGAGATCGATCGTGTGGCGCGCAGGCCGCTTGCGCTTGACCAGCTCGACGGCGAGATCGCGCGCGCTCTCGGCCACGCCCACGTAGACCGAGTAGACGAGCGGGAAGGCGATCGTGGCGATGATCTGGAACAGCGGGTGCCACTCGCCGGCCTTGCGGCGCACAGATACCGCGGCCTCCGGCACCACGTGGCCCTCGATCAGCACGTCGTGCGATCCGGTGCCGCGCATGCCCAGCGTGCGCCAGGTGTCGAGCACCTTCACGTGCGGGGAATTCATCGGCACGCCGAAATGCAGCACCATAGGGCCTTCCGGCGTCTCAAGGACCGCGCCCGTCATGAAGAGGTTGCCGGCGGGCGCGCCGGAGGTGAACGCCTTGCGCGCGTCGATGCGGTAGCCACCCTCCACCTTCTCCGCCTTGCCGGATCCGGCGATCCAGTCCGACCCACCGCTGGACAACAGGAGCAGCCGCTCGCCGGCGATGCGCTTGAGCAGCGGCTCCACCGGCGTGGCCTTCTGGTGGGTCCAGCGCCAGGCCGGGATCGCCACCTGGTGGGTGTGCATGGAGAAGGCAAGCGCGGTCGAGCCGCAGTGGCGGGCGAGCGTACGCAGCATGAGGGACAGCTCGTCCACGTCCGCTCCGCCGCCACCGAGCTCGGCCGGTACGCCCGCCTCCACCAGGCCGGATGACTTCAGCATCGCGAAGTTCTCGGCCACGAAGCGGTCCTCGTCGGCCGTCTCGGCGGCGCGGCGGGCGAAGATCGGGCCAAGCTCGCGGGCGATCTCGACGGCGCTCTTCCTGTCGTGACTGTCGCTCTTGATCGCTGCGGCAATGCTCATCGTTGGGGCCTCACTGGCATGGTCTGACGGATCGGTGCGCCCATCCTGGTCGGGATCGGCGTCCCGCCTCCAGTCTAGGAACTGTACCGACGGCAGGCCGGCCTCCTGACCGGCTTCCGTCAAATCACTGGCATGGAGCGCCTTTGCTGCAATCCACCGGACGGATGACAGGCAGACCGCTGACTTTGCCGCCCGGCTCGGGTACAATATCTGTACTATCGGTTTGCTCCCCGCGATGCGATGGCTCGCTCGCTTCGATTTCAGCAAGCATAGGAGGATGCGTGCAGGACAAATTCGAGAGGTCCAGCTATGGCCAGTTCTGCCCCGTTGCCATGGCCGCGGAAATCGTGTGCTCGCGCTGGACCGCGCTGGTGCTGCGCGAGCTGCTCTGCGGCACCACCCGGTTCAACGACTTGAGGCGCGGCGTACCGCTGATGTCGCCGACGCTGCTGTCGAAGCGGCTCAAGGAGCTGGAGGAGACCGGAGTGATCGTCACCGTCCCGACCGGCCAGTCCGGCGTCGTCGAATACAAGCTGACAGAGGCCGGTGAGGACCTGCGCCCTGTGGTGATGTCCCTCGGCACCTGGGGCCAGCGCTGGATTGAGAAGTCGGTCTCGCTCAAGAACCTCGACCCGTCGCTGCTCATGTGGGACATGCGCCGCTGGCTCGACCCCACGCCGCTGCCGAAGCGGCGCTGCACCATTCAGTATCTCTTCCCCGACGTGCAGTCGGCCAAGCGCTCCTGGTGGCTGGTGGTGGACGAGCACGGCAAGGTCGACCTGTGCACCACCAACCCCGGTTTCGAGATCGACCTCTACGTCACCAGCCCGCTGCGCAGCATGACGGCGATCTGGATGGGGTTCACGACCGTCGCGGCCGAGGCCGAAGCCGGCCACCTCGAGCTGATTGGCGATGCGGAGATCGCCAAGTCGATGCAGCGATGGCTGGGTCTCAGCCCCTTCGCCAAGGAGAAGAGCCGCGTGGCGGCGTGACGACGCTGCCGATCAGGCCGCGATGGACGGGGACGGCGGCGCGCCGGCCGGCCCGCCGGACGGCGCGGCTCCGACGCGCTGCATCGCCTCCACATCGCGCGCTTTGCAGTGGCAGGCAAGATTTGCCTGTTCCATCGGGCACTTGCCCGTCCATTGGCGCCCGCTCTTGTGGTTGGCCAGTGCAGCCTCGAGCGGCAGGGGTGCGGTGAAGGCCTCCACGCCGCGCAGGTTGGGTGGCGCGTAGCGGCACGGCGGCCCCCTCTCCACCAGGGACTGGGGCCAGCCGAGGCGCTCGCTGACGCTCCAGTGCACCTGCTCGTTGAGGCGTACGGATTGGCGCCGCCGCCAGCCGAGCCAAGTCAGGAGGCGGGCTCGCAGGCCGGTGGACGGCTTGGGCAGGATCGACCGGTAGGGATTGATCCAGTTCCAGCGCGAGGAGGTGTAGAGCGTGCCGGCCGAGCACGGCCACACGTCCTCCCTGACGGTGAGGTCGTTGAACCGCAGCCCCGTCCGGTCGTGCACCTGCGCCAGCATCCAGGCGAGCGACAGGTCGGAGAGGCCGGAATTCTCGTAGCCGCCACCGACGTTGGCGTGGACGCCGGCGAACCACACCTGCTGGACATTGGGCGGCGACTCGACGGGCTGGTCCTGCGCCCGCGGCCTCAGGGTCCAGAACGTCGGCATGAACGGCCGGCGCCGCTCGTCGACGGCGATGGCGTGCAAGCCGACCTCAACGG
>Ga0097620_100002610_pt1 | contig 18329 bp, 21 predicted proteins | sample KBSSwiS22_FD_77030 | JGI IMG/M metagenome (GOLD analysis project Ga0097620, IMG submission 77030) | Switchgrass rhizosphere microbial communities from Kellogg Biological Station, Michigan, USA - KBS Switchgrass S2-2 (version 2) (version 2) | ecosystem: Host-associated > Plants > Roots >...
CAAAACTCTCAGACGAAGAAAGAAAACAATGGCAAGCTGAAATCAATCGTCAAGCCAATAAAGACGCTGCGTTTCTTATGAATGAGCAGCGACGTGAGGTAGAAGAGATTTTACGCCCCGAACAGCGTAAACGGTTAACCGAGATTGACCTGCAATGGCGGGGAATTCTGGCGCTCGTTGACCGAGATCTCAGCGATGAACTGGGGATTTTGCCATCCCATTACAAAGTGATTGAGCAAATCGTGGCTGGGTTCGAAGTCAAACGGATAAATTTGTCGAGCGTTCGCCCCCGAGTAGACCGTTATCAGAAGCGACAAGTGCTTTTGCGTGAGACTGAGCAAAAGGTCCTGGCGCTTCTCTCGGATGAAGAGAAGGGTCGGTGGACGCTGAAAATCGGCGAGCCTTTCAAATTCGATAATCTCATCAAGTTCTAAATCGGGGAAGTACAAGTTGCGGTGCAAGCAATGAAACGATTCATAATTGGTTTTGCCCAGGCAAGACCAGTTTCCAAGCAAGAGTCGCAGAAAGCGAAGATTTTAATGTGCCATAAGTCAATAAATCTTAGAGCCGCAATTCCACTCATCATTGTTTGTTTTGGCTTGCCGCTGACAGTTAAGGCGCAGGAAAACGTTACTCTGCTGGGTGGTTCACCGGCGATGGACTTCTCCCGGGAACTCTTGAAACGCGTGGATGTGCGAAATGAACTCGGAATCGATGCAAACCAAGAAGAAGCTCTGGCAAAGGTGCTCAGTGAATCGGCTATGCCGATAGTCGTTCGTCCAGTCGTTCAATACCGGGACATTTCAAAACTCTCCATCGAAGAAAGAAAACAATGGCAAGCGGAAATCAATCGTCAAGCTGCTAAAGACGCTGCGTTTATTATGAATGAGCGGCGACGCGAAGTAGAAGAGATTTTACGTCCCGACCAGCGTAAACGGTTAACCGAGATTGACCTGCAATGGCGGGGAATTCTGGCGCTAGTCGACCGAGGTCTCAGTAACAAACTGGGCATTCTGCCATCCCATTGCCAAATGATTCAACAAATCGTTGCTGAATTCACAGTGAAACGGTTGGGGTTATTGAGCGTTGAGGATAGAGCAGATCTTTACCAGAAGCGCCAAGTGCTTTTGGGCGAGACTGAGCAGAAGATTTTGAGCGTTCTCTCAGACGAAGAGAAGAGGCGTTGGTCACAAACAATTGGCCGGCCTTTCAGGTTCGAAGCTAATCTCACGAAGTACTAAATCCGGGAATTAAGAGTTGAGGTGCAAGCCATGAAACGCTTCATGATAGGTGTTGTGTGCCTGATATCGGTCGCCGGCTTCGGCGCCTCAGCACGCGCGCAGCAATCATCGCTTGTCATCGGAAGCAATCAATCCGTTAGTGGGAACGGGACATTTACAAGCCCCGGTGGGCCGCAGCAGGACGCCCTGCGTGGGCTCGATGAATACATCATCAAATCGATGGCCGATTGGGGTACGCCGGGCCTGTCCATTGCGATCGTACGCGACGACTCGGTCATCTATGCGAAGGGATATGGCGTGCGCGAGTTGGGCAAACCCGATCGTGTCGATGAGAACACGCTCTTCGCAATCGGCTCGCTGACCAAGTCGTTCACCACCGCCGCGCTCTCCATTCTGGCAGATGACGGCAAAATCAGATGGGATGATCGAGTGACAGCGCGTCTGCCCGGATTCCGGCTCGCGGATCCGATCGCGACAGAAGAGCTGACGATCCGCGATCTCGCCTCGCACCGCAGCGGTCTTCCCGGCAACAACATTATCTTCTGGGGCACGAGCCTCTCGCGCAAAGACATCGTGGAGCGGGTTCGGTTTCTGCCGCTCACGGCCCGGATCCGCACCCGCTTCCAGTACTCGAATCTTATGTACGTTACGGCGGGAGAGATCATCGCTGCCGTCACCGGCAAGAGCTGGGATGACTTCACACAGGAGCGCATCTTCGTGCCCCTCGGCATGACCCGCAGCGAGATCGGCGTCGCCGCACTCCTCCGTTCCGGTAAACCAAACGTTGCAACACCACACTTCCGCCCCCCTGGCGGGCAGACCGCGGTGGTGCCGTGGATCGATCTGGACAATGCCGGGCCTTCGGGATCGATCATCTCTTCAGCGGTCGACATGGCGCAGTGGCTCCGCATGCAACTGGGAAAAGGAAGTTACAACGGAAAACAGATCATCAGTGAACGCATGGTCGAGGAGATGCATTCGCCGCAGATGATCATACCCCGCAGCGCTAATATGGTGGCGTTGCCCGGTATTAACTTCGTGAACTACGGGCTCGGCTGGGTTGTGCACGAGTACCACAACAGCGTGGTCGTTCAGCACGGCGGGCAGACGGACGGGATGCGCTCGATCGGATTGATAGTGCCGGAGAAGAAGATCGCCGTCGTCGTGCTCACCAACGAAGCTCTGAGCGAGCTGCCCTCCGCCATTGCGTATAACATTGTGGATAGGTTGCTCGGTGGGCCTGTGCAGGACTGGAGCACGATAATCTATCGTCGTATGCAATCACCCGGCGGTGGCGGTGCGTCAAGTGGCCCGCAGCGCATCGAGGGCACTCGCCCCACGCTCGAGCTCGCCAGGTACGCCGGCACCTATCGCAACCAGATGTACGGCGATGCGCAGGTGAGCGTGCGTGATGGGGCGCTGACGCTTCAGTTCCTCGGCTTCAGAGTCCCGCTGCAGCACTGGCATTACGACACCTTCCGCATTGGCGGCACCGGCCCGTTTACAATCAACGGTCAGCTGATCACGTTCTCACTGAATCGGGACGCGGAGGTAGCGTTTTTTCACATCCCGTCCGCGGGGCCCGCTATCGGCATAGGTTCGTTCGTGCGGGTGCCGCAGCGGTAAGCTGGACCAACTGATATGTACATAAGACTTCTCTTGTTGGTCATGGTGCTGTTGAGCCTTCGATCCGAATGCGTGCCGGCACAGCCGCGCGCGGCTGCGAACCTATTTTTGTAAAAAAGCAGCGCAGGCGGGTGATGAATATGAAGATAACTCGACGCGATCTATTCTTCGCAGGTGGCTTGTCCTTGCTTGCTGGCACGCGCGTTTTCGGGCACGGTAATGTCGCTCCTCATCGTGCTCAGTCCCAGGATCCTCGTAGCCCATCGGCGCGCCTTCTCGAAGCTCTTCAAAGGGACAGGCTTCCCCTTACATTGAGAATGTCTCAATAGTGGAGGCGGCCCTGAAAAAGTCGGGCAAAAAAAGTATGACTGACCCTTTTAACGACAGGTTTGCGGTTCTGGCGTGACGAAGAAACTTATCATTGCAATTCATGATGATCGTTCTCACTCAGTTATTCCGACACTGATCGAAGGTTGGGAAACGACGCGAATCCCAAAGACGCGTGGCTGAGTTCCCGAGCCAGGTCGCGTAATAAACCGACGGTGGCTCGCAACCCACACCCCATGGTCCGATTGACGACACATCGGAGCAATTCCCTTCAGGAAATTTTCGCTCATATGCCACCGATCGCTTCCATTAATCGAAGCCTTTAGACTAGATTAATAGCGTACGCACTAGAGAGTATTCGAATTGACTAGATCAAGCGAATGATTCGCCCTTCTACTAAATTCTCGTCGCTGGAAACCAGCGAGAAGAAATCTCTCAGCGGGTTCGATGGCCTGGGGCATGGGAAGAAGTGGGGACTGCTCTTCGCTTCGTGGACACTCTTTGGCCTTTTCTTCGCCAGCCAAGTCTTAATCAGCCGTGCCTATCGGGGGCGCCCGCTCAACTTCTGGCATACGCTGAGTATCTGGTTGATATGCGCCTATATCTGGGCCGGTCTGACTCCGCTCATTCTTTATTTCTCGAGACGCTTCCGCATCGAGCGTGGGCGTCTTAAGAACTTCGTGATTCACCTCGTGGCCAGCCTGGGCTTTTCGCTTATTCAAGTGGGGTCCTATCTCGCGGTGATTTCATTTACCGATCCTTTGACTGAGCCCTTCGCAGACGTCCTCCGGGAATTCATAGTGACCGGACTTCACTTCAATCTGCTTACCTACTGGGCGCTCGTGGCACTCAGTCATGCCGCCGATTACTATCGCAAATATCAGGAGCGGGAACTGAACGCAGCAGAGTTGAGGGCGCAATTGGCACATGCCCAGCTGAGCGCACTCAAAATGCAATTGCACCCTCACTTTCTATTCAATACGCTTAACTCCATCGCCGTGTTAGTACGTAAGAGCAATAACAAAGAAGCAATCAACATGATCAGTGGGCTAAGCGATCTCTTGCGGTATTCCCTCGAAAACATTGACACGCAGGAGGTCCCGTTAAAGGACGAACTCGATGTTCTCAAACTTTACCTTGATATTGAACAAGTGCGATTTAATGACCGACTGGAAGTGCGAATGGAAATCGCGCGGGAGACGCTCGCCGCTCTGGTTCCAAACCTGATCCTGCAGCCGCTGGTCGAGAACGCCATTCGTCACGGCATCGGAAGGCAAAGTGCCGCCGGGATCCTGGAGATAAAGGCTCGCCGCGTAAACGGGAAACTCTGCTTGCGGGTGCGCGACGACGGGCCGGGGATATCAGAAAACGGTAGTAAACGCGCCGGCGCGCAGATCGGCTTGACTAACACGCGAACGCGCCTGCAGCGGCTCTACGGAGAAGCGCACGCATTCGACCTATCCAACGCGGTGGGCGGTGGGGCCGTCGCCACCCTGGTGATCCCCTTCCGAGAGTTAGGCGATTAAGAAGAGCTTGAAGCATCAGTAATGGGACTCCGAACGTTGATAGTCGATGATGAACCACTGGCGCGAGAGGGCGTCAGAATGCTGCTCGGACACGATCCGGAAGTCACGGCGGTACACGAATGCGCCGATGGACAGGCGGCGGTCAATGCAATTTTTGAGACGAAACCAGACCTGGTTTTTCTCGATGTGCAAATGCCGGAGATGGACGGGTTCGAGGTGTTAGAGACGGTGGGCGTCGACCGAATGCCCAATACTATCTTTGTAACCGCCTACGATAAATATGCATTGCATGCTTTCGAGGTGCATGCCCTGGACTACCTGCTCAAACCTTACACCAACGAGCGTTTTTTCAAAGCCCTGGAACGAGCGAAACGTCAAATCGAACTTAAAGAAAAACATAATCTCCACGGCCAGCTGTCAGCTTTGCTTGAGCAACTCGATCGGGACGGAGATCACCTGAAGCGTTTTGTGGTCAAGACGGCTGGTCGAATATCCTTCGTCGATGTTGACGAGATTGATTGGATTGAGGCCGCGGACACATACGTACGCCTGCACGTTCGCCGCGAGTCTTATCTGGTGCGGGGGACGATGAGCGGGCTCGAAGTCCGACTTGATCCTCGTCAATTCCTGCGTATTCACCGTTCCATAATCGTCAACCTGAGTCGCATCAAAGAACTGCAATCACTCTTCCACGGCGAGTATGTGGTTAAGCTACGCGACGGCACTGAACTGACTTCAGGCCGCAGATACCGCAACAACCTGTTGCCGCTTCTCGATAATCCTTTCTAGTCTTGCCAACCACTCACCTTCCTGTGCGGCCAGTTCGCGGTTAGAGAATTGCGCTTCACAACAAATCACTCTGCCCATGTCGAACGGCCCTGATAGGCTGTGATTCTGTATCAGTAGTGCCGAATGAACCAGCAGAGAGGGTAAGAGCTGCCTTCCTTCCAGAATGGTACGCGGAGCTCGTTGAGTCGTTTGGACCAAAAGAGGGAACGAGTGAGCAAGGTAAAACTAATGAAATTTAGGAAATGTCTACTGTCACTAACTCTCTCTTTCTGCTGGTTCATTACTTCCGCGCAGACGGTTCCGTCTAGCTCGGTTTCCGCTTGGCAAAATGCTTCGGCTGACGAAATTGTGCTGCCAACGCCAACAGGCGCTTATCGAGTTGGTCGGGCCAGTTTTCACCGAATAGATACATCAAGACCTGAGCCTTTTACCGAAGATCCTTCGGATCACCGGGAGGTGTTATTTCAGATTTGGTATCCGGCCGAACCTGCGGGCGGCACAGTTGCTCCATATATTGATTCGTTGCCGGATGATGAAGTTTTTCGCTATGCGTTCGTGGGAATTGAGCGATTGATGAAGACACGCTCGCACGCATTTACCCGCGTGAAGGTTTCCGGCGCCAGCAAGCGGTATCCGGTGATTATTTTTTCTCACGGACTGGGAAGGGTGGCAGCGCACTACACTGCCTTTTTGGAGAACCTGGCCAGCCACGGTTATATCGTTGTTGGCGTCGATTCACCATTCTTTTCTTCCGCACTTAAAATGCCCGACGGTCGCATCATTCAGAACAAATCGCAACGATATCAGAGGCAGGGAGCGCGTGAAGAGGAAGCAGTCATCCAGGCGCAGGACCTTATTTTTGTTTTGAATGAATTGGGGCGAATTAATAAAACGGACGTTGACATAGGTTTAGCTGGACGCCTTGACCTCCGACACGTCGGAGTATTTGGGCACTCTCGGGGTGGTTTCACTGCTCCGCACGCTTGTTTGTTAGACAGTCGATTCCTGGCCTGTCTGAACCTCGACGGCTACCCATTAACCCCCGCCGTAATGGAGAAAGGTATTTGGCAACCTTACATGCACATTGAAGAAATAGCGCCGTGGCTGCCACCCCCAACGGACGAGGAACTAAAAACAGCTAAGCAGACGCGGGAAGAAGCTAATAAACAGGTACAGGAGGCGGAGCGGCGAAGGGAGCAGACATTCAGCAAGATGTCTTCCGGTGTGTATCTAGTCACCGTGCAGGGCGCAATGCATAACAGCTTTAGTGATATGCCGTTTATTGCGCCTGAGCGTTACCGCAATATAGAAATCAACGCCGAACGTGCCCTCACGATTACCAATGCATATATTCTGGCGTTCTTTGATCGTTACCTTCAAGGTCGGCAGCAATCGTTGCTCAAAGCTTCCGATCCAATGTTCCCGGAAGTCACGTTGAAGGTATATCGCCACAAAAAGACAAGAAGAGAACTATGAAGAAAGACGTCGCCGGCGCTTCAGGGCCGCAAACAAAATGCGTCCATACGTCACGAGAGTTCAATCGCACAAGCGCCATCAACCCTCCGATCTGGCAGACGACAACCTTTCGCGCGGAGTCGTCCGAACATTTTGCGGTGCTGGCGAAGTCTGTTAAGCCGTCTGAATATTATTCAAGGTACGGTAACCCAACCCATGAGCAGGTTGAGGCAGTAATGGCAGCCCTCGAAGGTGGCCAGGCCGCCATGGTAACTGCTTCTGGCATGGGCGCGATCTCCACCTCAGTGATGAGCTTGCTGGAGAGAGGAGATCACGTCGTTGCGCAGCGAAATCTATACGCGAATACGACTGCACTTCTCGACGACCTGCTGCCGCGGTGGGGGATTGAATGCACGTTTGTGGATTATACAAACGCTGAGCGCTGGGCTGAGGCGCTCAGACCCAACACAAAACTAATTTATGCTGAGACGCCGACAAACCCGCTGATGAGGCTCACCGACCTTCGGGTGGTGGGAGCATTGGGAAAGACTCACGGCATCACTACGATTGTCGACAACACTTTCGCCACGCCAGTTAATCAGCGACCCCTCCAATATGGCATCGATGTGGTTGTTCATAGTGCGACGAAATATCTCGGCGGCCACAGCGACGTTACGGCCGGCGTGATTATAGGCTCACCAGCGTTCATAGAGCGTGCGTGGAGGTTCCACATTGTGATGGGGGCGGCACTAAGCCCTTTCGACGCGTGGCTCTTGCTGCGTGGGTTAAGAACATTGGGATTAAGGGTGGATCGCCACAACCAAAACGCTCTGATGGTCGCTCGTTTTTTCGAATCGCACCCGAAGATAGAGCGCGTCAATTATCCAGGGCTTAAGTCTCATCCACAGCATAAACTGGCTCAGGAGCAAATGAGTGGCTTTACCGGCATGATGAGCGTCGAGCTACGCGGTGGTTATGAGACCGCCGAGCGTTTCATTGCATCGCTCAAGTTGGGATCTTACGCCGCAAGTCTCGGTGGATTCGAGACGTTGCTGGTCCATCCAGCGGCGATGTGGGGCGACACGTTGACGGAGGCGCAGCGTAGGGCAATGGAGGTCGGTGAGAATTTAGTGCGGATTTCAGTCGGGCTCGAAGACGAGCAAGATCTTATCGACGACTTCTCGCAGGCTCTTGAACACGTTTAATCGATAGCATTCATATGACGAAATTGATCGTTTTCATCGCCCTGAAAATCAAAAGTCGCGCGACAAAAACAACACGGAGGTTGGCTTTGCTGCAAGAGTGTGAAAAGAGCGCCTCTTATTCACCCCGGGCTTCAGCCCGGTGCTCCGAGAGCCTGAAAATTAAGAAACCGTTTCAACGGTTTGGCATCGTTCTTAGCTCGGCAACTTCCGCGGTTTCAGCGCCTTCGATTACCATTCTGAGGGTAAACCGTTGAAACGGTTTTCTCTCATTTCCCCTAACCGACATCACCGGGCTGAAACCCGGTGTGAATGAAAAGTGATGCTTGGAGACTTTTGTAGCAAAGCCTCACACGGAGGTTCATAGGGTGAAAACTTTCATAGTCGATTCTTTCACAGACACACCATTTAAGGGGAATCCGGCGGGCGTTTGTATGGTTGACTCGCCATTAGGGAATCAACGTATGTTAGACATCGCTCAAGAGTTGAACCTTTCTGAAACCGCTTTTCTTTGCCCGCTGGAGAACCGCGGCGCTTATTCCATTCGATATTTTTCACCCAAGGTGGAAATCCCCCTCTGTGGTCATGCGACCTTAGCCTCCGCCAAAGTGATTTTCTCGACTTGGGGACTCAGCGAGGTTCAATTCCTAACCACTCAGAAGCTAGAATTGTCCGCCAAAGCGTCGAACGGCAAAATCGTCATGGGGTTTCCCATTTACGAGACACTACCAGCCGCCGCGCCGCCGGCCCTGCTCGCGGCGCTGGGAGTTAAAGCGGTCAGGAACGTCGCCTACAACGAAGAAACCCACATCTTGTTGCTGGAATTAGCAAGCCCGGATGAAGTGGCTGGATTGGAGCCGGATTTTACGGCCCTGCTTCGGTCTCACAACTCCATTAATGGCGTTTTAGTTACTGCGGCATCTGGTTCAGACGGATATGATTATCATTCGCGGTACTTCTGGCCGTGGAGCGGCACAAATGAAGACCCGGTGACCGGAGGTTCTCACACCTTCCTGGCAAAATATTGGTCGTCGAGACTGGGGAAAACAAAAATGAGGTCTTTTCAATCGTCAAAGCGAACAGGTTTCATGGAGGTGGAATTGAAAGAGGGCAAGTTGCAGATTCAGGGCCAGGCCGTAATTGTTTTTGAAGGCCGGCTAACCATTCAGGTTTAGGGTGAATGCCGAACACTGGACGTCAGGCGTAAGCATCGCGGCATAGCCATGCGTTGGAAGGCGGCGCAGTTTTTCATTCCACAATCGCCGATGCCCGCGTCCGGTAAACCAGTCGTTCGGCCGCTCGCAACAGATCCGGCGCAGGGAAGAAGAGCGAATGAGGTATATCGCGTTACTTGGAGAGTATACATCGACCTTCGCGCCACACGTTGCGACCGAGATCGCAATCCGACATTCGAGCGCTCTACTCAGCACAGCAATCAACGGCGAATGGGTGTCCACTCAGGACATCGACGAGTCGCTCTTCTCACGCTATTCGGGTATCTGGGTTGCTCCGGGAAGCCCCTACAAGAATCTTGAGCGAACCCTCTGGGCCCTTGAGCACGCGCGAACGAATAAGGTCCCGTGTTTCGGGACGTGTGGCGGATTTCAACACATGGTGCTCGAGTACGCTCGCAACGTCTTGCGCTACCGAGACGCGCAACACGCTGAATATGACCCATACGCATCGACCTTGTTCATCTCGCGCCTCGCCTGCTCGCTGGCGGGCCGTGAGATGGAGCTTACGTTCGAGAGCGAATCGCTAGTGGCTGAGATCTACGGATCGACGTCGGCCAGAGAGGAATATTACTGCAACTTCGGAGTGGACCCTGGCAAGGTTGGACTCCTGGCGAGCAGCGGGCTGCGCATTAGTGGCTCGGACAGCGAGGGGGAGGTTCGGGTGATCGAGTTGCCGAGTCACCCCTTTTACCTGGGGACCTTGTTCGTGCCGCAGACGAAGTCGACCGAGCAACGGCCGCATCCGCTCGTTACAGCGTTCGTGCATGCCGTGGCTGCGGCGCCCGGTCTCTGAAATTAGCCGACAGAATATGCATATCCCGATACAGACGAACCTTCCACGTCTCGACCGGCTAACAGTCGAGTGGCGTGGCCGAGACTTTTCGCTGCCATACTTCTACCGCGACGGGACGGGCGGCCCGGCCATCCTCTTTGTTCACGGGCTGGGCGGGGCGAAGGAGAACTTCTACGCCGCCTTCCAGAGTCCGGCCCTGGCCGATTGCACGCTGGCCACTTTCGATGAGCCCGGCACCGGCCTCGCCGCGTTTGACCCGAACGCCGGCCTCGACCTCAGCGCCCTGGCAGACATGGCGCAGGGCGTCGCGGATCAGTTGCTGCCCGGTCCCTACTTTCTGGCCGGGGCCAGCATGGGCGGATTGATCACCTTGTTACAGTTGCGTCGCCACGGCATCGGGCGAATCAAGGGGTATATCAACCTCGAAGGGAACCTGTCGCCGGAAGACTGCATGTTCTCGCGGCGTGTCGTCTCGCACGATCTCGATTCGTTCGAGCCGGAGTTCCGGGGGGCGATGGGGGAGTTGCGTGCGTCACGCTACGCCGGCGACCAGATTATCGCGCACAACATGGCGCTGAACGTGGATATCCGCGGCTACCATGCTTACTCGTTCGAGACGGTGGCCGAGTCCGATTCCGGGCGACTCCTCGAAGAGTTCATCGGCTTGCCCATCCCGCGCCTGTTTCTTTACGGCGACGCCAATAAGGGCCTCTCATATTTACCCAGGCTTCGGGCAAGTGATGTCCGGGTTCAGGAGATTCCGTCGAGCGCGCATTTCCTGTTTTACGACAACCCGGTCGAGACATTTCGGGCCGTCGGCGAGTTCGTGCACATGTCGCATCCGGATTCAGCCGCCTAATATGGGGATGAACCGGACCGCGACACAGCGCCGCCTCCAGCCCTCGACCTTGCGGGCTCGCCGGTTATCTCCGGCGGTCGACGGCTCGTCATAGTCTCATGAAGTTTTGGCTCAGACCATTCTGCTTCCCTCTTCGTTGCTTTCGGGGCGGCGACTCGCTATCCGCGCACCTGAGATCTGGAAACCCCCAAAAGAAATTGCGAAGGCCCACATATAGCCATCAATGGAGGTCTATACGATGAGGCTTCAATCAATCGCCCCTGGCGTCCTGCAAATGGTGATCGTCGTCCTGGTAACAATTCCCTTGGAGGCGCAGCCGGATCCTAATGCCGTTCTTAATGATTTGCGGCAGGCCCAGACAAAGTCTCAGTCCCGCGATTGGGCCGCCGCGGTGCCCTTGTGGGAGCGTCTGGTGGGCGGCAACCCGCATGTCGGTTGGTGGTGGTATTCCCTCGGAACTGCCCAATTCAATACGGGCGAGTATCGAAAAGCAATTCCGTCATTCGAAAAGGCAATGGAGCTCGGCACCTTCTTTCAGCTGTGGCGCGTCGCCTTCGACATCGCGCGCTCGCACGCCAGGCTGAAGGAGAAGGAGGCGACGATCGAACCAGGGGCAACGGCCGACTTGCCTATCCAGTGCTCAGTCGCCTGACTCGCGCCGAAAGGATCAACCAACCGGGGAACCTCTTCCTGATCGTGGGAAGGTACACATTTTCGGCTGCGCCCATTGTTGCTTCGGTGATTGAGTCCTATACGAATGCGATTCTCGTCGGAGAGCCGACACCGACCGGGCCCAACTTCATCGGCGAGGACAACTTCTTCACCCTTCCCTACAGCCAACTGCCCGTGGGCGTTTCGGACCAGTATTACCAGACGACATGGTCAGCGGATACTCGGACGGCGCTGACGCCGTTGCTCCTCGTGCCGTTTTCCGTCGAGGCATACAAGGCAAAACGGGATCTGGCTTTGGAAACAATTCTTGCCTATCGTGGAAATCAGTAATGTTTTCGTTGCGAGCCATCTAACCTTGCCTCAACGCGTTGCCCTCCTGTAGATCAAACAGGTGCGTAAGGTTTCTGTGCGCGTCCAATGTTAAATCGAGGTTAAAGGCGACCAACCAGCCTTCCCATATCGGGTCATTCTCAGTAATATTTCCCGCGTGCAGGAAATGGTATATGACGATGGCGTATCCGTATTTGAGAGTGTTCGGCCTCGCTTGTTTGGGATCGCGTATCGCATGCTCGGAAGCGCCGCCGAGGCTGAGGACATCGTCCAGGATGCCTGGTTACGTTGGCAGGGCACAGATCGAAGCGCAGTAATAGATCCGCCGGCATTCCTGGCGACTGCGACGATGCGTTTAGCAATCACCTTCGCCCAGTCCGCGCGATCTCGACACGAAACCTATATCGGGCCGTGGCTCCCGGAGCCAGTAGACACCTCTGGCGATCCGCGCCTCGGCGCCGAACGCGCCGAAGCTTTAGAGTTTGCCGTCCTGTTGTTGCTCGAGAAACTCTCTCCCACTGAGCGCGCCGCATACGTTTTACGAGAAGCGTTTGACTATTCCTACGATCAGATTGCCCACACCATTCGGTCCACCGAAGCGAATGCGCGACAACTTGTTGCCCGCGCGCGCAAACATATTAGTGACGGGCGTCGCCGGGCCGTTGACTCGCGCGAACAACAGCGCCTGCTCAAGGCTTTCATCGTGGCCTCACAGAAGGGCGATCTTCCGGCTCTGGAAAAGCTATTTGCCTCCGACGTTGTTTCTTACGCCGATGGTGGTGGGGCCGTCCACGTAGCCCGGCTTCCCGTTTCCGGACGTGAGCGCGTGGTTAACTACTTTGCTTCAGTGGGCGCGTTCATGGGTGGCGGCGTATCGATTGAGTGGATAGAAACAAACGGCCAGGCAAGCGCGCTCGTGTTGCGGAACGGGGCAGTCACTGCGCTGGCGACTGTCGAAGCGTCGCCAGAAGGAATCTTCAGAGTCCTACTGGTGATGAGACCCAGCAAGCTCGCCGCGATCTCGCGATCAGCTGACGCAAACCGCAGGTCCGAATCCGGATCTCAAGCTCCGGCTCCTTGAGCTCGTTCGATGCTCGCGCGCACGAAAATCCTCAGCCAGAAACCCGTTGATGTCAGCGTATGAGGCTACGTTGGCGAACTCACTAAAGCTGCCCTCGGACTTCAGTATTTTTGCGGCCCGCTCCGTCCGCTCCGGCTTTGCCGCCTGATGTGCGGTGGTGGCTATGCCCCGGGTTCGGTTTATCCCTGCAAATTTGTCGGGCCGAAGGCGCATCCAGGGCGTAGCCCAAATCTAAAAGGAACTCTTAAGGCGGGGCCTAGCCACCGCCGCACATCAGGTGGCAAAGCCAGGACCTGGCTTGGCCCACGACTCTTGAGGCGAAGCCTACGAGCACTTTGATTTCTTCGGGTTTTTAACGCCGGGAGCGAATTGCCAACGTGATGGCACTCAGCCCTCGCAGTCACTAATACAGCGCGCCCTGAATCAGTGTGATCATCTTTCCATAGATCGGTTTTGTCTTGTGAGAGAGAAGACCGTGCAGCCGGTCGATTTGTGACAGCTTATTTCCAGAGTTGGAAAAACTTCGACTCAAAAGAAACCGTGTCACAAATCAGAAGGCTATTCAGTCTTAGCGAGCACGGGAAACAGGAACAGTGGCAGAAGCATCGGCCGCGAAAAGAGAAGGAGCAAAAAATATGAAGATCGTAGTTATCGGTGGGACCGGTCTTATTGGATCAAAGCTCGTAACAAAACTCAGCGCGCTCGGGCATGAGGCGGTGGCAGCCGCACCTAATACGGGCGTCAACACTCTTACCGGCGAAGGACTGGCTGAAGTGCTTAAGGGGGCCCAGGTCGTTGTTGATGTCTCGAATTCACCGTCGTTTGAAGAGGCAACAGTGCTGAACTTCTTTCAGACGTCGACTCGCAACCTCCTCTTTTATGAAGCCGCGGCCGGCGTGGGTCATCACGTAGCGCTCTCGGTGGTCGGGAGTGAGCGTTTGCCTGAGAGTGGTTACCTTCGCGCGAAGGTCGCGCAGGAAAAATTGATTAAGGAAGGTCCGATCCCCTACACGATCGTCGAAGCGACTCAATTCTTCGAGTTCACCAAACGGATCGCCGACGAGGCCACCGTTGGCAACAATGTTTGCCTGCCGCCGGTTCTTTTCCAACCGATTGCCGCAGATGATGTGGCCAGTGCGCTCTGTAAAGCGGCGACGAGTTCACCGCTGAACAGCAAAATTGAAATTGCCGGGCCTGAAGTGTTTCGTTTCGACGAACTCATCCGGCAACGACTCAGGGCACTCAACGATTCGCGCGAAGTCGTTGCTGATCCACAAGCACGCTACTTCGGCACCGAGTTGAGCGAGCGCAGTATCGTGCCGGGAGATACGGCCCAACTTGGAGAGATTCGCTTCGAAGACTGGCTTATCCAGTCCGCAAGTCAAGTCGCCGCCGCAGTCGTGAAGACGAGCTCGCAGGTCGCGTGATACCCGTGGCACGGGCATCCTGCCCGTGGACGCCGCGTCTGCCACGAGTGTGTAAGCCCCCGAACACCCACGGCCAGGATGCCCGTGCCACGTACAAGAGCAGTAGTAGCTAAACCAGCAAGCATAGCGGTTCAGTAAATCCGTAAGCTTGAAGTTACGATAATGGCCCAACAAGAAAAGGAGAGTGTCTTATGAGTACTATCACCACGCAAGATGGAACGCAGATTTACTACAAGGATTGGGGCACCGGCCCGGTCATTACGTTCTCGCACGGCTGGCCGTTGAATGCCGACATGTGGGACGGGCAAATGCTCTTTCTGGCACAGAACGGCTTCCGGGTGGTCGCGCACGACCGGCGTGGGCACGGCCGATCCGGCCAGGCCTCATCCGGCAATGACATGGACGGCTATGCCGACGATCTTGCGGCAGTGATCGAAGCCCTCGATCTCAAGCAAGTCACGCTGGTTGGTCACTCCACCGGAGGCGGCGAAGTCGCGCGCTACATCGGCCGCCACGGAACGAGCCGAGTCGCTAGGGCCGTCCTGATCGCTGCGGTGCCACCGCTCATGCTGAAGACCGCTGACAATCCGGAGGGCCTGCCGATCGAGCTTTTCGACGGCATACGCGCGAGCCTCATGAAAGACCGCTCGCAGGCCTACAGGGATTTTGCAGTCCCGTTCTATGGCGCCAACAGGCCGGGAGCGAAAGTCTCCCAGGGCGTTCTCGATCAGTTCTGGACCTGGAGCATGCAGTCCGGCCTCAAGAACGCCTACGAGAGTATCAAAGCCTTCTCCGAAACCGACTTCACCGAGGACCTTAAGAAGTTCGATGTACCGACTCTGGTGCTTCACGGCGAGGACGACCAGGTTGTTCCGGTGAAGAACTCGGCCATGAAGTCGGCGCAACTCATCAAGGGCGCGAAGGATGTCTACTACCCGGGCGCACCGCACGGCATCACCGCTACGCATCAGGATCAGATCAACGCTGAGCTGCTCGCCTTCATCAAGGGAGAGAAGTACCATGTCGCCAACAGCTAAGCCGGCCGTGACCAGCGGAGAGACGCAAGTCCTGGGTGGCATCACGGTGATCGATACGCCGCTGGTCACCCGGGCGTTGGATCTCGCGCGGACTCACTCCGAGCCGTATCTTTTCAATCATGCTGTCCGATCCTGGCTCTTCGCGGTCAGGCTCGGACAGCTGCAGGGCATAGCTCACGACGCGGAAGTCGTCGCTGTTGGCTCGCTGCTCCACGACCTCGGGCTCACCAACAGCTTCCCGGGTAAAAAACGCTTCGAGATAGAAGGAGCCGACGCAGCGCGGGAGTTCGGGCGGGCGCAGGGCCTCGACGATCGACGCGTACAGTTGATCTGGGACGCCGTCGCTCTGAATTCCACACCTTCGATCGCCCTCCACAAGGAGACGGAAGTCGCGCTCTGCACGGCTGGTATCGGCCTCGACTATGGCGGGCCTCAGTACGACCAAATCCCGCCAGACGAGATGAATAGCATCCTCACAGAATTTCCTCGCCTCGATATGAAGCGGTGCTTTACGGATTCGGTGTGCGCCATAATCAAAGCTAAGCCGGAGACCACCTACGACAATTTCGCGCGTGACTTCGGCGAGCGTTTCGTCCCGGGTTACCACCCACAGTCTTCCGTGGACTTCCTGATGAACGCACCGTTTGAGGAGTAGGTTAATCATGAAGAACGAGAGATTAATGCTCGTCCTGCTATTTCTGATACCGAGCACGCTGATGGCCCAAGAGCCCGCCGCCGGTCGGGCGCCCCAAGCCTCGGTGACGTCGCTCACTTCGAAAGATCTGCCAGAGCTGCCAGGCAAAGAAGTCCTGATGATTACAGTGGACTATCCACCCGGCAGCGTGGATCCCATCCACCGGCACAATGCACATGCGTTTGTCTTTGTTTTGGAAGGCTCGATAATCATGCAGGTGAAAGGTGGAAAGGAGGTGACGCTGACACCGGGCCAGACTTTTTATGAAGGCCCGGACGATGTTCATGTCGTTGGGAGGAACGCAAGCAGTACCCGGCCGGCAAAGTTCGTCGTGTTCTTCATTAAGGACAAGCACGCTCCGGTGTTAGTGCCGGCTCCGGAATGAAATCAACCGAAGGCATCAACGAGATATTACTGTGACAACTCAACGTCAGGAGGATTTCAGTAATGAACTGCTGTTCGCATTTGTTTGAAATTCACAATGTTATTCCGAGGAGCCCGAACGGCTGTGAAGAGTGTTTGAAAATGGGCGACCAATGGCTCCATTTGCGACTTTGCGTCACCTGCGGTCACGTCGGCTGCTGCGACGATTCAAAGAACCAGCACGCGGCGAAGCATTTTCATTCAACCAATCACCCGTTAATCAAGTCCTTTGAACCGGATGAAGAGTGGGGCTGGTGTTACATTGATGAATTACTTCTCGAGTCACTTCCTGGATCCTTAACGACCGAATGGTGCGGTGTGCTCGGAGCAACGGCCTGAGAAAACTTCTTGCAGGGCCGTACGGTGACGGAGGACGGCCATCCGTCATTCGGGAAGTGGGAACCTGGGCAAAACGGCGAGCGGGTTCGGAAGCTCGCAGTAACTATTGCACGACTTTGTAATTTGTACGGAGGAATTCGATGGATAGCAATTCATTTTCCAATTCTATCTACCTGGAACAGGAAACGAGAGAAGACGAGGAGTTATCCGCGTTTACCCGAGCGGTCGAGGATGGGTTTGGTCCAGAACAGGCCCGTGAGTCGGAGAGAGACTGGCTTGACGAGTCCGACTCAATGGATGCCCCGCCTTTATCTACAGTTCGAAATTGGCGGGCCGTCTCGATTGCCGCCAGGTTTCGGCTTGCGGCTGCAAGAAGGCGTTAGCCAATTCTCCAGGTCTGATGTATGAAGCGAGAATCGATTATCGTTAGACAACGCACTCGTGCTGGCGACAAGACGATAGGCTCGCCGCCTCGCCGAAGGTTTCAAGCGGTCGACGCGAGCGGGTACGGCATCGGGCGTGCCGCGGGTCCGCGCGTATGTCATTTCAGAATGGAGATTTGATGAGAGAAGATCTTGCCGCAGTCAATGTCACCCGCACGTATACGCTCGCCGCATCGAACATCGCGATCTTAACCTTCATGCTGTTCTTTCTGTACCCGAGGTTCGAGAGCGGCAGGATCAATCCCGTGTTGTTCCAGGCCACACTGATTGCGATGGGTGTCGCGACCTTCTCACTCGTGTTCGCAACGTTGCACTACTACCGGTGCTCGCTTGGGGGAGGGATGAGCGACACCGACAGGGCGTTGCACGCTCGGCGGGCCGATCGCTTCTGGCTCCTGGGATATACCACGATGTTCCTCGCGCCAGGTCTGGTCCTGATCCTGCTTAGGCTTCGTCTCGTCGCCTCCGTCTGGCTTGTCTTCTGGCTCGTGTACCTGTTCTTCGTGGCCCGATACTTCCCAAGGATTCAGACGCCGCGAGTGTCCCAATAGGAGGAGTCGAAGTGAAGATCGTTGTGATCGGCAGCTCCGGCTCGAAAGACCGCCGTCGATTCTGCGCCTGGGTGGTCACAATGTCTCGCAGCATCGCCCAATACCGGCGTCAACACGATCACCGGTGAGGAGCTGAAGCCGACCAACTCGTCGAAGAAACAGAGACCTGGAATGCTGATTGTATCTTTGTCGGAGCGAGGGGCACTCGTGGTCTAGAGCGTCTTCTGCTTGGCAGTGTTTCCTCGGCAGTCGCAGCACGCGCGCACTGTTCGGTAGAGG
>Ga0097620_100003470_pt1 | contig 16036 bp, 25 predicted proteins | sample KBSSwiS22_FD_77030 | JGI IMG/M metagenome (GOLD analysis project Ga0097620, IMG submission 77030) | Switchgrass rhizosphere microbial communities from Kellogg Biological Station, Michigan, USA - KBS Switchgrass S2-2 (version 2) (version 2) | ecosystem: Host-associated > Plants > Roots >...
CATCGTTTTCTCTGCTAGCATAGGTCCTGAGCCGCTGCGGGGTACTTGACCGATGAGAGTCAGGATTTCGCCTGCGGCTAGCGGGCGCTCAGTTCGCGCTGCATCCCGCCATGATCTCCGTCGCCCTCGCCGTTGTCGGCGCGACCTGCCCACAATTGGCCACGCTCGATGCAGCGTGGTCGCCCTGCACCATTGTTGACCGGGATTGAAATGCAAACCCCCGGCGGAGCGATCCGCCAGGGGTTCTTGGCTTGTTGGGTCTGCCTCAGTCAACTCCAGCTATCAGGCCTTTTTCAGCTGAGCTGCCTGCTTGCCTTTGCCCTTCCTGTCGTCCTCCAGCTCGAAGCTGACGCGGTCGCCCTCGTTCAGCGCCCGCATCCCGGCCGCCTCGACCGCCGAGGCGTGCACGAACACGTCCTTCCCGCCCTCGTCGGGGGTGATGAAGCCGAAGCCCTTGGCGCCGTTGAAGAACTTGACCGTTCCGGAGATTCGCATGTGGTAGGAAGCCTTCTGAAGTGCGTGCAGGAAGCCGATAGCCGGTGAGCCGCCACGCCGGGCTCAGAGGGGTAGCTCAGATTTGGGGGAAGCCGTTGGCCGATGGTCGGCGGAGGGTCTTGGCCCGAATGTGAGAATTGCGGCCCACCATGGGCCGCATCGGCTGCCGGGAATATGAGCCGCATTTGCGGCAACCTGCAAGCGGAACCGACCTTCCCGGTGGAAATGCAAGCGAGCCGCCAGTTGCCCAGCGGCTCGCATCTCCGTGTACACTGGTTCTGCGAGGAAGCAGGAACGGAGAACCTATTATGCCCCAGCCCGACGAATTCTCGGATAATGAACTTGCCCTGCTCGATGCGGTACGCACGCTCTACGACATCGTGATCGGAGCAGGCACCACTACCTATGCTCAGGCTGATGGCCTGCTGGAGATGCATCAACAGCGGTGGGAGCATCGGGGTCGACCCAAAGCCGCAACCATGCTTGCCCTAATTCGGAGGCTCGCCACTGATCCAGATGCTGAGAAGCGACGGGCAGTTGTTGAAATGCTGAGAATGGCAAAGCCCAAGGGGTCGGGCTGATCCTCGCTGGCACTAGCGCATCACGCAAGTAGTCTTCAATCTGCATGGTGACCTCCTGTGTCATTCGCTGAGGCTGGGACGCCATTCTTGCGCTTCAGCCCGGCAGCGCGAACTCCGGCACCGCCAGCGCGATGATGCCCACCCCTGCCGCTTGCGCCGGCGCAGAACCGCGCGGAATCGCGATCAGGTAGTGCGCCACAACTGGCGTGGCGTCGGTTGGCATGGCGTGGGGCTCCATGGCTCAGCTCGGCAGACCTTTGCCGGTTTCAGACAGCAACACGCTGCCCGTGATGGTGACCGGGATCTGCGGCGTCCCGACGCGGAAATTGAGCCGCTGCGCAAGGGTGACGGCGATCCGCTCATCGCGGTCGGCGGGCCGGTACGTCAAGCGGCCCATCGAGTCGAAGGCCCCGGACCAGATCAGCGTCGCACTGGCCGTACTGGTGAGGCCGCTCGAAGGCCCGGCGGCTGTGAAGTTGGCGCTTGGCGCGCCGACCCATGGCTTCACGTTAGGGGCGGTGAGCGCTGCTCCGGTGCTCGCCGCGGTCGAGCCGCGCAACAACTGCAGGGCGATGGCAGAGCCCGACGCGAACTGGGTGCTGGCCAGGCTCAAGTCGATTGCGACGATCTCGAAGCGGGCCGAACTGTTGGCTGTGATTTGGAGCACGTCCCAGCCGTTCGCCGTTGTCAGTGCAGTTGTAGTCAGCGGCACCGAGTACATCGGGCCGGCGGCGCGTTGGATGTTCATTATATTCTCCGCTGTCCCCATGAACTGGGGCACGCAAGGCCATCAACGCGGCTGTACATGGTGGACACGACGCGACCAGCCGGAAAGCCAATCAGGGAACGCAACGCAACTGACGCAACGAATTCCTGGGCTCACGCCCTATCGCCGCCGCCTCCGCTTCGCAGGCGCGTGGCCGACCGAGGCGAACTGCCGGCGACGATCTTCACGCCCGTAACGCGCCAGAAGCTGCTCGCCATGCGCCTGCTCCGCCTCGATCTGCGCCTGTCGCGCACGGCGGCGCTCGTCGGCAGGTGAGACCGGCTCCACAGCCTTGTCAGCGTCGGTCATCCAGATGCCCTCCCTGGCGTCTCGACCGCTCCTTCGCCGAGCTGTAGCCCACCTGCGCATGGGTGGGTCTGCTGCCACGACGCGCCTCACGAGCCGCATCGGAAAGCGGCACTTTCGCCTTCATGTCCGGATCGAGGATGCGAGCCATGCAATCAAGCGCGTCGTCGTGCGATCCGTACGGGAAGGTGACGAACTCCTCCTCCACCAGAGCCCGGATCAGGTCCACAGTCTCCCCGTCGTGCTGCGTCCGATGCAGACGCCGCGGAATGAGGAATTTGCCCTGCTCAAATAACGGAACCAGTCGCCTGATTCTGTCCACCTTGGGCGTGGAGCCGCCCAACTCGACAATGGGGAACGAGATGTTGCGCAGATGTTGCTCCCGGCGGATGTGCTCCAAGTCTGACTGCAGTCCATAGCGCTCGTATCCTGTCCTGATCGGACACCATCGCCCCCACATCTCGAAGAGCGCTTCTGTCCGCTCAGTCAGATTGAGCCGGTCCCGGATCATGTCGAGCAGGCGGTAGACACCGTCATGGCCAACGCCGATGGCGCAGATGACGGTGTAATCGGAGCCCTTCTTCTTCGAGTGCGCCGGATCGACAACAAGGTAGACGCTCAAGCCCTTCGCGTGCGGCGTGCCCTCTATCCACCCCAGCCACTCGCGCCGGAAACCCATCGAGGTATCCCCGGCCGGGTTCAGGAGCAATTGTGCAGCGAACACGTAAGGCCCCTGAGCCTGCCGCTTCTGGATCAGGACATCAGGCGGCATCAGTCGGCAATTCTCAGGCGCAAAGTCGTCCGTGCCATCCACCGTGCACGCGTAGATGCGCGGCTTGAGCATGCCCGACGCCAGCATCGCCTCGTAGCTGTCACCGAAAGCGTACCTCGTGCCGTACACCCTGAGGGAGCCACCGAGCGAGCCCAGGTTGTCCGAGAGCTGGAACGCCTCGGTCGTCTTAGCAACCATCTCAGGCGTCGACACGCTGGCCGGGACGACCACGTCATCGTACACACGGACGCGGAAGTGCCGCCCAGTCGGCATGCCGTCAACCAGACCCCAAGCCTCCAGCCCGCTCTCCTTCGGGTTGCCCTCGCGCTTCCACACCAGTCCGTCATCCTCGGACCATTTGCTGGCCTGCTGCGTCGGGTTCTCCCAGAAGATCTCCGGGAACAGCCCCTTCAAGACCTCGTTGACTTCGAGCTCGCGCTTGATCTGCCGCAGGAACGACTTCGCGATCGGCCTGGTGTGCGAGAAAATCCCGATCGTCACCTCGGGGTCGTTGATGATGTGGAACAGGCTCAAGCCGAACGTCCCGAGACTGCTCTTGCCGTGCTCACGTGCCCATAGGTCGCAGTAGCCGTCAGGCGCCGCCTGGAGTTCCCGGCAGCGATCGAAGAAGAACGGATGATGCAGGTCCAGACGGTTGCACACGTACCGGACCAGGAAGAACAAATCCGTCCGGCAGAGATGCCGCATGCGATCAACGCGCTCCGCTTCCGAGCAGGCGTCGAGCGCCGAGATCAGCGCGTCGTACTGCTCCAGTGCGGTAATGTCAGGGGTCGCGAACTTCATGCCGCTGCCTCGTCGTCCTTGGCAGGCTCCGGCTTCAGCTCGATGACGTTGGACGAGCTCGCAATCACCCTGGCAATCCAGGCCTTGGTCACCTGCTCAGCTTCGGGCTCAGGCTGGCCAGGGCGGATGGTCTGGTCGATGGTGACCTTGTCCGCATAGCGTGGACTGTCCTTGCCGGCGAGCCACTTCAAGCCGTCCACCACCGCCTTACCGACGGCATGGTCCAGATCGCCCTTGCGCATCTCCTTCACCGCCTTGGCGATGCCGTCGACGCGGATGTCGGCACGGGTGTCCTTGGCGATGGCAAAGGCCGCCGCGAACTCGTCGATCTCAGCGCGCCACCTGGCGATGTCCCGGACCGCGGGGAAACCCGGCATCAGGCCGATGTCGGTGAGCGTCTCGCCCTCGGCGATGAGATCACACACCTGGCGGCCCAGCTCAGCGGTGTACTCGACCGGCGGCTTCCTGACCGTCTTCCCTTTGGCCCCCGGCTTCTCGGCAGCCTTGGCGCGCCTGGCCTTATCGGCACAGTCCCGGCAGGATCGCTGCTTGCCGATGAATGCCGTGACCGGCTTCTCGGCCTCGCAGGTTGCGCAGATCTTTGTGGGAAGGTCGGTGGTCATGAGGCTCCCAACAGCCGGTACACGCTGGCCCTGCCGATGCCGAGCTGCTTGGCAATAGCCGCCGGACCTACGCCCTCAGCCTTGAGACGCTGCACCTCGGCGCTGTGCTTCTCCGCCAGCTTGGCAGGACGGCCTTTGTAGGCGCCCTCGGCCCTGGCTCTGGCGATGCCCTCCAGCTGCCGCTCCCGGCGCAGGTTGGTCTCGAATTCCGCGAACACCTGGAGCATGCCCAGGAATGCCTTGCCGGCCGCGTCGCCCGTGTTGATCGGCTGCTCCGTGGCCTTCAGATGCACACCCTTGTCCTGGAGCTGCTTGACGATCAGCTGCAGGTCGAGGACGGAGCGGCCAAGGCGGTCGATCCTGGTAATCACCAGGGTGTCGCCCTCACGTACCCAATCGAGCGCCTTCTCAAGCTCCTCGCGACCCTGACGGCTCGTGCCGCTCACCTTCTCGGCGAAGACCTTCTTGCACCCGGCAGCCTTCAGGACCTCCAACTGAATTTCCAGGTCCTGGTCCGTGGACGAGACCCTCGCGTAGCCGACGAACGTCATCTGATGATGCCCCTCTGTCTCAGTTAAGTCTAAGACTGGGGTAGATCGCTTCGTCTCATAACGCAACCGACTTTTCTGAGACGCAGAAAGTGTCTCAGCTGAGACGTTCGCTTTGGGTACACCCTGTCGGACGCTCCACTTCGGGCCATCAGGATGCGGGCACAAGTGAGACCGACCCAAGCCGGCGATCTCCTTGCGGCCGCAGATGCAGGTGGCCATCATCGCTCACCCTCACCGCCATGCTCAGCAAGCCACTGCGCCGCTGTCTGCCGTCCACCACGTCGCCGGCTCTGCACGTAGCGCCAATCTGATGGCAGGCCGAGCAGGGCGCGGTGCTTGGCCCACTCGCGTCTGGAGGCCTCGCCAACACGTCGCTTGCCCTCCTCAGTACGCGGCCCGGTGCTCTTGCCGCCATGGTGTCGGCACCTACCGTTAGCCATCGCCCAGCCACGGCAAACATGCAGGCGGCTCCGAGCCCAGGCGCCGCAGCGAGACCCTCGCCTAAGTTTTCGCGATGTCCGAGGCCCCGGCATGGTTACGCGGTCCCGGTTGCAGGCAGCCAGTAGTCGCGTGCGCCGGCACGATGCACATGGAGATCGACATCGCCGTCGTCGGTGTAGGTGATGCCGGCGACATCACCGTTTGCATGTGCCAACGTCAGATTGCTGGCCTGCTCTCGTGTAAGCAGCTCCTGGGCCGCCAGCTTTGCGATGTCCTTGTCGTTGCCGAAGGCGAGCATGCGCAGTTGGTCCTTGGTGAGGAGGCGCGTGCGCTCGTCGTTGACCAGCCTGATCGTCTCCTCCACCGTCCGGTCGGCCATCTCACGGGCGTGGGCCGCCTGCTGGGCTAGCAGGAGATCGGCGATCTCGGGAGAGACGGGGCGCACTGCAGTGTCGATTGCATCAGGGGGGAGGCGAAGCAGGGCCTGCACCAGTGCGTCCGTGTCGGGCTTGGGAGTGTCGGAGCTGGTCATGCTCCTGTCTCCTGTTGCTCGCGAAGGGCTGCTCGCTCTGCGGCCTCTCGCCTGAAGCGCACGGCGTTTTCTGCGTGCCTGGCTCGCTTGGCAGCCAGCTTGTTCTGCGGCAACTTGCTGAGACGCTTCGCCTCCTGCTCTGGCGTGATCGCAGGGCTATCCCTGAATTCCGGGAAGGTGCCCGGCGGACAAATTGCTCGGGCTCTCCATTCGGCACCGTGTCGCACGAGCAAGGTCCGCTCGTAGGGAAGCGGGTGGCTGTGGGGTTTGTTTCGCGTTGGCGGACCGAATGACTCCCAGTGCTGAGACTGGAACCAGTTCTTGATCCTCTCTCGCAGCAACTGAGGTCGGAAACGAAAAGCCACGTTCGACCACAGATCAGCACGACCAGGGGAGCGAGTGACTGAGCACCAGCAGTCAGTCAGCTCCTCAAGGCGGCCCTCCCGACACAGGATCTCCACCGAGAAGTTGGGCGGAACCATCCCGAGGTCTGCCGGTGCCTCTACAAATGTCGCCGTGGTGTCCTCGACCGTACGCGTGCTGAATGTGAGGACCATAGGCGGCGTGGTGCTGAACGCGAGCTTGATAGCTGCGTCAACTTCTGGCTCCAGCCGCCCCCCCATGGAGTGCGGTGACCAAGGCAGGCCTGGCGCTTCGCGGAACGACGCACCCCACTTGAAGTCAGCATAGTCTTGGCGAGCGATGAGCACGTGCATGGTTCAGTCCCTCCCCTGCTGGATAGCGGCGAGGCGCTCAGCGGGAGACCTCGCCCCTGGCCAAGACCCGAACTGGAACATCTGAGGATCGCTGCCGCGAAGTTGCTCCAGCTTGCGCACCTCCGTTCGGACATCGACCGCGCTGGGCTTCGCCGGGCTTTCATTTCCGAGTTCGCGCATGATCTGCATCCTGCGGTCAGAAGCAGATACCCCAGTTGCGCGCCAAGGGCGGTGATACTCGCCGATGTCCCGATTCATCAGCGCGTCGATCTCGTTGAGTTCTTCTCGCAGCATGGTTCTATTGTCCCTTAGCGGCGGCGGGTTCCCACCTTTGGTGCCGTAGCCGGCCGCGATCAGCCGGAGTACCTCGGGCTGATTGACCAACCGGGTGCCATCGGGCAGAACCGCCGTGTTCAACATCTGCCGCAACTCGACGGGCATCGCCCTCGCCGCGGTTTTGACGCTGACAATCTCCGCCTCGGTGAGCTCGGACCGTACAGCTTTGGCGGCCTCAGCATCGCGTTGCCTGATTGCCGCCTGCTGCGTTTGGATCTGCTTCCCGTACTCAGCAAGGGCGTCGGCGACTGCTTGCTGGGGGACGTTGTGGCGATGGGCTATTTCATGGATCGGTCCCAGCGAATCTGCGTTCCACTCGATGCCTTCAATCGTCGGCGCCGAGTAGCCGTCGGGAGCGTCGGGAACGCCGTGCTCGGCACGCCACGCGGTGATCTCCTCGGCGCTGGCGTCGTCGCCGGGGCCGATCGCCTTGATGGTCTCTGACCCGTCCTCACCTTCGCTACCGTCCACGTCGGCGCCGGCTTCGTCTCCATCATCGGCGAGCAGATCGAGGCCTTCGTCGTCCTGGACCTGCTCGGCCACCGGTGGCGCCGCAGTCGGTGGAATCGGAGCCGGCGCCGGAGTGGGCGTGGCGGAGGCGTCGGGAGCAGGCGATTGGGCGATGGCGGTGTCGGTCATGGGCGTGCCTCCACCTGAGCTGCACGAACTTTCTTGGGCGCCGGCCGAATGCGCGAGCGCGCGAAGGTGTCGAGACCCTCGGGCGTGTGTAATGCGCGATTTCCGTCGTGATGGGTTTCAGGGCCGGTGCCCAGGCAGCACATCTTGGCGAGCGTGGCGGCAGAGTATTCGAGCCCCCAGACCTCCTGGAGGTATTGGCTCGCTTGCGGCCTGCGAAGATATTGCGGGTAGCGGCGTAGCTCTGGCATGGGGGCGTGGGCCGGTGTTGCTCAGTAATTACCGGCCACCCTACGCCGCTTCGACACCCTCCGCATTGCCCGTATTGCCGGAATTGCCAGCTTCGCTACAAGCCTAAGCCGGCCGGTAGATCGCCTCGTAGCGAACATCGATCGCAGTTCGGCTTGGCTTGCGCCGGTAGCCAAGTGCGGTCAGTTCAAGATCGACGATCTCGCGGTACTCGACGGGGCGGGGATTGGCCGGTAGGCGGCCCTTCGCCTGCGCCGAGCGCGTGGCTTCCAGAATCTTCGGGCCATGGCCGCGGCTCCAGATAGTCTCCTCGCTCGATCCGGTCATGCTCGAAAGCTCTTGGTCAGTCATCACGGTGTTCCCTTCGGTTGGGACGCTACGCGCAGTCGCTGATCGGATTCGTCAACTGCCTCCAGGATCGAGCCGGCATAAAACTGGCGCTCCTGGCGCTGCTTCTCCCGCTCCCTGCGCTTGGCCGCCAGGACCGTGGGCGGGATGATGGTGGAGTTCATTCGCCGCAGTGCCTCCCGCGACCGAGACCATGCCCGCGCTCACCATGGTCGGGTTTCCAGATTGGCCTGCCACGGCGGCGGGCCTCGATGCGAGCCCGCTCCTGGGCCTGCTGCTCGGCACGCTGGGCGTCGACGTGGTCCTTGTGACAAGGCAGGCAGCGGCCCGCTATCACGGCATCGTTGGCATTGCAGCCGCACATGATGGTCGCCATCGGTGCCTCCTACGTTGAAGCGGTTGACGCGGAGAAGATGAACGAGGTGGAACTCCACGTCGGCACCGAGATGTCCGGGGAGGGGAACAGCCAGCTTGTTAGTGGATGCGGCGGCGCAATTCGATTGCGCTGCCGGTTCACGCTCGGAGTGACAGCCTCCAAATGGTGCGGGTTGAGGCAACGCTTGTTCTTACAAAGATGATCTACCTCGTGGTCCTCTGCGATTGCGCCTCGGAGGGCGGTGTATGCCAGCCGCGAACCCTGCACCATCTCCGAATTGCCGCCGAGCGATAACCCGAAGCGGCGCGTATTGGCGTAACCGCTGTTGTTGGCGGACAAGGTGTAATTCCAACAGCCCGAGATCGGGTCCTCTTCGCACTTGCCCCTGATCTGCTCCAGAAGGGCGACGTTTGGGATGGCTGTCGTCATGCTGCGGCCCTCGATGTGATGGCTGGCGTCGGGAACTCCCGCACCATGAGGTCATCAGGGATCGCCCGCTTGCCGGTCATCTGCTTGAAGAAGAAGCCCACTCCGGCCGCGGCGCAGTCGTCACGCAGCGCACGTGCCCAGGCCGGGTCCATATACCGGGCGCCGGCACCACTCTCCCCGCCGCAGATGATCCAGTCTGGTCGGGCACTACCGATGGCGAGCGGCCCCAGCGCGGGCTCGTAGCTGATAAAGCGCACTGCTGCCGGCACCGCCCGGAGGATCGGCCAGCGACGGTCGAAGTGCTGCTGATCCTCACAGGTTGTCCCGAACCACACGTTGGGCCAGCCGGCGCCCCAGTCTGCCGGGAGCATCTTGGCGATGTTCTCCGGGCGCTTCGTGAGGAGGAGCCAGTCGAGCTGGGGCGTGTCCCGGATCAGGTCGAGCAGGTCCCCGCGGGCGCCAGCCGGCGCCTTGTTATCGAACACGTCGGCGAGCGATGCGCAAAAGACGCGAGACCGCATGCCATTGACTGCTTTCGCCCACTGCCGAGGCTTTCGCCAATTGGCATCGGACGTGCGCAACCGCTGCCCATGCGGCCCCCACTGCACGCGGCCGTAGCGATGATCCATCATGGCCTCGGCGTAGCAGCGGTCGCAGCCGGGCGACACCTTCTGACACCCTATCCACGGATTGAAGGTGTGGTGCGTCCACTCGATCTTAGAGTTCTCGGCCATCACGGCACCTCAGAATGGGATGGTAGAATCGTCGAACACTGGGCCGGAAGCGGGTCGCTTCTGTTCCTGACGCTCGGCAGGGCGCTGCTCAATCTCGTTGGCAGCGAGAGAGAAGAATTTTTTGCCGTCCTTCTCGCGCACCCAAGCGGCCAAGCGATATTCGGTGCCATGGATGGAGAGCTTGCCGGTGAACTCTGGATGGCTCGGTTTCTCGCGCCGCTCGTTGCGGGCCAAGAAGCCCTTGCCGGCGTCTTCGGGTCGATCTGACATTGGGAAGCTCCCATTTTGTGTTGCCCGCTCAGGGTCAAGGCCCGGAGGAGGTGGGTTGAGGGGGATGGCGTACTGGCCACGCAACACAACCAACTGTCTGTGTTTCTGGGCGAGCCACCTCGGGAGCGTGACGCTCACCTTGGCACCCGGCTCCGGTGGCTCCGACCATGTCACGTGCTCGCGGGGCAGCCAGAATGGCTCAGACGTGGAGGAGGGCGTCGCGCATTGGATGCCCCGGCCGCGCGGACGTCGAGGACGAGGAGGGAGAAGTTCATGTTCGCTCTAGGCTGCTGCACGTCATGGTTGTGGTTCATGTCTCCATAGGCGCCCTTTTGGTCCATAGGCGCCCTCACTTCTAAGCTTAGGTTTGAGGGCGCCTATGATGGGGGAGGGCGCCTATGGAGCTAGTAATCGCGGATGGGTTCGCGCTCTGGTAGCATCCAGATGAACCTCCCATCAGGGCCGAAGCCCTCCCGCTTGGACGCTATCTGAAGTTCCTTCTTGGCAAGCCGGAACGGCTTTGCGTCGTTAGCCCGCTGGCCATCCTTGAGGAGGCCTGCCTTGCGCGCATCGCGCTCGATGTCGGTGACCTCCACCGGGCCGTAGCGCAGGATCTCCTGCAGGAACTCCGTCACAGCCTCCGTGGCACTCGGTTCCCGCTCTCGTGGGTTGCTGGTCACGCCGACCTCTCCAGCCGCAATCGCTTGGTCGGCGCTTATAGAGACCGGAGCATCGGCCCAGACAATGCGGGAGGCCCAGACCTCCTCCTTCGTTCCATCCTCCTCGTAGTACCCGGCGAGCACCTGCTCCAGGGTGTACGCGAGCCCCTCGGCCTCCGGCCCGATGTTCGTCTTGACGGGGAGAACGAGGCGCCGGTTCTTGTCATCGGGATCGTGGACCACGCAGAAGCCAGTGCGGGCGGCACCGACGAAGGCGATGCTGCCGACAAAGCGGAAAATGGCCTTGGTCTTGTTGCCGGAAGCTGACTTCGTGAAGTGGGTGTTTAGCAGGAACGCCCAGCCTGTACTCGACGCCATCTCGGTCAACGGGTCGATAACACCACGCACCTCGCTATTCTTGTGGCTGTCCACCTTGCCCATGTACGAGGAAACCGGATCGATGATGACGCAGCCCACACCGCCGAGCCTTCGGATCAGTGCTTCGAGCTGCCCCATGTCGGCTTGGAGATTGAAGCCGCGCTTCACATCGTCGGCACGCACCGCGCGGATGATGTGGAGCTTCTCTGGATTACCACCGGCCGCCACGAAGCGCGGCTTGATGGTGTCGGCCGGGTCGTCCTCTGCGCTCAAGACGATGACATCGCCCTTTGGTGCATTGCCTCCGCCATAGGGCCACTCGCCCCCGACCGAAAACTGCGCGCCGATGTAGAGGAGGAGCGTGCTCTTGCTAACACCGGGCTCGCCCGCCAGGATCATGGACTTGCCCATCGCAATACGGTTCTGCCAAGCCCATCGGACCGGCTTCATGACCAAGTCGGAGCCCTTGACCACGACAAGCTCGCCAGGTTTGGTCTCAGGCACCTTGGCGTAGTTCGCGCCATTCTGTGCCCCGTACTGCTTGGCGCCGTTCATCCTGCCCGGCGGTGGGCGATCCTCGGGGTCCTTCGCGGGGTTTCTCAGCCCGGCCGTGAAACCGCTCGCCAGCGTTTCCTGGACCTCGTCGGGCGTCAGCCCGCTTGCAAGTGCCGCGTCGGTGAGTCCGTCGATGACTGCATGATGGTCGATCCAGCCCCGAGCCACCATACTCCCAAGGCGCATCGCGGCGTTGTTCAACTCAGTGTTGCGCCTGCCCTCCTTCATGCGGGCCAGGTCGCCGCAGATGAGGGTTAGGGTCCGCTGGGCATAGGACCCGAACTCGCTATTCGGCATGTCATAACGCGGGAGCGGCTCTTCCCTGCGCGGCTTCGGTTCGATCAAGTCCACGGTCCACTGAGGGATTATTGGGAGCTTGTTGGTCCTGATCGCATCGGGGAGCGACAGCGTGCCGAGCTTCTGCCCCCACGCCTTGCCGTCCGGGCGAAGGGAGCCGGGCGCTACGATCCAGCCACCATAGCCGCGCACGTCGACGCCGGCCGGTAGTTCGCCGGTTCGGTTTCCGAGCCGCTTGCCGAAGGGCTGCCTAAAGATGAGATGCAGCCCATCACCTGGGGTCTCAGTCACCGGGCAGTTCGGGAGGGGACCGTGGATCTCGACGAGATCATTGAAGGCCTCGACCCCGTCGTGCTCTCCATGGCGGTCCAAGTCGATGACGATCCCATTGATGTGCTCCAGTGGAATCCCCGGCACCGCGAACGGGTACTTCCTCCACAGCCCGTTGATCTGCTGATCGTCGGCGCTAGCGTTGGCCGACCAACCCTTTATGAGGGGCTGCTTCAACCAGCCTCGACTCCCGCCGGTCGGCTTCACCGCAGCTGGGAAGATGCGGATGCCGGCGCGGGCCAAGGCCAGAGCGACCTTGAGATTGTGCCTCGGATCATTGGTTTCTGTGTGCGTATGCAAGGCGGTTGCCCCCACTCTTCGTGGATGGCGACCGCACACACTTGCGGTATACGCAGTCCGGTGCTACACCGGACGCGCCATCGGGTCCAAGGCGTTGGTGTCCGTGCGCGGCGATAGTACAAAGGCCCGCCTCCGACACGCGATCACGATAGGCTAGAACGCCACGCTCAGTCTGGTCGGCTGAAATTCGGGGGTGCCTCACGGCAGGGGCACCCCCAACCATTTTCGGGGGCGTCATGCTGCGTGACACTTCTGGGCTGCACGACCTGGGCGCGCGCGGTAGCCGGCCGGAACTTTCGGCCACGGCTCCATCACGACGCCGGTCGCGGACTTGGCTGTCACCGTCAGCATCACGTCGAAACTGCCGTCGTCGGCGACAACGCGCACGAGGTCGTTCGGATTGAGCCGGCTGTGATCGTCGGCCCAGTAGTCGGGCCTGAATAGGTCGGCGTACGTGTGACCCACCGGCAGATGCATGTGCCAGGACCGATATTCATGGCCTGTACGGCGCGGGGGGAGTTTGCGGGTGCTCATGGTAACTCCTATCTCGTGGCCATCACGTCTACTTTTCTTCGGTGGGCGACGGCGCGCTATGTTCGGTCATGACCGAACCTTGTAGCTGCCACTTCTGGCGCACCCGGTAGAAGGTCTTGTCCGATGGCGGATCGAGAAGATTCCCGCGGAACCAGCGGTCGAACGCGAAATTGAATTGGGCGACGTGCAGCCCAGTAGGTACCCCGTCGGGGAAGATCTCCGCGCGGGCGATCTCCATCCGACGCTCCTGATGGCCCGTATGCTTTGTCGACAACTCGGTGGTGTCGAAGAAGGGGTTGTGCTGGTAGACCCGCGTCATGCGGCGACCTCCTTCCGCGCCATGCGCAGCGCGGCGCTGATCGAGAGCTTGCCGAGCGCGATGGCGTCCGTCAGGTGGCTGTGCGTCCGCGCGATCAAATCGAGCTTGCGCTGGGTACGGAGGCTGACGCCATTGCGCCGGGCACGCTGCTCCTGCGTCTGATAAACCGGCACCGTGCCTGTTTTCTTTGGACGTCCGCGAGGGAGCACCTTGCCGTTACTCGGGTTAATCGCCGCGCGCTTCAAGGTGGCCTTCACGTAGGCGGCGGCCGGCTTGCGCGTCGATTTCGGCTCCGACGCCGGGTGCTCCCCGAACAAGTCAGAGGCACCCTGCACGATCAGCTTGGGCACCGTGCTGGGCTTGATCCATAGCACCTCAAGCTTCGAGTCCTTGGAACGCGGCTTGGTCAGCTCCAGGTGCCGCTGCCAGCCGGCATAGAGTTCCTCGTAGAGCGGTGTCGGGTAGCCGGAGAGCACCACTGAGCCGGCGCAGGATTTGAGCACCTCGGCCAGCCGGATGTGCGAGCCCTCGTCCATCATCTCGATGTCGTAGAGGTTGGGCCTGCGGTCGCCCAGATAGGGCGGGTCCACGTAGAACAGGGTCTCATGACTGTCGTGGCGCTTGATGCACTGGATGGCGTCGAGCCCGACGATGGTCACACTGGCCAGTCGTCTGCCCGCCGGGATGATGCTGCGCTTCTTGTGCTCCCAGGCGCCCCTGAGTGTGCCGCCGCCATTGGTGTTGATGACCTGGCCGTTGAAGTACCCGGTGTGCCATTGGGTGTTGCTCTTGTGGAAGAACCGACGCGCGAGCTCAACGGGGTCGCTCGTCGGGTTCGTGTCCTCCCGGTCAGAGTAGTTCGTAAGGGCGATCAGTTCGGCAAGGCGGTCCGGCTTATCGCGAAGCACCTGCATGAAGTTGAGTAGCTCGCCCTTCTTATCGTTGTAGACCTCGACATCGGACGGTGGCTTCTGCAGCAGCACGGCCGCGCTGCCACCGAACGGCTCAACGTAGATGCGGTGCCGCTGGAAGTGCGGGATGATCCACTTCGCAAGGCGCGCCTTGCCGCCTGGGTAGTTGAGTAGCTGCATCTGCCCCCGCAGTTATTCCCTCAGTTGTTGCTGTGATGGAGCGAGGCGCCGGAGCGCCGCGACGCGGTGTTCAGAGTGGGGACGGAGCGAATTCGTCGCTCGCCAGCATGTCGTCCAAGGCCTTGGCCACTTCCTCGAACGTGCCGCGCGTGATCGCGTTGACCTGCCCATCGCGGACCACGATGTAACGTCCTCCCTCGATCAGAATGTTGAGGCCGAGCTTGTCCGCATCCCGCTTGAGGTAAACCCTCTCGGCCGCCGTGGCCTCAGCCTCCAGATCGAGGCACCGATGCCTGAGCCGTCTCATCTCGCCCCTGATGGCGTAGATCAGGTTTTGCTCTTCCCGGTACTCCTCCGGGACCACGCAATCGCCGTCCTGGCCCTCCCACTGAGCTTCCCAGCTCTCGTAGAGGTCCGGGTGGCACTCGTGGTTGTTCACTAGCTCGTTGAACCCGTTCAAGCTGGCGCGTGCTTCGTCAGCGAGTGCACGCTTGGTCTCAAGTATTGGCATGTTTGCTCCTTGATGTGAGGCGAGGGGGTCTGACCCCTCGCGGTGAATCAGGCGGCGGGCTTGTCGGCGGGCAGGAGCTCGGAGAGCGGACAGGTGAACTCCTCCCGGCCGCCGGGGAAGAAGGATTCCAGCTTTGCCACAGGTGTGCCGTCGGGGGTCTCGCCGATCTCCACGATGCTGCCGCTGACGCCCATGGGCCTGAAGCGGTTCCTGGCCGGTCTCCTCCAGACGACGAGGTCACCGGGCTTGAAGTTCGTCTGCATTGCTGTTTCTCCGCTGTTAAAACAGTGTCTCGCGCCATACCTTGATCAGCGACGCCATCGCCGCGTTGATGTGTTGGCGATCGTCCCCGGTGGGGTAGGGATTGCCACGGAAGCCGGTCGCGAACCGATCGCCCTCGACTCCGTGCACGAGGTACTGGGAGACGCGTCCGCGTTCCTTCAGCCAGTCGAAGGCGTAGCATTCGAACGCGCGGGCGAAGAGTTCCAGTGGAGCCGACCAGTAACCGCCCAGGCGGTTCGCCTGCTGCAGGTAGCCCGACGACTTCCACGGCGCCGGTTGCTCTGGATCGGCCTTCATGATGGTGTCGAGCAGGTGCCAGAAGGCTGCGTCCAATGCAGGGGCATCGAGTAGCGCCGGCCGCTCCGGCGTCTTCCAGAGCCCACGCCATGAAGTCGATGGGAATGACCTGTGTGTCTTCTTCCTGCGTCCGGTCGGACCATCCTCTGGAATGAACTCGAACCCGGCCAAGCCGTGCTCGAACATGTGGCCCATTTCGTGGGCGAGCGAGCCGTCGCCAGCGAAGCGGGTCAGGTTGATGACAACCCGGCTGGGCTCGTAGTGGGCGGCGATGGCCATGCCGCCGGAGCTGCCCCGGCCGCGAGAGCCAAACCCGATGCCCAGCCTGCCGCGCCCGATGTCGGCCGGCTTGATGCCGAGCACCTCCACCAAGTCGTGAAGGGCATCGAAGGCGAGGTTGACGTTGGCCTGCCGCTCGCCACCGTCGACCCAGTTACCGAACTCCACGCCGCGGATACCGAGCGTTTCGATGATGGCCTCGGGGCGCACGTCGCCGGTGCGGTGCTCGGGGCCGGTGC
>Ga0097620_100003845_pt1 | contig 15340 bp, 22 predicted proteins | sample KBSSwiS22_FD_77030 | JGI IMG/M metagenome (GOLD analysis project Ga0097620, IMG submission 77030) | Switchgrass rhizosphere microbial communities from Kellogg Biological Station, Michigan, USA - KBS Switchgrass S2-2 (version 2) (version 2) | ecosystem: Host-associated > Plants > Roots >...
ACGGGGTGGCCTGCGACCTCGAGTGGTCCAGGAATCGGCTGAAGACCGACGTGCGGGACCGGATCTGATCGACCTCGAATCTCTACGAACGCGACCACAGACAACGTGCGGCGTGCCGCTGAGGCTTCGTACCGTGGCTAGATGACGTGGCGCTTCGTTCGACGTGTGGATGGATTGAGCTATGACTTCCTCCTCGAGGAGGACCCGAAGTTTGGCCATCCGTCCTATCGCCGTGTGGATTTCGCCGTGTTCTGTCGAAGGTTGCCTGACTTTGGATGGTGCGTTGTCGACCCCGATGGGCGCGTACTTTCTCGGCCGGTTGACGATCCAGGCTTCGGCGAGTTGCCTCCCACAGGAGCGTGGCTGAGCGGTAAAGGTGACCGCGCCTACGTGTATGACCTGGTAGAGGCTCCCAGTCCGTGACTGCGTCGACCCAAGACGGCAACTGATCGTTCTCGAATCTACTTACATCTGAACCGCCGTCGGCGTCGTCGCAGCCGCTTCTGGCCAATCCGACCGTGGAGCTCTCACGGGAGGCCCGTGTGGTGAGGATAGTGGCGGTTCGCCCTTGCGGCCCTGGCCGTCGGCAACGCCTACCTCGAATCAGGACCTGGAGTCCCATCTGGCCTCCGGACCAAAACGCGCTCCGGACCATTCGACCCACTCTTGAGTCGGCGGTCGAATCTTTTCCGCGACATCGCGAAGCACCGACGTCAGGCCGGGATCAAGGTGAAGCAAGCCGGCGAGCAGATCGGACCTTTTTCTATCCCTTACACCTTCAGCCCGCTCCTCAGAAATACGCGCACAGACCGCTTCCGGTGGCCGAAAGGCTCTCACGCACTTAGATATCGATGAGATCTCCTCCAATCATCCGCCAGGTTCACGGCGAACAGTTCGGCCTGATACGTCATGCGGTTAGACCCCACCATCCTTCTGCGCCACAATCGCACCCCAGCAACCGAAGCTCGACCCCGTGGTCGCCTGGCGAGGGCGATAGACCGCGCGGCGGTGCGCGGTCACATCGCCGATGACACCGTGACGAGTGTCGTCTCCATCGCCGGACCACTGGTGGCCGGAGCGCGGAATATCGCGGAGACCGAGCGGCCTCCGTTCTTGAGCTCCCCTGCGGGGATGGTCCAGGCTTCCACCACCGCGCATCGTTGAAAGACCCCCCGGTCGTACCAGCCCTGGAGGATCGAGTCGGGCGGCGTGCTCGTCACGGGTCCTCCGGTGGAGACGGCCGGCGGGCACGATGCGGAGGCGTCCGTCAGCCACTTGTGTTCCCCTGCACCGGTTTTCGCGATGAACGCGTCGACGGCGGACCGTGGTGCGTTGAACGCCACCTCGACAGTTCGGGCCTCCGCACCCCAGTTCGTCGTGCGGCTGATGCCGCGGATCGGCACGAATGCATCGGGGATGCGCGCCGTGTTGAATGCGGCGTCGAGCTGTTGCACAGCCTCGCCATTGGAGAGATCCGTCGTCGTCATGGCGGTGTCGGATTCACACGCCGCAACCATGCCGACAACGACGAATACCGTTGCCGCGAGACGCCGTGACGATGCCATCACCATGTCTAGGAACCCTTCCACGGACCGTCGGAGTGGCACAGATTCGGTGCCCGCGAAGTTTGGGCGAAGCCGGTCAGGCGATCGTGCTCATGATGAGGGTGGTCACCTGATCGGGGTTGGTGGGGGTGCGCGGAGTTCTGGACGTAGACTGCTCCCGTGGACCGCGCGGTGTCCTGGTACTCGGTGGCAGCGATGGTCCGCGATGCAATCGCTTTGCAGCGCTAATGGATTCCACGGTCGAATCCGTCGTTCAGTGTTTGGTCACGGGTTTCTGCGGCCGTGTTGAGCGGACACGCCTCGGAGGCTTCGTTCAGCCGATTCGGACCTCCCTCGGTTCTGACGGTCGAGATGAACTGGTCGAACGCGGTTCGGCTGGCGTTGAAGCCCCTTGGACTGTTCCGGTTTCCGATCCCCAGGTGGTCGTACTGTCCGTTGCGGTCAGCGGGATGAAGGATTGCGGGATTCGGGTGCGGACACACAGCCAGTGGCTGTCAGCACGCCGAGGCTCAACAAGCACACGATCACGGCACCGTTCCTCGGACCGTTTGCACTCCGCGGCTGCACTCGGTCCCTCGACAGCGACGATCACCGATTCATCATCGAGGTAGCTGATCGCACACTCAACCGCTCAAGCGACCTGCGCAACTCCCTCCGTAGGATTAGCAGCCGTCTCGTTTCTACGAGTCCCGAACGGCCGTCCGCTCCGAGGGAGAATGCCTCTGTGCTGTCCGATCTGCGAGGTCATTCTGAGATTGGCGTTGCCTCGGGTGTGGGGTTCGTTCACCTTTGCGGCTTGGCCGCGACAAATGCCTTTCTGGCCCATGTCCCGGGCGAAGGGGTGGACTTCCCGGCAGGCGCCCTGGACGCCGTGCGCGCGTCGACGGCCTTGGCCACGTCGTAAGCGCGGGGGCGAAAATCCCGCGCGGAATCTAGCTTCCGCTCCGTTACCGTGGAATGGTGACTGACGCCGTCGATACGACCCGCAGGACCTTCCCCGGCATCAGCTCGCGTGCGTGGGAGCATCCAGCAGACCGCACGGCGTTGACTGCGTTGCGCAGGCTCAAGGGTTTCGACCAGGTGCTCAAGCTGCTGTCGGGCATGTTGCGCGAACGTCAGCACCGGCTGCTGTACCTGGCCAACAGCGCGAAGGTAGGGCCACGTCAGTTCCCCGATCTCGACACGCTGCTCGACGACTGCGTCGCCGTGCTGGACGCGCCCGTCAAGCCGCAGCTGTTCGTCCTGCAGTCGCCGCGCGCGGAGGCGGTCTGCATCGGCATGGATGAACCATTCATCGTCGTCAGCACGGGCCTCTACGACCTCATGACCTACGAGGAGATGCGTTTCGTCGTCGGTCACGAGCTGGGCCATGCCATGAGCGGCCATGCCGTGTACCGCACCATGCTCATGCACTTGATGCGGCTGGCGCGCTCGTTCGGTTTCATGCCGGTCGGCGGGTGGGCTCTGCGCGCGATCGTCGCCGCACTCATGGAGTGGCAGCGCAAGTCCGAATTATCCGGCGACCGAGCGGGTCTGCTCTGCGTGCAGGACATCGACACCGGCATCCGCGTAAACATGAAGCTGGCAGGCGGAAGGCACCTCGACCGGCTGGATACCCAGGCGTTCCTGGCGCAGGCCCGCGAGTACGACCGCGTCGGCGACATGCGCGACGGCGTGCTGAAGCTGCTCAACACCGAACTGCAGAGCCACCCCTTCTCGGTGCTACGCGTCGAGGCACTGAACACCTGGGTCGACTCCGGTGAATACGGTGACATCATGGCTGGCCGCTATCCCCTTCGCGCCGAAGATGATTCGGCCCGTTGGGTCGACGACGCCGCGGCAGGGGCTCGGTCCTACAAGAGTGGATTCGACGCCTCGGAGGACCCGTTGATCCGAGGATTGCGCGACGGGCTGTCCGGCATAGTCGACGGGGTCGGGCAGGCGGCCACCAACGCTGTGGGTGCGGTCGGCCGCAGGGTCTCGGAGTGGCGCAACAACTCGGGAAACTAACCGAGCCCCGACCGCGCGACGCCGCGTGATCGCATTCCGGGCCCGCAGTCCCTCATCGGAGGTCCTTGACCAAGGCGAGCCCTAGCGGAGCACTGCCCTGGCCGAGTGCCTTGGCCTCGGGATTGGCGTTAGGGCCGCATAGCCATGAGACATCGACCAGCCGACGGATGACGAGGCTGGCAACATCGGACTCGGTGACGGTATCGGCATCACCAGCGCCGATCAGTCTTCGCCGTGCGTGCCGTATGAGGATGTCGAAGGCCTCCGTCCGAGCCTGCTTGAGGTCTAGATCGTCCTGGTGACACAGGTAGCCAGCGGTCTACGATCCGATTGTGGGCACTACGAAGGTGGTCGCGGCCACGTCGCTGCTCCTCGCGGCGGGGTCCCTCCTGATGCTCGGTCCCTGGTGGCCTCCGCCGGCTCTCGTTGTGGTCCTGTCGCTCCTTCTAGCGGGGGTGTCCGTCCTGCTGACCACCATCCTCGCCTATAAGGACAGGTTGAAGTGGCTAGCGGGTTGGACTGCAACCGCCCGACAGCGCGGGCCGCAGGTGAGCTGGCAGGCCGGTCGCTGGGACACCGACCCCCGCCACGGTTACGTCGCCAATGTCGGCGACGGCACCGCCTACGAGGTCAACGTCACGGCCTCCGACCGAGTCGTCGCCGCAGCGCAAAGCGTTCCGCCCTATCGCGCCGATCGTCTGTCCTCAACGTCAGGACCACCCTGTTACCTCAACTTCTGCGTTGACCAACGCCTCGAACGGCCAGTTCCCTTCGGTTCAGAGAGTGCGGCTATACCGAGTGCCCTGGACAAAACAGTTGACTCCGATCGGCGCGAGGTCGTCGTCCAAGTCAGCTGGCGGTCCGAGAACAGCGAGCATTTCACCCAGACTGTCCGCACCGGCACCTAAACGGCACAAACGGATCGTCGACTACATGTCGGACTACGAAACCCGATACCGCACAACGTCTTACACATGGTACCGACGCTCAGATCAGCTTAATAAAGGCTATTGTTGCGAGACGTTACAGATAACGCCGGCGTGGTTGCGCTCCACGTCGATCTGGCTTCGAGCCCGGGACCACACAATCGCTGCATTCCGAGCGCTCGAAACCATCGTCGAAGAAGATCGCAACGCTGCACCCCCACCGCCGGCCGATGCGATGAGTATCACCGAGCTCTCCGCTGCGCTCGGTGTGCGCTCGTCCGCACTTCGTTTCTGGGAGGAGCAAGGACTTGTCACACCCGAACGAAAGTCTCCGCTAGGTGTACGAGGCCGATACGTCGTTGACGTGTATCGGCGCTAGCGATGCCGGGCTGAAACGACGAGACCCCGAGCCATTGACTCGGGGTCTCGCTCAGGCAGCGGATTTCGCCGATCACGTCAGTGGGCAGGTCGGTCCGCGTTCGCGTGGATCGCGTCGCGACAGTAGACCGCGAGGCCCGGAAGCCCGAATGATTCGTCGTATGTGGCGACGTACCTGGGGTCGCTCACGTACATGTCGCCCAGGTTGCGGTGGAAAGCCGGCGGGCACTCGTAGAACCAGCGATTCACGTGGAGCCGGTGTTGCTCGGCCGCATTCATCGCCTCTTCAGAGTCGGCCGGGAGCCCAGCGCGGAAGGCGTCGGACAAGGCCTTCTCAACAGCTTCTCCCTCGGCCTTGATCTGGACCCATTCATCCTTGCTGTAGGACTTCGCTCGGCGCTGCGATTCCTTCCACTCTGCGGTCTCGCCCCACTTCTGCTCGGCCTCTTTCTGGTAGTCGTCGAAGCCGTCACCGAAGAGTTCGCGCATGTCGTCGTCGGTCATGGCTGTGTTCGTCATTGCTTTCTCCAATGCCTGATCGATTGCCTCGACGAGGTCCTTCATCTCATCGAGCCGGGACATGACGCGTTCGCGCTGGCGAACCAGGTGGCTGACCTCGTCGCCCTCGTCCAGCAGGCTCGCGATCTCGTCAAGAGACAGCTCGAGCCGGCGGTAAACGATGACCTGCGACAAACGCGTCAGGTCCGCCGACGTGTAAACCCGATAACCCGAGGCTGCACGCCGACTCGGGGTTAACAATCCAATTTCGTCATAGTGGTGAAGCGTCCGGACCGTGATGCCAAATCGCCGCGCGACTTCGCCCACGGTGAGTTCGTCCACCTGCATCTCCTGCGTCACGTCGGTAAGGCTGGTGCATCACGTCGCGTGAGGGTCAAGTCTTGACAACAACGTCATCGCCAGCAACAGCTAGGCGGAGTGTTGAGCACGTGGATTTATCAGTAGGTTGATTGGTGTGTTTCTTGCTGTGCCCTGCGATACCGCGGATGGTTCTATCGATCATGAGGAACTTAATATCTCTAGGTGCGTTTCCATGCGCGGTCCGGGCGGGCCGCTGTCCTTAGGCGGGGCATGACGACCGTTTGGTCGTTCTGTGGAGCACTCGCAAGGGAGCGGGATTTGTCGCTAGGCTGACGGCATGCGGCGCGTGATTGTTGCTGTTGCTGCTATGGTGGCCGCCGCGTGCAGTTCGTCACCGCCAACGCCGCCTCCAGCGAATCCCCCTCTCCCCGCGCCGCCCGCGATGGCCTTTCCGGCCACGTCGCTGCTGTGTCGCGTGGCCGATGACTTCAACGGAGCCAAAGCGACCTACTATCTCGAAATCCATTCCGCAGCATTCGATTTCAGTCCTTGCAACGCTGGTATCGCACGGATCGTGGTGCGCCCTGCAGATCTCAATCACCCCGATGCGGGGCTGGCGCCCGGTCCGCGGCATGGCTGCACTTATAGCGGGACCACCGACCGCAGTGTCAACGGCGTCATCACGGTCTTCACCACCTTCGAGCCTGCCAACCTGGCCACCGTCGACGCACTCTGTGCAGCACACCACGGACTGGGCCCTTTATCTGTAGCGACACAGCCTCATTAGGGTTTTGAGCAAGGTCGAGTCGTCAATCACATGTGTAATCCGCTAGGACCGGGCTGTTCCCTGGTGCACGTGTAACCGATGCCCCGCAGTGTGGCGATCTCGCGGTGTCGCTCGGTGACCCGGATGTTGTCATCGTCCAGTTCGCGGTTTTCGGCCAGACGCGCGGGATATTGGTCTCGCTGTGGTGCTCGCTGGCGGCCGATGGGAATGTCGTTAGAATTGGCCACAATTCGGTGCGGTCGGCTCACCGTTGAAGCGCGCGGCGATCCATTGCATTGCTGGTTCGCCGTCGACGAGCATCGGCAAGGCGTGGTTGATCACCAGCTTGTTCAGGAACGGTGGCTCCTCGTTGGTGCGGAACTCGACGTCGGCGCCCTTGCCGCACCAGTCCCGGCCCAGCTGATTGGCGGCCGTCCACGGCACCAGCGGGTCGTACCGGTTGCTGTTGATCAGGACCGGGGCGTTGGGTTTGTACTTGCCCAGCTTCTGCATCTCGAACAGCGACTTGAACGGTTCTTCCTCGACCAGCACGTTGATGTCGTCGGTGAAGTAGGGCTGCAGATGCCGGAACATGAAGTCGACGATGGTCTGCGCGACGCACTGTCGCGACACGCTTTCGAGCATGTCCTTACCCCGTTGCGTGAGCTTGGAGCGGATCAGGTCGGCGAACTCCGGGTAGGCATAGATCTCGCCGTTGAGCGCATAACCGACCACGCCGACCAGTGCGCTGCCGTCGGTGTACGGGAACAGCTCTTTGAGGTCGGCCACCGGGGCCCCGGCGTAGGTGCCGACGACGTGCAGTTCAGGTGCATAGGAGGAGGCCAGCTCGGCTGCCGACGCCGCGGCGCCGCCGCCTTGCGAGTAACCCCAGAAGGCCACCGGCCCGTCGGGATCCAGCGAGGTGCCGGGGAGCTTCTTGGCGGCGCGAGCGGCGTCGAGCACCGCGGCGGCCTCGGCGACCCGGTTGACGTACGTGTGCATCCCCGGAGTGCCCAGGCCCTCGTAGTCGGTCATCACGATCGCGAAGCCGCGGGCCACCATGGTCGCGATGAACCCTTCTTCGTAGTTGACCATGATGTCCCAGCCGCCCGAATAGTGGATGCCCTGGTTGAACTGTCGCGACGGCGCACACTGGTTGCCCTGGCCCTGTGTGCCCACCGCGTAACTGATCAGTGGTCGCGGGCCCTTGCCCGGCCAGTCGTTGTACGGCTCGAAATAGGTGCCCGTCACGGCGACCGGATTTCCGCGAGCATCGGTGCTGCGGTACATGATTCGCGTCCCGGTGGCCATAATCGCGCCGAGTTGACCTGATGGCTCCAGCACCAAGCGCGAGGGTTCGGTGCGGATGAGATCACCCGGGGCGCCCGGCGGCAGGGGGTCTGGGGGAAGGTAGAACGCCTCGTATTGGGGTTCGTCTCCGGTGTCGGCGGACGCCGGGCCTGCGGTCGAGAACAGTGAGCCCCACAGCAATAGGACGGCAAAGATCCCCCGAGTGCGGCGCATTACTGGACAGTAACAACGGCGTGGTCAAAGTGGCGGCATTTCGCTAACAATTTAGTGAAATGGGCGGTATGTGCAGGCCATGACCGCTTTTGATGATGCCTGGCGTTACTGGGCGGCGAGACCGCTGAGCATCGCCCGTATATGTCGGTCGAGGTCGTGCGCGTCGGTCACGGCCGGCCAGCCATACACGAAACTCAGCATCACGCCGCTGACGTAGGTCAACACCGTCACCGCGCGCTCTTCGATCGTCTCGACATCGGCAGGGGGCCTGTCGTCCGTCCATCCTGCGACGACATCGCGCGCCAGGCCATAGATCTGCGTGGTGACCTTCGACATGGTCGCGGCGAGGTCGGGGTCGCGGCGGGCAGCGAGAGCCAATTCGTGTCGAGCCCGAGCGCGGGTCAGCCCGGGGTCGGTCGCTGAGAACATCACCAACCGTGCGAAACCCAGCGTCCCGGAGAAGTGCCCATCGCCGTCCCCATCAGCGTCCAGCCCAGCTGCCAGCGCCAGATCGGCTACATCGAGTTCGGTTATCCGCTCGGCGATTCCGTGAACCAGCGCCTGACGGGTCGGAAAATGATAAGACGTGGTTCCGGCCGGCAGACCTGCCTTCTGATCAACTCGCGGGTGGCTCAAGCCGTGAGCGCCATCGGAGCCCAGCAACACGATGGCAGCGTCGGCGATATCGCGCCGACGCTGCGGGGCGTTGTAGCTTCGACGTGCAGCGATACCCCCGATGCTATCGAGGCGACCGCAGATCTCGGGCCGATTCCGATGGGCTGCGCGCGGCTGCGCAGCGAGGTTCGCCCGAGACCCCCGCGACTACCGGCCCACGCCCCGATCGGCCCGTCCGGATGGTTGCAGGTCATCGACGGCGGCGCCACCGACGAGCAGACCCAGGAAGGGCCGTGGTGAACAAAGCCGCCAAAGACGCTCTCACCGACCCGATCTCGGCGGACATGAACAAGGTGATCCGACAACTCAAACTCTCACCCATGCTCGACACGCTGCCCGAAAGGCTGGCCCTGGCCCGCCAACAACACCTGTCCCGCGCCGCGTTCCTCGAACTGGTCCTCGCCGATGAAGCTACCCGCGGCGACACCAGCTCCGCAGCCCGCCGGGCCCGCGCCGCGGGCCTGGACCCGGCCATGCGCATCGACACCTGGGACGACCACGCCACGGTGCGCTACGACCGCACGGTGTGGACTGATCTGACCAGTCTGCGGTTCCTCGGCGCCGCGCACGGGGCGGTCATCCTGGGTGCGGTCGGGGTCGGCAAGACCCACCTCGCCACCGCACTCGGCCACATCGCAGTGCGACGCCGGATCCCCACCCTCATGCTGCGTGCTGATGCAATGTTCAAGCGGCTCAGAGCATCTCGACTCGACCACAGCACCGAAGCCGAGATGCGGCGCCTCGCCCAAGTCCGCCTGCTCATCATCGACGACTTCGCACTGCAACCAGCTGGATGCCACCGCCACCGCCGACTTCTACGAACTCGTCGTCGCAAGCCACCAACGCAACGCGACCATCGTGACCTCCAACCGCGGCCCCGACGAATGGCTGACCGTCATGAGCGACGCGATGCTCGCCGAATCCGCCGTCGACCGACTCACCTCCACCGCCCACGAACTCGTCGTCGAAGGACCCTCCTACCGGCAACGCCAGAAGCCCTCAGTTGACAGTCCGTCACCGAGCACTGATCATCGCCACTGAGCCAAACAGGTGGTCCCTAGCCTCTGGCCAAACGGTGGTCCCATCACCCTGGCAAGCGACAGGAATCGCTTGCCGAAGCGGGCGGTAATTGTGGCGCAGCCGCGAGGTCAACTATTCCGGGTCACGCTGCCCAACCTGCAGGACGTGCCGTGGCTACCCAGTTGTTCCTCGCTGAGGGCAGGCAACCACCACCACCTGCCAAATCCGTGGACCAGGACAGCTCCGGGCAGACACGGATCCCTCTCAATCGTCTGGATGGCGCACTGAAGCAGCCGTCGAAGCCGAAGCATGTTTGTGCGTCGACATCGGGGTTGGGCGGCGCTGTGGGCGTGGGCCGCGGTATGCGCCCCCGCGCAGGCACCCACGTGTCCGTCCGAGTGCCGACACTTAGTAGGTCGACCGCTCCGCGTCTCGGGACATACGCGATCAACTCCCGTGGCCACTGCCTCGACAGCCAGCGAGGTAGACAGTCGCAAAAACACAAAGGTCACGACCCGTTTGAGTTCGTGACCTTTAGCGCCGCAGTTCGTAGAACCGCTCATTGTGTGGGGAACGTTTCGGCTGTTCAGAGCGCCCTTTGCGGAATCGGTTCCAGCGGTTTTCTGCGGAATCTCCAGCGATTTATCCGGCGCACGTAGCGCGAACTGGATGACCCTGCGGTGCGGGCTGATGAGGCCAGGTACCGGCTTCTTGTGCGGTTTCAGCGCCGATGCAGGGTTGCGGATCTGCCGTGGGAGACGGCGCTGCCGGCGATCTTCCCCTCACAGGTAATTTTTGGCCGGGATTTATCTGGCGCATCGGACATGGCGCAGCGGGCCGGCGCGTTGTTCGCGCGGCCCGCTGCGGGTTGGGTCTCGTCAGGTCAGGGGCGGTGTTTTGGCGGGTTCGTGTCCGAGGTGGTCGCGGAGTTGGCGCCAGCGTACGTCGGAACAAAGTTCGCCCTGAGCGGATCTGGTGAAGGTTCCGAGGGAACGAAGTCGCCGCGAATCTGCGGCGGACGGAGAGCCGGGCTGCAACCCGGCTTTTCCCGTTTCTTGACGGTTTTCCGACGAAAAGTGCCTTACATCAACAGTTTCTGGTAGCCGTTCCTCCTCACTCTGTGGGCGCTCAGCCGGATGGCAGCGATCGACCGCAAGGAACAGGGCAGGGGCCTCGTCGCTGCGCTGCTGCGTGACGCGATCACCCGCGCGGTGGTGGCTGCGGAGATCATCGGCGTGGGGGCGCTGCTGGTGCACGCGCTGCACGATCAGGCGCGGGCGTTCTACGCCCACTTCGACTTCGAGCCCTCACCGACCGACCCGCTGCACCTGCTGCTGTTGATCAAAAACGCCCGCGCCCAACTCGACCCGCCGCAGAGGTGACCCGCGGATTCCGGATGACGCGGTGCCGCCGTCTTGTTCGTTGCCGCCGGGGCGCTCCTGTATCTTGCATTTCCCGGCTCTCCGCATCGTCTGGTCCGGGAGGAGTCTGCAACGGTAAGCTAGCAGAACGTGAGATGACGCTAGCCGCCACACCCCGGCAGGCCGCGGTGATGCTGCGCCGCGTGGTCGCAGTCACCGCGGCCGACGCCGAGATGGTGCGTTGCGCATACTGTGCGCTGCCCGTCTCCCACACCATGAAGCAGGACAGTCTTGCCGAACCGAAATAGCCCACGTGGTCTCACCGCCATCTGGTTACCGGGCCACCGCCGCTTTAGTGCTATCGCGGGGGCGCTGCTCATGACAATCGTGGCCGGATGCACGACACCGACTCTCGCGCCCACCGGACCGCCGGCGCCGACGCCGGTGTCAGCGCCGGCCACCCTGACCACCGATCCCACCCCCGACGCCGGAGGGTGCGCGCCTGATCGATTGGTGCGGTGCGTACCTGGGCTCGCCGATATCGAGCCCGGCCTGTTCGACATGGTGAGGGTCGGCCCGGCCGATGAGAGCTTCGGCTTCATCGCGTCGTCCGCTGCGAGCGGTGCCGTGCCACAATACTGCAGCCACCTGCCCGATCTGGGCGCCAAAGGCGCCCAGACGCTCGACGTCGCTTACCGGCCCGTGACCGATCCGGACCGGCGGCACTCCGATGACCGGTTTCCCAACGGGGTGTACTTCAACGTGCGATTCATGGCCGCCGGCACGGGCGAGGGCATCGCTGCCACGATGACCAACTGGGCTCACCGGTGCCCCATGTGGAGCTTCACTCCGGCGTTGAACGACGACCGTCTTCTGGGCTGGATGATCGCCGAGTCAGCCGACCGGTTCAAGCAATACGAGTCGGGAAATCTGGACGGTAACTGGCAAGGCGTCACGCACACAGCGGTCGCGGTGCTGGCCAACGGGGTCGTCGTGCAAGCGGCCTACGAGACTCCCGATCCCTCTGCGTCGTCGCGTCATCACATCCTCGCAGCGATACTGCAGTCCGCAGGCCACCACCGCGCGCGCTCAGCGCTGCCCGCAGAGTTGGCACGGTGGAGTCCGGGCGAGATCTCCACGCTGCTACCACCTTTAGCGTCCGACGTGACCATCGACCTTCATGGCAGCCCGATCGATAGCGGATGGCTGTTGTGCCCGCAGGCCGATCATGGGCAGGTACCGCTGTATGACAGCGTGGCGAGCTGGAAGGGACCACCGCCTAGCTCTGGGCCGTACGTGACGATCGACCGGTCACGGCCCGGCGTTCATTATCTGGACCAGATTCGACGTGAGATCACCACCTGTACAACGCATCTAGCTGACAACCCGCCGCTGTGCGCCTACCAGCCGTTTCACCAGTCGCTGACCTCGGATTCAGCGGTCGCCGAGGGTGAGAACGTGCTGCGGATTGTCCAGCGCTGGATTCGAGTCGAGAAGGTTCAGGGCTATGACCGATGTGTCGAAGGCACGCAGGCCCTTCGGATCGCCCAAGTTCGCGGACTAATCGTGACCAGCAGGGTCGACTACAGCGTCGTCAAGGGAGTAATCGGCGATCCGCCGCTCATGCTGGAGGACCTAGATCGTCTCATCGCGTACACGGTGCGCGCCGTGAAAGCTGCCTAGGAGGCTCGCCCGTCGAGAATGGGTGGCCGACGTGGTCGTCTTCGCCCGCCGCCAATTCATCAGTGCCCCAGGACCACCGCGGGCTGCTGCACCGTGCGGACGCCGACCCGGCTGATGGGGCCAGCACTGGTGCCGACGCTCCGGGACTCGGCCGGGTCTGGCCGAAGGAAACGTATGAAGCCAATCGGTAGACGCGGGTTCAAAAGGCGGCTGCCGTTTGCGGCATCACGCAGTGGTTCCGGTTTGTTCGCGCGGCTCGGCATCGGTGTCGTCGGTTTGGCTGCTATCCGGCTTCTCGATGCTCGGGTGTCGCATATTCGTCCCGCCCGAGGGGGCAGCCAATCGGGGGCCAAAGGAGTCGCCCGAACTTTGCGCGCGCATCAAGGATTCGGTGTACAAGCGGCCCGACCCCATGATCTATTCGCAGCCGTTCCTCGGTAGTCAGGGGCTCGCGGTTACGTGGGACAATCCGGACATCCATCTGGAACGCAACGGCGTTGTCGTCAACTCGTCGTCGTTGTCACCGGCGACGGAGTACGACATCGTTGCGCGCATCTGGAACGGATCGAACATTGCGCCCGCCATCGACTTTCCGGTGACGTTCTCCTACTTGGAGTTTGGGAGTAAAAAACAGATCAGCGCCTGGCTGCGCTCGGAGTATCCCGATCGCCCCCAGTGGCACATCTGTCACGAAACGATCTACCAGGCACTGTATCTCGGCCACAAGGGGGGTGGAGCAGATCGTTGACGGCCAAGCTGCGCACCGGTCGGCCGCTGCGAAAGCGGCGCCGTAAAGCCGCCGAACGCACACCGCGCTTCATCGCTCCGGCGCTGTTGATCCATCGTCGACCGCCGATCGTCGAGACCCGCACGCGGATCGGCGACTGGGAGGGTGACTTAATCGTCGGTAAGCACAGCCGTTCGGAGATCGGGACTTTGGTCGATCGGACCAGTCGGGCGGTGTGCCCGATCCATCTTCCTTCGGTCATAGCGCTGAGCGTTGGTCACCGGGGGATCGCGGGGAATCGGCGCCGAAGTCGCTACACAGCTCGGGGCACTGGGCTATCACGTCCTCATCAACTATCGAGAGAAAGCTAAGCGAGCCAACGCTATTGCCGAGGCCATTCGCCGTGCCGGCGGCTCAGCGACCGCAATGCAGGCTGATCTCGTCAACGCCGATGCCGTCGAGTCGATGTTCGCCGACATCGCTGACCGCTTTGGCCGACTGGACGCACTGGTGCTCAACGCATCTGGTGGCCTGGAGCGAGGCGCCGATCCCAACTATGCCCAGCAGCTCAACCACGACGCCCAACTGCAACTCTCCCGCTTGGCGCTACCGCTGATGCCTGTAGACGGACGCATCGTATTCGTCACCAGCCACCAAGCCCATTTCCACGGCAAGAAACCCGCTTCCGCCCCTCTATCTACCGATCGCCGCGAGCAAGCGAGCCGGAGAAGACGCCTTGAGGCAGATGCGTCCCGCGCTCGACCGGCGCGACATCAAGCTCGTCGTTGTCTCCGGAGACATGATCGACGGCACGATCATTGTCAGACTGCTCGAACGGCAACAACCCGGCGCCACAGCGGCACGCCGCGCCGCGGCTGGCCATCTGCCAACTATCACCGAATTCGCGCAAGCGATTGCCGACGCCGTGTCCGATCCCTCACCAGGCGAAACGATTTACGTGGGCGGCCTGGACTATCCAGCCGAAACGCATCTCGAAGGAGCTAACGACCCAGACGTGTCTCAAATGTAAAGATTTTGGACGGTCCACATCCTGTCCTCGCCGCCGCGAAAGCCGCTAGCGTGAGCCGGTGAAGGTCTTGACATTGTGTCCGACGCGACCCGAGAGAGTTGTCCTCTTCGCGCCGGGAGCCGGCGGGGATCCCGAGCGCCACCTACCCCTGCTCGAGTATCTGGCAGTCGGCGGGTGCGAGGTGGTGGCTCCTTACTTTGAGCGGCTATCTGGACCGGAAGCCAACCAAGACGAGTTGCTCGCGCGCCCGAATGGATTGATCGAAGCGCTACAGGAGCGATCCTCGTCCGATGTGCCTGTCGTGGCCGTTGGCCACTCCATTGGCGGCTGGGCAATTTTATGCCTGGCGGGTGGGAAACCCGTTGGGAGGAACGGTCATCGGATCGATGTCCCACGGGAGCCGCGCCTGAGCCGGCTGGTGCTAATGGCGCCAGCTGCGGGTTGGTTTGCCGCTCCAGGCGCGCTAAGCGATGTGAGCGCCCCGATGCTCGTCTACGCCGCGGAACTGGATACCGTCACCCCGGCCGAAGAGGTCGAGCTGCTGAAGAACGCGCCTGTCCCTGTCGACCTGCGCGTAATCCCGAAGGCGGGGCATTTCAGCTTCATGCACGCGCTCCCTCCGGGAGTGGTGGAGAACAGCGAGTTCGATCGCGACGCAGCGCTCGCAAGGATCGCCGACGAAACCCTACAGTTCTTGAACGGCTAAGCAGCGGGTCCGCTGAGCCACGACCAAATCGAGGCATGAACGCAGAACGTGTCTCACATCTACTTACTTCCGAACCACCGCTGGTGTCCTCGCGAAGGGCTGTACCCAACCTGGTTGTGGGGGCCTCTCATGAGACCGGCGTCGCGAAGG
>Ga0097620_100003948_pt1 | contig 15144 bp, 44 predicted proteins | sample KBSSwiS22_FD_77030 | JGI IMG/M metagenome (GOLD analysis project Ga0097620, IMG submission 77030) | Switchgrass rhizosphere microbial communities from Kellogg Biological Station, Michigan, USA - KBS Switchgrass S2-2 (version 2) (version 2) | ecosystem: Host-associated > Plants > Roots >...
GGCGTCGTCGATCAGATCGTCCTTGCAAACGGGGATATAGGGCTTTCCACACTCAGCGCACTCGCGCTGAAAAACCATCGTCAGCACAGCATCCTTGAACTCCGCTTTAGTCCCGCTCTCGGGAAAACAGCAGCGATTTCTCTCGGACGGGGACTCGACGACTCGGCAAATGGGTGAAACAGTGCGGACAACATCGGTATATTTCATCATCGAGAGTTGAAATGTAAAAGCCGTGACACTCATTGTCGAACGCCATCAAACAGTACGTCTTCACCAAGAACCCAAGCACCGCCTGTTTGAACACTTTGCGGCCACCTTTCGAAGGCATCACTCGCACCAGCACATCGTGCCTGATTCTCTTTCGTAACTTCTTCAAATTGGCAATGGGTCGTAATAACGTGATGGTAATTCCGACGTGTCTACAAATTCAAGAACAGCATCCTTGAACTCCTTGCGGTCACCCCGATCAGGAAACCTGAACGTGGATCGGTTTTCGTAATGCTGGTACAGCGATGGATCGACACTGAGCGCCCGGTTTATCTCAGCAATCTTCGCCCGCAGAATGCTGATATGCCTGTCCTTCCGGGCGCGCCAACCCTCGATGGCTTCTTCCACTGTGGGATACGCGAAACGCTTTTTCCCGGTTGCACTGACCCACCGGCCTCCCTCAAACCCTTCAATCCAGTAGCCGCATGGCGTTTCTTTCACGACCATGAACGAGTCAATCATGACATGCGGGCCATCGGTGTAACTTCTGTAATCAACTCGATAAAGTTTCATGGGCCGTATACGTAATCCATGGGAATGCTCGGGCCGTCCGTCTCAAGCTCCAGCGGTGCGAAGATGGCTCTCGAATTCATCACCTGCTTCTCAATCCGCTCCATGCAACGCTCACAAAAGCAGCGCGTCTTGAGGTTGGTTTGAGTGAGCGCATGAGGATACACCCGCTGGCACGCGCCGCATACGTACGTGAACACATTGTCGAAGAGCGCCTTCTTAAACTCGCTCAGTGTTCCAGTCTCCGGCACCATAGTATTTAATCTGATGGACAGCGCCCTGCATTTTCGCCAACGACACTCGGTCTCAACCGAAGACCTCGCCTGCCAATTCATGGAGGACGAGGTTGGCCGTCTCGACTTCCGTAACAACTGGAAGAAGTTAAAAGAAACCCAGAACGTACGTCAACGTATACAGCAGTGGCTGGAGGCCCTGAACGTTGATGGCCAGCCCGACGAGATCATCACGTATCTGGACAAACTCGTGGCTGAGCGCGCCGGGAACTGGCTCTGATCTTCACTGCTTCGAATCACGCAGGCTGCGCCACAGGTTCTGGGCCTGCTGCACCGAAAGCTTTTGCTTCAAGCACTTCTTCAGGAAGTTGTGCCAACCCTTGTCTTCGGCCTTCTGTTTCTTCCGCAGCATTTGCTCCATAAGCTCCGCCTGATAAATCAGGATGCGTTGGCTGAGGAGGGTTTCACGTGACAGACAGGAGTCGAGCGCGAGGGATTCGGCGAGCGCCTGCTTCGCACTGGTAATACGAGGTAATTTTTTCATGGCAAAGGTTAGAACGCGTCAGCTTTTGGAAATAAAGTATACACTGGCCACGGCACAGCAGATACCGATGAACGTGTTGACGGTCATTTTATTCTCCCCGAAGAAGATGTAAAACAGCGCCAGCATCAGGATGTATTTGATCTCGTAAATCCCACCGACCATCACACTCTGCTTGCGGGTGATCAGATACCAGATCGGGCTGGTGACGCCGCTGGCCAAGAAAATGATGATCGGCCACTTGAACTCGCCGAGCTTGCTCACGTCCTCCCTCAGGTGGCGATCCCACAACAGCGACAGCGTGAAGAATGGAACGTAGGCCAGACATCCGATGAATCCCACTGTGAAGTAGGAAAAGTTCTTCACAATCCGCTCATACGCCAAACACCCGATGGCCGTTGCAGCGCCAAGCGACAGTCCCAAAATCTGCGATTTAACCTGTGGGCTCATTCAATAAAAAGCCCGGCGCGCAGGCGTTATCAAGCAGCCCACCTTCCATGGAGTCTCAAGGTTCCGCGCCGGGCAATACTGAGAACGCAAATTCTGTTCTTGGAGGGGTAGTTACAGCACAAACTTATGAAAAACATCACAAGATATATCACGCCGACGGCGATTGCTGGCGGCCTCGCGACACTGTGCGCCATCGTTTACCTTGGCGCATTTGCAACCGGATGTGGAACGACCAGCGGCGGCGTTGGCTCCGTTATCACTGATACGAATACCATCAATACTGTCTCCAACTATTTGAACGCAGCCGTCAGCGAAGCTGTGGCGTATGGTTTGAGTCAGGACAAAACGAATACCACCGCGTACGCCTCCCTCGCTTCCGCCGCCATCGGCGAAGTGCTCGGCGGCTCGAATTACACGCCTGACGCCCTGCACGCGGCATTACAGAAAATGCCCGGCAACGTCCTGAACTCTCCGGCAGCGGGTGTCATTACCCTCGCGATTGAAAGCCTGTATCAAATCTACTGGAGTGCCGACGTGAACGGCGCGGTCAACGGTGATTACGCCGCCAAGTCCTACCTCGGGGCGGTGCAATCTGGTATCCAGAAAGCTTTGAGCGGTCAGGCCCCGGTGATCCCGCTTAGCCAGTTGAAGAAACCGGCTCCTCATCTTCGACGGTAACAACACGGCAGACAGGGCGTCGAAATCAGCCGGTCGAGGAAACTTGACCGGCTGTTTCATTTGGCACTCGCATCAAAGGAATGAAGCTCAGGGTTGGGTGTATACTTTTCTCCTCCGTCCACATCTTCCCCGCACAGACCGTGCACACCTTGGATTCATTGAGCTTGCCGTCCTCCACGCGGCGGCAGCAGTGGCGCGCCACGTTATCGCACAAGTCACACTTCATTTCTGGAAGAACTCCAGATAAGTCCGCTTCGAGTATGTTCGATCCAAGTTGCATCAGGTACTTTGAAAGTTTCTCTTCGTCCATCGCTGTATCCCACGGCCAGCACGACCGCCTCGGGATCAAGTCCGCACACGACCCACACGCTCTTGTAAGCGTCCCAAGGAATTTTGAAATACTGCCCCTTCTCCGGCATCCGCTCACAGGTATCGAGCAAATAAAATTTGCACTCGGCTCGCGTCATCGCCATAGGTGGTTGCGCCCAGTAAATCTCAACTGACCACTGCGCACCATGCTGTCCCACTCGTTCAACCAGATGTTGCAGTTGTAACCATCAGTGAGCATCAGCACCTTTGTTTTGCCTCCCTCACGGATCAGCCCGTGCACCGCCCAGTCCCCGATGTGATTCTCCGTAGCCAGTGTATACAGGTCGCCGTTGATCGGCCCGCGAATCACGGTATCGAACACCCAGTGCTTCAGGGCCCTTCGTCGTTCGGATTGTAAGGCTTGTTCCGGTAATGTGGCCATACTTTCTTTTTCAGCATATCCTGCACCGCTCGGTCGCAACACCATTTGCCCTCGTACATCTCATTGCCATCACTCGTCATGAACGGCAAGTTTTGGTATTCATCGAAGTCAAACAGACCGTGCTTGCCGCAATGACACTGCCACGACCACGTATGATCCAGAACCCAACGCTTAACGGAGAGGGATGCCGCGAACTCGGGGACGGGTGACTCGATAACCCAACTGGTGATAGAAGATTTCGTTCCAACGCTGCTGGTTTTCATTCGCTACGATTCGCTCGATCTCGGACACACAATACGCGCACTGAGGCAAGAACACTGTGCTCAAATGGAAAATGTGACCGCGATCCTCTTCCACATCGAACACTTCTTTGTTGATCACACCGCTGTGGCCGTGATAACACTTCCAGTGCCATAGCTCGTTCAGCAGCCACAGCTTGTAATCGATTGGCCTCTCATTCTCTGGTACCATTTGGCCCCCACAGTAAAAGTTCGCAGTATTCCTTCGTCAGCCTCACGGTCTCAGTGAGCGCCACGTTACTGACGTTCATCCAACAGTAATCACAGTAGACCGTTCGCAACATATCCGTCCGCCGCACGCTCATGCCCTTGCCCTCAGGGTGGTGATCCCAGCGCAGTTCTTCCTCAGTCGGGATGAGCAGATGACCCTGCGGACAGCGCTCGCGCCAGACATTGTCCAGCATCCAGAGCTTCGCATCCCTCTTCGTTTGCGGTTCCGGTATCATCGCGTCGGTCTCACTTCGTCGTGTATACGCCTCGTCACAGCTTTACGCGTCCGCCAGAAATGCCGGTAGCAGTATGAGCAAGAAATAGCCGTGGGCTGCTCTTTGCTAGTGACCTCGTCTTCCCATGATAAGCGTAAGTGCCCCAGTTCGCATACCCATCCCAGCATGGAATCGGTGATCCACCGTTTAATTGCTTTTCGAGTGCCGCTCTCGGGAACCATGATGGAACGATGCCTGCTTGTATCAGGTGGGAGTTGATAAGTCGGAAATGGTGCAATTCTTCGGCGCATGATGAGCACATTACAGAGGGTTGACCGTCCACGTACATCCAGTCGATGGGCAGCACACAGAGATGACCGCGAATGCACGTCAAGCGCCAGACTTCATCCAGCACCCAGCGTTTGAAAGTGCGATGCGTGCCTGACTCTGGAATCAAAGAGATGTACGTCGATGACGGCATGGATGAAGCTGCTGCATTTCAACGTCACAGTATTCCCACACATTGTATACTTCCACAATCTCAAACACACGCCACGGGATCACGCGTCGCCATTTCCTCGGCAGGAACCGGTCAAACCAGTTGCCCAACCACAGTCGCCAATGGAACTCAGCCCGAGCATCCTCGACGCGTGGAAACTGCCTGACCGAGGCACTCGTCAAGCTCTCCGCCCACAGGTTCCCCTTTTGGGCCCACCACGGGTCTCCCTTTCTGGCCCAAGGTTCATCAATCATGGCTTTCAACTGGCCAGCATAGTAGCGCCCAGTGCTCACCTGCCGGATGACGAACGCGGTCGTGCGCTCCTGACAGGGCTCGATGTGCTCGAACACCCACTGCTTGAGGTCTGATCGTGTTGCGATGTCAACTTGCACTGCCAATGAAATGATGGTTTACGCTTTCCCAACCTTCGAATGAAAAGCGCGCAATCTCATCCTTTGAGTTGCGGGTGTTCTTCTTAAACCCAATGATTCTGCTCGCGTGATCCAGAAACATGGTTTCGATAAACGTATACTCAATAAATCTCTCACCGGTCGTGATGTCGATGAACTCAGCGTGGATGACGTACAATTCCCCCGGCTGTGGCAAGGGATCGTACACGGCCAGAAGGCACGCCCGCAATTCGGTACGACTCCCTGACTCTGGCACTACGCCCAACATAACGTATCCGTCCTGCCCGGATTTCTTCTTGCCAAAACGAGTGAGCCATGGATTCACATAATCCCGTGCTATGTCGGGATGACCCAAAGCAGCGGACTTCGAGGATTCCGACGTTGGTGATTGTCCATCTCGTTTCTCTGGGATAGCGCTTCGCATTGAACCAATCCACTTCGTATACATCGTCCACAACCGGCGGGCGAGTACAAAACCTGAGAATGAATCTTTTAGCCTGCTTGCGATTGTGAATTTCATTGATCATACCCGATAAATTTCAGTTCGCCTGACTCACGCAGCCTGCGCCACTTGTGCCCGAAGAAACAACACTGGGTCGGCATGACCGCACCCAGATCGACATTAAAATGAACGTCGCCGCAGATGTGCGTTACCGTCAACACCTTTCGCCCCATGTGACTGGCTGAGTTGAATATCGTGGCTGCGTCTTCCACTTCATAGCGCTCCCCCGGCATGGGAATCCACGGGCGCGTACAATACCCGAGCATCTCTCGCTTGAAGGCGTTGCGTGTTCCAGTTTCAGGTAACATATCCCGTAAATTTAATGGCTCCGCTCTGCACAGCGAAGCACCACGTCTCAAGAGTCAGCGCCGCCTCGCACGGATCAATCTGATTGCGCGCCCGCTTGGTCAAGTTGGCGTAGCGCACCTTCCACCCGTAGCCAGTCACCAACAATTCGTCTCCGGGCGAAAACTCCACGCTGCACTTCTTCATGCACGTATACACTTCACCGGGCACAGGGTAATCAGAGCACGTGCCCATGACGCTGGCTTTGAAATCTTCACGCGTTCCCAGTTCCGGTATCATTCAATAGTTTAAGAACTCGACCCATGGGGGCGGTGCCATCGTCGGTCTGCTTATACGTCTTGAGATGGTTACCATCCATACGCAACTGAAACGTATTGTGCACCGGGTGCATCATGCCGGAATCGTCCGTCTCCCAAACGGTTGCCCCACACTGGTGCAGGGTCACGTCTGCTGACGGTATTGCTTGCACGCCACACATAGGGCATCGCCACGCCCACAATCCGTGTTTGAGCCACCGCCTGAATTCTTCCGGTTGACCTTTTTCGGGAAGCATAAATCAAAATCCATTCGCACGTACCTGACCGCACCGCTCTCCAGCAACTCCGGCCAGTCTCGCATCCGCACGACCATATTGGCATCCCAGCAACTACGGATCGCCATCCGGCGAAACCAGTAAGTGTTGGCGCTGTCCAGCCCGAGACACACGATGTGCTCCGGCGTGTCGAAAAGAAACGTCGGCTCGCCGAACGCCAAGAACACTTCACCCTTGATCGGCGCACGGGTGCAGGTCTCGATTACAATTCGTCGGTAATAGTCTCTTCCCCGTAACTGTTTACCGTCGTAGATTTTAGGCGGGGCTTCAAAAGTTGCACGCATGATGGGTCAAAAAGATCGAGGCAGCCGATGTATTCGAGAATGCCCTGTTCCATCCAGTAACGCCACTGGCTGGCGCGCACCACGTTATTGCACTCCATTCTCTCAGACATGCTGAGTGGCATACCGGCTGGGAGCACTTTGAATTCAAAGGACATCTTTGGCCGCAAGGGAAGTGTATACGCGTAACCACGAACGTCATGGTACATCTCGCGCTCCCACGTGATACCGCTCATGATCCACGTCTCGGTGACGCCAGAGGCTGTAACCTCGAAAATCTCACCGATCTGCGGATCACGATAGCAACACGCAATCATCGTCGCTTTGGCTTCTGAATAGTTGGGTGCTTCAGGGATCATGACGCCAGCCTTCCTTCATCAACAGCGCGCCCATCTGAAGCCCTTGCAGGTAACTCTTCCCCGCGCCCAGCGACTGGACGACCGAGAACTCACCATTGTCTTTGAGCTTCAGCCAATCACCGCAGGCTCTCTGGAAGTCGTTCAATGGCGCGCTGTCCTTCGTGAACTGCTGCACGCGCCCATCTCGGATGAATTGCCGCCACGAGGTCAGGAGCAACTTCTTCCGCAGGTTGCCTGCGAACTTCTCGAAGAAGACGTGCCTGTCTGAAACGCGTACCACGCGCCACAGCCCGTGTCCCTTCCATCCCTTCACGTTGTACAGATCGCCGACCATCGGCATGTGCAGCACGAAGTCCTTAAATTCTGAACGCTCTCCAGTTTCCGGTATCATCAGCTTTTCCCTGTGATCTCACGCGCCACGCGATTGTTCAACCACTTTTCAAATAACGGCAGGGGCACACGTTTTACCTTTTCGCCTTTGCTCAACCTGACCTCACCAAACAGCTTCAACACCACGCAGTCAAGGCACGGCTCATGCGCGATCCAAATGCCGCCCTGAAACGCCCGCTGGTTCTCTTTGCGCCAACGCTTGATGCGATACATCCGGTGCTCAAAGCCTTTGGCCAGCACGTGGGTGCGAAACATGGATCGATCAGCGTATTCAGGGATCACGGTCTTCCTTTCGGTACGTGCACAGGAACCCTTCGAACTTCACGCGTCCACGCTCCTGCAAATCTGCCCAACGCTTCGAAGTAATGTTTACCCTCTTGGGCTCCTGAAAGTTCTTCCATATCTTCACACGCCCTTTGACCATGCCCAGCACCACATGCGGGTTGTAACTGAGGAACTGAAAGCTGCCGCACACAGATTTGCGCATGATCCAGACCTCACGGTGGCAAGTGTATACAATGCCGGGACAGAGCACGTAATATACTTCGTCACGCTGCGGGTTTTTAGTGCAGACCTTCTTCATAGCCTTCCACGCCTGCCGCCGGGTTGGTTTCTCTGGTATCAGTCGCGTCACGGAACTTTCACCTTTCCCACGTCACCGAGAAGAATCGCAGAGCCTTGATTACGCAACGCGCTCCACAGCACCAGAGTGACGGTCATCGGGCACGCGCCCAGTGAGCCAGTGATATTGATCTTGTCCTTTCTCTCCTCCCAGATGGCCGCCCGGTAAACGTCAAACTGAAAGCCAGTGGTTCGTTTCTTGATCGTAGCGGTCATCACCCAAAGCTCCGGCAACGTCATGCTGCCCCAGTCTTTCACGAGATACGTTTCACCTTCCAACGGAGAACCGGAGCACAGGCTGAACATCAGCTTTCTTGCCTGCTTTTTGGTCGGGCGCTCGGGAATCATTTTCGTATACGTGGGCCTTTGTATACAGCAAGCCTGTCCCTGAGTAAAGCCCTCCACGAGTTGTCGGTGACCATTGTGCATTCAGTCTTCAGGCGCTGCACGATCTCAACTCCAGTGGGATGCTCCACGATGCTGGCGCTCTTGTGCACTTCGAAAACAAAGCGGTGATACGTCGTGTTGCGCGCCATCACCCAAATCTCTGGGTACCGGTACTTGTTGCCCGTCGTCCAAACAAAGTAAAGCTCTCCCGGCTGAGGCTCGACGGTGCACCATTCCATCACGAGAGCTTTGGTGGCCTCACGGGACAAGCTTCGCATTTGTGATTCCGAGATATTTAACATTGCCGTCTCTGTTCATCAGCGTCCAGCCCAGCGGAAGAATGCCATTCCACGCGCACTCGCCCATTGGCGGCATAGTCACCATGCCATCCTCCGGGTCATCCACCTGATCCCATCGCGCTGTCCTAAAATTGTATTGGCCCACTTTGTTGACGATGCCTGTGTAAGCACCCACCGTCGGCCTGCCTTCAATCATGATCAGATAAACCTCGCCCTTGATCGGCCCGCTGAGATCAAGGGCGAACAAAGCAGCCTTCGCTTCCGAGCGCGTATACTTGTCAGGCTTCACGTCCTAGATATTTCACTTGGTTGGTCTGCATCATCTGTGCCCAGCGCCAGCGGGGAATGGACGTATGCACTGCATCGAGCGGCCCATTCGTCGGAATCTTGCGGAAAGCAATGCAGTCTTCATTTCCACCTTCCACCACCCAGCGTGAGGGATCAGCCGACCACGAACGTTTGAGAGCGATATACCAAACCTCACCGTCGCGTGGATCAGTCGTGCAACAGGCCAAGACTGCGCGCTTTAGCGCCAGCTTCGTCCCACATTCTGGAATCGTCAGTATCACCGATGAAAAGCCCATAATCATCAATCTCACAGCACACGAACTTCATGTGCCCTTCACGAATCAAAAATAACCATTGGTGCCAGCCCACCCAATAGCGACTACAACACTGTGTCACCATCAGCAACTCTTTCTCGTCGATGCTCTCCACCCGGCGCAGTTCATCGCCAATCACGTAGAACTCACCCCGCGCTGGTACGCGGTCGCACACCTTCAACACGAGAGCTTTGGCTTCCGCCGGGCTGAGCGCTTCAGGGATCATCGAAAGTAAGTCTCGTATACAGCTTCCCTCGTCTCGCGGTTGGACATCACTCTCAGCGGAAGCTCGTGGCCGATATAACTTAGCAATCCAGTGCGAAGCATATTCTCCCAAGCGATGGAGCTTAATTGCTTGGGATAAAGGTGCTGTTTGAAGCAGCGCTCTTCGTCCAAGCACCAGTAAGTTTCGAAAACCACGTGGCGCGACCAGTTGTAACTTTTCACCACCCAGTATTCACGGCAAATGCCCTTATCGCGTAGGTAAACTTCACCCACAGCCGGATGATACGATTTCACCAGCGCTTCCTTAAACTCTGATAATGAACCACTTTCGGGAATCATAGCCACGGATACGCGATCCACGCGATTAGGTATTCTGTGCCCAGAATAGTCACGGCCAGTCCAAAAGCAATCAGCAGGTCTTTGAATTCTTGAGTCATATTACCACTCCTCGCACGGGTGGCAGCACTGACGAATGATACGTGATCTGCCGATGCTTGAGATTCATGCGCCACTGCCTGAGGGTAAATTGGTAAGTCGATCCCACCCGTTTGTAACAACCCCACTCATCGAACGTCGAATAGGACTCCACCCGAACATGGCCACGTGGCCGAGCGTCCACTTCGATCACGCGGTAGTACATCTTCATCGGCGCGTGATACAGGTAAAGTTCACCCACGACCGGCACCTTGATCGAATCAAACCATGCCTGCTTCAGTTCCGCTCGTTTGCCAGTTTCAGGTATCAATCGTGCGTGTCCACCACCGGTGGAAGTTTGGAGTCAAAGAATTTCAACTTGCCTGTCGCCAATGCGTTCCGCCAATCAAAAATATCCATCGAGTCCTGTGACTTTGGGTAGCAGGTTTCCTTGAAATAGCTGACGTACGTCTCGTAATGAACATGCTTTAGTGATGAGTAACCGCTAACATCAACCACACGCCAGAACTCATCGATGCACGAAACTGTCCAGCGATAAACATCACCTACAACCGGCGTTGTATACATCGCTATGACAATGCGCTTCAACTCATTTCGACTGCCAGTTTCAGGGATCATTGTTCGCGCAGCACGAGGCCGCTGGCCACGGGCAGATTGTCACCGGCATATTCCATGAACCCCTCGCTGATCATGAACCACCAGTCAGCAAACGTCATCGAGTCGTAGTGGGCCTTGCGGACGAGTACCGGCAGGCCATCTGTGTAAGTCAGATTCTCGATCAGCACAGTGGACTCTTCCATCTTGCGCCGGTTGAACGTCACTTCCTTCACCCGCATGTATTCCTTCTCCACGTCGTAAAACTGCCTGCTGACATAAAACTCGCCAGCCACAGGAGTCAGCCGAGCGTCGAACCATGCTCGCTTCAACTCCAACTTTGTTCCAGTTTCAGGGATCATCGTATCAACATAATGTTGGCGAGCGTTGGCAGCGCGCAACCGTAGTAAGACACGACACCACCTTCGATCATTATGCGCCAATCACAGAAGTTGTACGCCTGCCTACGTTTCTCCTGCACGAACGCCTGCGACTCCGGCCAATAGTGGAACGTATTGCAATACACGAAGGAGAAAATTGGCTTTGCCCGTTGATCGACCTGCACAACCTGCAATGCTTCACGTGAATCCTCCAACGCCTCCATTTGCACGTAAACCTCGCCAACGAGCGGAATCAGACGGGCAGCGCATATTGCGCCCATCAACTCTGATCTGGTTCCTGACTCTGGAATCATATTGTCACCACATCTCCACACGATAAGGCACCTTCATTCCCACGTAACGCACGGCTCCAGTCTTAATACAATTCTGCCAATCGCCCAGATGGACGTTCGAGCCACAGATTCGACGAGCCAGCGAACCATCGAATCTCTGATCGTATACATCAATCGTGATCCGGCGCAATGCTGGTTCACTTATCTCGGTCACTCTCCAGCACTCCCTGAACTGCGCGCCTTCCACCCACGCGTACACTTCGCCCACCATGGGCGTGGCCACTGCGTCGAGCACGGCGTCTTTGAACTCAGTGCGTTTGCCTGATTCGGGTAGCATGTAACACGAGAGAACCGTCATCCAAATACTTCCACCAGTCAGTAAAGGAAACGTAGCATGGGATCAACATGCCGTGGGCTTCCGTGCCTTCATCCACAAAGTTGATCCTTCGGGTCAGTCCAAATTCAAGGCCGGTAATCCTCCAATATCCAACCGCCGAGCGACTCCTTGCCTCGTATACGTCGCCCACTTCTGGGAGCACGCCCAGATCATAAAAAGCAGCCTTCAACTCACTAGGTGTGCCGGTCTCAGGGATCATAACCAGTCGGCGCAAAAGATGTAGCCACGCTTGAGATAGCGCCCCCACGCATCCAACGGAATCGCCAATTTGAATTGCCTGTTGGTGCGCGAATGATGCCGCTCATCCCAGAGAATCCAGCACCCCTCCTCAATGCCCGTGATGAGCATGACGAAATCACTCAGTTCGTTATCAGGGCCAACGTATATCACGAACCTGCGCCCTACCTCCGGCTCAGCATCCAGCCAGTCCAACAAGAACTTCTTCAGGTGGGGCGTGGGTTCTTCGGGCAGTCCTACAGATCGAGTTGGTTGAACCATGGCTGCCTGCTCAGTGCTCCGATTAAACACAGCCGCGACCACTCGCTGGTCGAAAACCGATAGCTCAAGTCGCCGCCTGCGGTCACGTTGCGTGCGATAACCGCGTCGGGAAGTATTTCCGCTGGAATCAACAGCACCCATTCTTTGGCATTCAACTGATGCCGGTACAGATCGCCGATCTTGGGCGGGGCCGCCAGCAAATTAAACACTACGCGCTTGAACGTTCTTCGTCTTCCGCTTTCTGGGAGTGCGCAGTGAAACATCTTCAGTGTCGTCGAATACGTCAAAGTTGTCCGCCTGAATGCTTTTGATCATGCCAATCAGGGACAGACGCAGCAATCGTTTATCAGGGTAAAAGCGGCCAGATGTGGCGAGCCGATGTTTGCCCCGCTGAATCACCCAGCAGTAGCCATCTAGCTTCTTCTGCATTCGTAGTTCGAGTGGCATATCAAATTGGATTTCCTTCCCCGTTGAAGCGATACACGACGTGAGCATCCTCGTGGTAGCACTCCACCGTGATCCCACCGCCCTGACCCTTGATCGAGATGGCGCGCACTTCGTAGTGGCTGGGTATCTGGCGCAGGAGGAGCAGGCCCAGCATCTCGGCTGGTGGACGGTGCGGGCCGTCACATTGTTCGCGCTGTTGAATCTCGGTCATGGGTTCTGAGTGTAACAAGTATGGTTACATTTGCCACACGTACGGTAATACGTGTGGCAAAACCATTTCTTCCACGCGCTGTGATGCTTGTGGTGGAAGAGCCAGCAGATGAATGCTTTCAACTGTCGCTGCCTTCGCTGGTGATGTGGGTGCGCTTGCCGCTGTGATCGTACGGGCCGTCCTCAACCCGCGTGCAGGTGGCTTTGCATCCGTGATCCTGCGCCAGACTCTTCGTCCAGCCGCGAGCATCACCTTCGTTGTTGCGGTTAACGTGGACACGCTTCTCGCCGCTCCACTTATCTGTGAATTCAATTTCGTAGCTCATGTGATTTTGGATTTTGGATTGAGTGTGGCAATTAAAGCTTGAGCCGTGGCGAGATCGGCCACGGCCTTGTCATAGTCCCTTCGCAGCTTTGCCACAGCTTCGAGGGTGGGGCAATCGATGGGAATCCGTTCCCATCCTTCATCGCCTTCAGCAATCTGCATCGCGCCCACTGAACGCTCAACCAGCATATCGTGGCGCTTCGAGCAGTCCGCCAAAGACTCAGTCACGTCCTTGTGCTCGGCTTTCATGAACTCAAGCTCGCGGCGGTGAGCCATTTCGCGGTCTACCGCTCTGCACACATCGCCATAAGCAACCGACCAGTACGGGTTGTCACGGCCAATGCGAGCTTGCACTGATTCGGCAGTGTTCTGAATGCTGGCCGTCGAGATCGCGGCCAGCTTCATGGTTAAAAATTCCTCCGAGTCGATCCATTCGATTCCTGACCACGCAGGCTTGCCGGTACTCCGGCCTCCCATCTCACTCACGAAGAGATCGGTATCGGGAAAGTATACGCCGTGAGCCCACTTTGCCTCGCGACCTGTTGCGGACTTGCCGCCATCATTTGGCCAGCGGCAGACCATTGGTTGTTCATTCTTGCTGATCGGTTCCTCCGTTGTTGTCGGTGTTGTCATGATGGTTAGAACTAACTGGTGCGCCTTTTGTCAGGGACGGCGTGCCCTTGAGTAGACTATGGTGTACGTCGTAACAGACCGCATTTTTCCCACAGACTTCGCACTTTCCCTTTGAGAGCGCGTAGCCATCGGGCCAATCGTTCTTTACGCGACATCCCTCGCAGTAGAACATTAGCTGCTTTCCTTTCCTCGTCTGCGCAAGCTATGCAGACATCCTCTTTTACCCCATCGTCCCGAACATGGCACTGCTCTGGCGTCAGGGGGATGAAGCAGAGGCAGCAGTACAAACAGTCATGTTCGGACATTCTTTTCCCGTGGATCAGGCACACTGGATCACCGCCGCCCATAGTGTGCCTTTCGTTTTCTCTGTGCCGCTTTGAACCCAGCACGATAACCGGCCTCGTAGCCCTCGCCATAAGCATGGCCCACGGAGTTACCGCAGGCCCACTCGTGGTATCCGACGTAGCGGATGGCAGCCTTATCTTTTCGTGAGTGGCGTTCCTTCTTTGGCATATTGAGCGGCTCGCTTCTGGGCAGCAGCGATGAACTGCTGCTTGGTGTTTTCGTCACTTACAATACCGCGTGATTGAACCGCAGCAACTGCGTGACGACGAAAGGGATGGTGAGGGCCGGGCTTGCTGTTGAGATTGCGACTGATGAGAGCTTCAGCGCGCTTGGGTGTATACACCCACTTACTCTTTTTCTTTTGCTTCACTTCTTCCATGAATGACAAATCCCAGTCTCCTAATCACGCTGCGTGACCGGCGCAGAGACTTCATGCGCTTTTTACGGTTGAGCCGTGCCGCGTCCGTTATCAGATAGAGCCGACCACGAGGCGTAGTGCAATACCAGAAGCCAGCCTTGGCTCTTTCAAATCGCATGTTTGAGTATCGCGTGTATACACCAAAAGATTCTCCACGTCAGCGGTCGCGTTGCGGTGTATACAATCACAGTGAGCAAACCCACTGCAACAAAAATCCGAGGGTGATACAACTTTTTCATTCGCACTTTCTCGATGAGTGAAACTCCCGCCACGGTATAAACTGATTGTCCTTCCAAAAGCCCCACTCACGCGACACCGGCTTCATCAGGATCAGCGTGGCACAGGGCGATGGCTTCCCGTTACCGTTAGTGCCCAATAAAACGCGGTGCTTCCAAGTGGCGCGCCGAAACACCAAGCTCCACGTTTTGCGCAGGGTCAATCCCTCTGGCGTCAGTTCGCCATACTCACCAGCTATCACCCACGACCAGAAATCCCATGGATGATCGTGCAACTCCTCATCCATATCGCTGCGAATGAAAATG
>Ga0097620_100005006_pt1 | contig 13450 bp, 12 predicted proteins | sample KBSSwiS22_FD_77030 | JGI IMG/M metagenome (GOLD analysis project Ga0097620, IMG submission 77030) | Switchgrass rhizosphere microbial communities from Kellogg Biological Station, Michigan, USA - KBS Switchgrass S2-2 (version 2) (version 2) | ecosystem: Host-associated > Plants > Roots >...
GTTCGGGCGGAACGATTGCCTCGAGGAACGAGGCGACGCCGAGTCCTCGTTCCATCATCGCAGCGATCACGTCGAAATACTGGCTATGGTGCACCACCCGGCGCGGCACGACACCGAGTCTGGCCAGTGCCGCCAGCATCGAGGTCTCGCGCCGCCCCCCGCTCGGAAGGATGAAGGGCATGTCGCTTATTTCTGCCGGTGAAAGCGGCAATTTGCGTCCTGCGGCGAAGCGAGGATGGCCCCAAATTCCCGCGCGCAATTCGGCGAGGACGCGGAGCTGCTGGTCCGCCGCAGCATCCGCGAGCCGGTGAAACAACGCGAAATCATATAGTCCGCGGGAGAACTCGTCCTTATCGTTCGTGGCGGGAGGCGATGCGTCGAAATCAAGCTCGATCATCGGGTTGGCGGCGTAAAATTGCTCAAGCTTGCTGCGCACATAATAGTCCATCATGACCGCGCCGATCCGCACACGATATGCGACGGGCTGGTCGTGATGCGGGCTCTGGCGGCGATGCGCGGCAAGGCAGCGCGCCGCCTCTGCAAAGGTTTCGAAATCCGCAAGGAACGCAGCGCCCTCGGCTGTAAGCAAGGGACGTTGACCGGGGCGCCGCAGGAACAATGCGAAGCCAAGCTGCTCTTCAAGCTGACGCATCTGATTACTGATCGATGCCTGCGAGATGCCTAGCCCCTCCGCACTGACGCGAAAGCTCAATGTCCGCGAAAGGCTGGCAAATACTTCGAGTTGCCGCAGAGTGAATGGGAGGTTCCGCATTCTGGTTCCGCGCCAGTCATAACGTCGGGATTATCACCTGTCATCACTTTGCGATCCGTTGCCCGGCGCGTTCAGCCCCCGCACACAGTTTTGAACGCAACAGCGACTTGGGGGATGGGATGCAGTATCAAAGGGCAAGCCGCGTCGCGCTCGCGGCGACCGCCGGCCTGGCTTCCCTGAGTATCGGGATCGCCGCCCGTGCGCAGGAAGCCACGCCCTCGACGCGGTCGGCAGATGCCACCAAACCGGCCGACACCATCGTCGTTACCGGGTCCCGCTTGTCGGCCGTAGGCATGAAGAGTCCGGTACCCGTGACCGCGATCGCAGCCGATGACCTCAAGAAGCTCGATCCGTCGTCGCTGATCACCGGCGTCAGTCAGCTCCCTCAATTTTATGGCAACCAGACTCCCAACGCCGGGAATTTCTTCACCCGCGGCGGTTACGGCAACCTCAATTTGCGCGGCCTCGGCATCAATCGCACGCTGACGCTGCTCGACGGCCGCCGGATGCCCGCTGCCAGCGCTTTCGGTGGCGTTGACGTCAATGTCTTCCCGTCCGCGATGATCCGCAGCGTCGAGACGGTGACCGGCGGCGCCTCGGCTGCTTATGGCACGGACGCGGTGGCCGGAGTCGTCAACTTCCTCCTCAACACCAAATACGAGGGGCTGGAGCTCAGCGCCCAGGCGGGCGTGAGCAGCCGGGCCGACGCCGGCAACCAGCAGGTCACGCTGGCTTTCGGCAGGCAGGTCGGAGAGCGGCTGCACATTCTGGTCTCGGGCGAATATTTCAACCAGACCGGCGTCCACAGCTTCGCCGGGCGCGACTGGTATCAATCCTGGGGGCCGATCACCGGGTCGGACAAGGTGATCCGCTTCTATCCGCACGTCGTCTCGGCCGAGGCGACGTTCAACGGCGTGATCTCGTCGCCGAACACATTGATCAACAGCCTGGCCTTCGATCGGACCGGCAACATCACCAGCTATTCGCCCGGCTCGCCGATTCAGGGCGCGGTGGGGACGCCGGGCGCGCGTGCCTCGACGGCCAATGGCGGCGACGGCGTCGACCTGAATTCGGAGGCGGTCACTGTCTATCCCGATCAGCAGCGCTATTCGATCTTCGTCCACGCCGAGTTCGAGGCATCGAGCCAGCTGAAACTCCACGCCCAGTATATTCGCGGCTGGAACCGCACCCGGGCCTTTAACGCAGGTCGCGCGGCATTCCTCGGCGCGCCGACGGCCCTGACGATCTTCCAGGAGAATGCGTTTCTTCCCGACAGTCTCCGCCAGATCATGGTGGCAAACAACATCGCCTCGTTCACGTTGCGGCGGATCGGTTCGCTGCTCGACGTGGGCAATCTGAAACTGAGCGATTCGACCACCCAGAACATCGCGACCGGCGGGCTGACCTGGAACATCGCCGGCGGACTGCTCAAGGGATGGAAGGTCGACGCCTTTTATCAATATGGGCAATCGCTGCGCGACTGGCGCCAGCTCGGCCTCCGAGTCGATCGGATCTTTGCCGCGACCGATGCGGTCCGCGCGCCAAACGGGCAGGTCGTCTGCCGGGTTTCGCTTAATCCCGCAGGCGCCGCAACTTTTCCCGGTTGCCAGCCGATCAACCTGTTCGGGGCCGGGAACGCCTCGTCGGCGGCAGTCGATTATGTGGTCGGCTATGATCCGGGCCAGCAGATCACCACGCCGCTCTATTTCGCCGACAGCGGCTTCGCCCGCGGCGAGACGGACAGCTACACCTCGATTGCCGAGAAAGTTAATCTTACCACCTACCGACAACACCAAGCGGAGGTTTCGGCCTCGGGCAATTTGTTCGAGGACTGGGCGGGGCCGGTGGCACTCGCGGTCGGCGGCGCGTGGCGGCGCGAGAGCATCCGCCAGATCGTCCGTGATCCCAGCAATCCCGCTTCGAATTTCGACACCTATCGGCCGGTGATGTGCAACAATGCCGCGATCGGCCTGAGAGGAGTAAGCGCCCCTGATTGCGCCAACGGCGTGGGCATCCAGTTTTCCAAAGTATCGAACATCGAAGGCGCAATCACCGTCAAGGAGGCGTTCGGCGAACTCCAGGTGCCGCTGCTCAAGGACTCGGGGCCCGTCACCTCGGCGGCCGCCAACGGCGCGGTCCGCTGGGCAAATTACAGCGGCTCCGGAACGGTCTGGGCCTATAAGGGAGGGCTCGAGGTCGAGTTCGCCAGCGCGCTGCGTTTCCGCGGCACCTATTCGCGCGACGTGCGTGCCGCAAATTTATCCGAGCGCTTCGACAAGACCGGCGGATTCACGTCGATCGACGATCCGCGGACGCCCAATGTCGTCGAGACGCTAAACGTCACGATCTTTTCGGGCGGCAATCCTTCGGTACGCCCGGAAAAGGCCGATACGGTGACCGCCGGTGCCGTGTTCCACCCCCGCTTCCTTCCGGGCCTGTCGATCTCGGTCGACTGGTACCGAGTCGGTATCCGCGACGCGATCAGCCAGCTCGGCCCGCAACAAGTGGTCAATCGCTGCTTCCTCCAGAATGCACCGGAATTTTGCGCATTGGTCACCGTGGATCCAGCCAGCAACGCGATCATCCTGGTCGGAAACGTCTTCGTCAACGTGGCGCGGTCGAAGGCGAGCGGCATCGACGCCGAACTCGCCTATGCGCGCCCGGTCCATGTCCTCGGCGGCAGCGAGAGCCTGGGCATGCGTGCCTTTGCCAGCTGGCTACTCGAACGCTCCGAGACCGACAGCCAGGGCAATATTGTCGATTACGCCGGACAGGTCGGCGCGCGACAGTCGGACCAGGTCTACTTCCCCTACCCACGGTTCAAATTGACCAGCGACCTGACATACCGTCGCGACGACTTTGCGCTGAACGTACAGGGCCGCTACGTCGGCGCCGGAGTGCAGGATGTCGGGCCCATTCCGGGAGGTCTGACGATCGCCGACAACCATGTACCCGGAATAGTCTATATCGACCTGCGGTTGTCGCAGGCGTTCAAATTCGACGGACGCCGGCTGGAGTTGTTCTTCAACACGACCAACCTGTTCGACCGCAGCCCGCCGCTGACGCCAGCCTTCACGACGCTGAGCGGCGTTTCGACGCAGCATAATGCGCAGCTCTATGACGTCCTCGGCCGACGCTTCACGATCGGCGCGAAGATCAAATTCTGACCCGACGAGAGGAAGAGCTGCGATGACATTCCGGATGAGAGCGCGCCACGCCATGCCCGCGGCGGCGAGCTTTGTCGCGCTCCTTCTCCCAGCTCCCATGCCGGCGCTGGCGTCATCGCCTGCGGGGCACAAGACGGAGGTCGTCCTGCTCGGCACAAAGGGCGGCCCCACCGCGGATGCCCAGCGTTCCGAGCCGGCGACGCTGCTGCTGGTAGACGGAGCGCCGTATCTCGTCGATGTCGGCGAAGGGACGGCGCGCCAATTGGCCGCGGTCGGACTGGCTCCGCCGGCGATCCGCACCGTGTTCATCACCCATCATCATCTCGATCATACTGCAGGTCTCGAGCCGCTGATGGCGTTGACCTGGATCGGCGCGGGCCTACGCGGGCCGGCCGCTCCCCCCATGAAGATCTATGGACCTCCCGCCACGCAGGAATTGGTCGAGGCCGCGCTTAGCTATATTTCGGTCTCTGAGCGCATTTTTCGCGCGGGAATCCCCTCGCTGCCGAAAGCCGGATCGCTCTTCGCTGCCCATGAACTCGACGGTCGCGGAGGGATCGCGCTCGACGACGGGCGAGTCACCGTGCGCAGTATGGAGAATAGCCATTTCGGCCACGCTTCGACCGGTCGCACAGGCGCGCGCGACCTGTCGCTCGCCTACAGGTTCGAGACGGCGGCGGGCGCGATCGTGATCACCGGCGACACTGGGCCGAGCGACGCGCTCGCGCTATTCGCCAAGGGTGCCGACGTGCTCGTCAGCGAAGTGTATGTCGCACCCCAGGCCCGACCCGGCGCATCGCCAGTCGCAGCCGGCAGCGTTGCCGCCCAACTTGCCGAGCACATGAACCAGGAGCATTTGACACCCGAAAACGTAGCCCGGCTTGCCCTATCGGCCGGAGTGAAAAAGCTCGTCCTGACGCACCTTGTCGTGCCCGACGATCCCGCGATTGCGGCCAAGCTCAGGCGGCGGATCGGGCGAATCTACAAGGGAGAGATCATCGTCGGTCGCGATCTCGAGCGCATTGCGCTTCAACGCTGATCCTGGTCTTGGTCCGCCTGCTTTCGTGGACGGCCAGGACGTCGGACGCAGATCGCACCGACGCTGTCCCCTAGCTTTTGATCCGCCACCCCGTGCGCAGCAGCCAATAGCACAGCACGCCCATCGCGATGTCGAGCACGAACACCGCGACCCCGCCAGTGAACACCGGCGAATCGGCGACGCCAACGAAGCCGTAGCGGAAGCCCGAGATGATATAGAAGATCGGATTGCCGTGGCTGATCGTGCGGAACACGGGCGCGAGCCGGTCGACCGAATAGAAGGTGCCAGACAGCAACGTGAGCGGCATGACCACGAAATTGGTGACGGCCGCAGCATGGTCGAACTTTTCGGCCCACAGCGAGGTGAGCACGCCAAGAAACGCCATGAACAGCGAACCGAGCAATCCGAACCACAGCACGGCCAGCGGCACCTTGGGCAGTGCGTCGAGACCCGGAAAAAGCAGCATCGCCAGCCACACCGCCGCCCCGACCGCGAATGCGCGCGTGACGGCGCCGCCGACGATCCCCGCCAGCAGCTCGGCGGGCGAGAGCGGCGGCATCAGGAAATCGACGATGGTGCCCTGGAGCTTTCCGGCAAGCAGCGAGAAGCTTGCATTGGCGAAGGCGTTCTGCATCATGCCGGTCGAGATGATCAGCCCAGGCGCCAGAAAAGTGGCGAAGCCGACCACCTGGCCGCCGATATGCACCGGCGCGCGTGCGCCCTGCGAGACGGTGAAAACGGTCAGAAACAGCAGCGTCGTGATCGCCGGCGCCCAGATCGTCTGCAGGTGGACCTTGAAGAAACGGCGCACCTCCTTCACATAGAGCGTTCTCAACCCAGCCCAGTTGACGCCGCGGAACCGCGGAACGCCGGGCTGCGGCAAGGAGGATTGGCCGATTTCGGGCTGGCTGCGCATGGCGCGTTCGCGTAACCGCTGCCGCGCAAGCCCGCAAGGCGGCTCCGACAAGTAAGGAAGATCATGAGCTGGACGGACGAGCGGATCGAGACGCTGAAGAAAATGTGGGACAGCGGCATGACCGCGACGCAGATCGCCGAGGAGCTCGGCGGGGTGTCGCGCAACGCCGTGATCGGCAAGGCGCACCGCCTGGGCCTGCCTGCGCGCCCGTCGCCGGTGAAGCCGAACGAAACGCGCAGCGAAACGCCGCGTGCCGACGCGCCGCGTCCCGCGCCAGTAGCGGCTGCCGCGGTGGCGGCACCCGAGCCGCGCGCCGCCGCGCCCGAACCCAAGCCCGTCGCCGCGGCGCCCGCCGAACCGCGCCCCGTTCCCGACGGCCCCATATTGCGCTCGGTCGGACCGGGCGGGTTCGTGCGCCAAAATCCCGGCGATCAGACGCCGCCGATCGCGCCCGCACCGCCACGCCGGCTGGTGCCCGCGCGTCCGAGCGAAGCGATCGCCGGCAAGACCAGCCTGCTCGATCTCAACGACAAGATCTGCAAGTGGCCGCTGGGCCACCCCGGCGAACCCGATTTCCATTTCTGCGGCGACAAGGTGAACCCAGGCTTCCCTTATTGCGTGGAGCATTGCGGCCATGCCTATCAGGCGCAACTCCCCCGCCGCGACCGGCGTCCGCCGCCGCCGCTACCGTTCGGCGGCCCGCGCGTTCGCTGAACCCGCGGCGGAACGGCCGGCGAGAGCGAAGGTCGACGATCGCAACATCGGCGGACGCGACGCGATCGTGCGGCGCATCGCCTGGCGAGTTCCGCGAGTGGCGACGCCAGGCCGCCGGGCCGGAAAATGCGCCGGAGAAGGCGCTCTTCAACCGCCTTTGGCGCGGCTCGGGATCGAGTCTCGCAGGTCAATGGCGGCTGCGAACCGGGCCTGGCGCTCGTGCAGCCGGGCGAATTCCTCATAGAGCCGCTGCTCGCGCGGATTGCCGCAGTTCGCGCCTCTGGCACGTGCCTCACGCGCGCGCCGCAGGTGGTAGTCACAGACCATGCCGCGCCCGATATCCGCTGGAACTTGGCAGGCGCCTAAGGGCTGATCCCTAGAAGCGCCCAAAGCTGTGGAAACTAGGTCGTAAGCTCATGACCGCCTGGCTCCGGTCCCGTCCCTATCTCCGCGCACGGTGACGCCTGGGCGCGAGTGGCTGCGCGTCCGGACAAACGACGGCGATCCGAAAGACCTTGTCCCAATGCTTGCCGGTCACGAAGATGCGCTTGGCGCCGGCGTCATATGCGATGCCGTTGAGCACATCGTCGGGGAGGTGCGGGTTGGCGCGCGCGCGAAGCCCGTTCAAGTCGATCCACGCCTTGACGTGGCCGCTCGCCGGGTCGATCCGCGCGATGCGGTCGGTCATCCAGACATTCGCCCAGATCTCGCCTTCGATCCATTCGAGCTCGTTGAGGCTGTCGACCGGCGCGCCATCGGCCGTAACCGGCAAGTGCCGGCGCACGGCGAAACTGTCGGGGTCGCGCACGATCAGCGTCGACGAACCGTCGCTTTGATAGATCGATTCGGCGTCGCGCGTCATGCCCCAGCCCTCCCCGTCGAGCCGGAAGCTGCCGATCAGCTCGAACGTGTCGAGCTTCCAGCGCAAGCCGATCCCGTCGCGCCAGGTAAGGCTGATCAGCTGATCGCCCCAGTCGATGATGCCTTCGCCGAACAACCGCGGATCGATGCCGACCGCGCGAAGCGGCTTTGCGCTGGACGGCTCGCGCGCGACGATGCGCGACGCGCCTGGCATGCCCGCGCTTTCGAAGAACATGCCGTCGCGGTAAAACAAGCCCTCGGTGAACATGCCCGGATCGTGCGGCAGCGTCTCGACAACGCGATAGCCGCACACGGGCAGTTTCGCCTGCGTCTGGGACGCGCAGATGCCGCCAAGGAGGAACAGCAGGAAACTTGGGCGGATCATGCCGCAGGACTCGAGACCAGATGCCGGCGGTCGGAGGGTCGATCCGCTTCGCGCCGGCTAGCTGGTGCGGCAGGACCGGTCAAATCGCGTCGACGCGGCCCCCGTGGGGCGCTATGATGCGCGTGCTGAAAAGGAGTGCCGAACCATGCGCGCCCAATCCAGTCGTGTGCTCGCACTGGCAATTGCATTGGCCGCGTCGATCTCGAGCGCGCCGTTGCTCGCACGAGACGACGACAAGCACGGCGCAGATAGGCTCGCAAAGCTGCTCGGCGACCGCGTGGCGGGCAAGCCGGTCGATTGCGTGAGCCTACGCCAGCTCGGATCGAGCACGATCATCGATGGCAGTGCGATCGCCTATGAGGCCGGCGGGACGATCTTCGTCAATCGCCCGGGCTCGGGCGCGGATGCGCTGGAGGACGATTATGACACCATCCTCGTGACGAGTTCCCCGCTCAGCCAGCTGTGCAAGCTCGATTCCGTGCGCCTGGTGAGCCGGACAACCGGCATCTACAAAGGCTTCGTCACGCTCGACGCCTTCGTGCCGTACCGGCGTCCGAAGCGCTAGTCAGGTTCGCGCCTGGCCCATTTCCAGCCCGATTTGTTGCGCCGGTTGCTGCGCGGCCGGGACGCGGCTCGGCCCCCGCGCAATCGCGCGACCGGCGCGGCGGCGCTTCCGCCGCCCCGCGCCGCGCGTGCGCGGTAAGGCGCTGAACCGGCCGCGAAAAACCCACTCGTATAAATACGGGTCCGCTGTGCCAAGCTGGTACAGCTGCGCCGCGGTGTGGCTTTTTCGCACCCATTTCGGCGCTTTTCCACAGGGTTTGCAACGTTTCGTCGCATAGTTTGTTGCAATGCAACACGGATCCCGGCCTAATACTGAACGGAGCAATACGGGGCCGTTAAGCACGTCGTTAACCACTAAGGCGCACTATAACGATCGTATTGAGCGGGGTGGGAGTTCGGACGATGAGTGCCAGGATGAAGCCAGCCGAAGGTGCGATGACGCTGGCGGAAATGAAAGAGTTCGCAGGCTTTAGTGCGGCGACGCAGCGCTATGTGCGCCGCTCGCTCGATATCGGACTCGACCGTGACGACGCGATGAAGCGCTGGTCACGCGACGTGGTCGAAGCCGCCAGCATCCGCGCCCAGGCGCGGATGTACGAGCGCCTTCCCGAAGTGCGCGCGCTGGTGCCCGACGACAGTGGCCTCGACGCCGTCGAGCCGTTCATGGCACCGCTGGTGACGATCTCGGCGTTCGACCTGAGCCAGGGCCGCCTCACCACTTTCTCGGCGTATCGCTTCCTGTATGAGCGGCTGATCGGCGCCGAAGTGCGGCCGTGGCTGCCCGCAGCATTCTGCTCGGCGGCGGCGCTGCCGCACCTTCACCCCGATCTGCGGCGCAAGCTGCTGCAGTCGATCAGCGAAGCCGCGGCCACTGCCTCGGGCTGGTCGACACGCCAGCCGGCGTTCTTCCCGCAATGGGTGGAAAAGGTCGACAGCCGCGCAGTGCCGAACTGACCTGAGCTGAAATTCCGGCCCGGCCCGGCCGAACGCCTCCCACCGGGCGTTCGCCGGGCTTTTTCGTGCCCGCAGGCCAAGGCGCCGGCACGCGGAAGATCACGCCCTGGATGTACGACGGTGCCACGCCGCCTTGACCGCGCCGCGCCGTCGTAAGGGTGTCAACGGCACGCACGCCACCCCAGCGCGCCGCGCGGCGCCTGATCCAGATGCAGATGGTCGCGGTGCGCCGCATTATAGTCGGGCGAGAGCACCGTCGCGAACAGCCGACAGCCGCCGTCACGAACGTCGCGCAGAAATGCCGCCTTGGCGCCGCCGCCGGTCCAGTCCTTGACGACCGCGACGCGCCTGCCGTCGGCCAGGCGGAAGGCGGCGACGTCGAGCGCATTCGCGTGCGCATGCTCGCTCCAGTCGCCCGATGGCCGGCCGTAGAGCCGGCGGCAGTTGTAGCCGCCCAGATGCTCGATCGCGACGACGCGCGCGCCGAGGCGGCGCCATGCAGCGGGCTGCACGACGTCCCACTCCCATTTCGCGATCGCCGCCGCGACAGGGCAGGCGATGCCGACGCTCGGTGGCACGAAGCGGATCGTGCGCGCTCCGCCCGGCACGAAGCGCACCGCGTCGTCATAGCCACAGTTGCCGTCGGCACGGGACGGCAGTGCCGAATAGCGCACGCCCGCTCGATCGAGCAGGGCGCGGCAATGTGGGAAGTCGCCGTACAGCGCGGCCAGCTTGCGCCCGGTGAACCAGCCGATCGGGTCGGCGAGGTCGAGCCCAACCCAAGGCACGTCGCCGGGCCGGCCGCGCAGCGCCGCCAAGCCGAGCAACGCGGCGGCGAGCAGGATCATCGCCACGATTACCGTGACAACGATCCGCCGCCAGCGTCTCATCCACGTCGGACGCGTTCGAGCGGCTCGGCCGTCACCGGATAGCCCAGTCCGTCGGGAATGCAGAGATGTTCGACGCCGTCGCGCAGCTCGATGAACGGCGTGATCGACGTGAGGGGATGGCTGCGTGCATCGGCGACCGCTTCGTCGAACGATGCGAAGCGCGCGAGCCGCTCGAGCGTGCGACGCGTGGGGAAGACCAGCGAAGCACCGCCGCCGTCGGTCTCGGCGAGCACATCGCGCGCGCTCGCCCAAAACAGTCGGACGTTCTCGCCCGCGTCGGCGCGCGCCTCGGGTGCGTCGGCGGGCATCTGCGCGAGATAGAAGCGCGTATCGAACCGGCGGCTCGCCACGCTGTGCGGCACCCAGCGCGCGAACGGGACGAGCATTTCGAGGTCGAGCGGCGCGGGCCAGGCCTGCATCATCGTATCGCCGTGGTGAAGCGCGTCCCGGACCGGCTCGATCGCGTCCGCCGGTAAGGCCGAGCCGAGCGCGACGCCCGCCTCTTCGAGCGTTTCGCGGATCGCGGCGATGCGCGCCGCGGCTTCGTCGAGATCGCCGGCGCCGAGCAGCGCCGCGAGCGCGCGATCGCCCGGATCGACGCGTCCGCCGGGGAACACCAAGGCGCCCGCGGCGAATGCCATGCCCTGCGCGCGCTCGACCATCAGCAACTCGGGGACGCTCGGGCCGTCGCGCATCACGATCGCAGTGGCGGCGGGAATTGGCGCAGAATCGGACACGGCTACCGTTTACTCCGTCGCTGCCGTGCCGTCGGCCACGCCGGAACGATAGCCGCCAAGTCCTTCTTCGAGATGCGGGTCGTTCGCCTCGCGCTGGCGTGCCGCGGCCTCGTCGTAGAGAAAGGGCAGAAAGGTATAGCGCGCACCACGCGTGACCGGCGACACCGCATGCAGCAGCGAACAGGAGAACACCGCGGCGGCACCGATAGGCATCTTGAACCCGCGTGGGCCATATTCGGGAAAGCTGAGTTCGCCCCCGTCGAAATCGGCATTGAGATTGACCGACACCGCGAACCGCCGATGCGCGGTGCCGCGCGTGCTATTGTCGCGGTGCGGGCGGAAATGGCCGGCGTCGTCCGCGGAATAGCAAGCCACGACATAGCGTTCCATTCGCGTCGCGACGAACTGGAAGGCCTTTTCCACTTGCGGATTGATGCGCCGCGCGACGCGCTCCTTGAGCAGCGCGATCAGCCGTTCGTCTTCGATAAAGTGGTCGCGACGGCGTTTGTGCGCGGGGTCGCGGACCAACATCGTCTTTCCGTCGATTTCGCGCATGAAGCCGGATTCGACGCCGCCCGAGGCCTGGTATGACGCGATCAGGTGCGCGCACAGGTCGGGCTCGAAGATGTTGGGCAGGATCAGCACCGGCGCCTGGAGTTCCTCCCCAGCAAAGCGCGCGGGCGGAGGCAGCGCATCGAGAAACGCCAGCACGTCGGCGATTTCGGTGCCGTGATCGCGGAACGGAAATACGGCGAGCACGCGCAGCGTCGGATCGAGCACCACCCATTGGCGTCGAGTCGTCAAACCGGTGCCCGGAACGGCGTCGGCCGCCACCGTGCCGTACAGCTTGCTAATCTTTAGGTCGAAGTCCCAGAAGTAGCGATAACCGGGATAATGTTCGACCAGCCGGCCCGCGGCTTCGTCGCGCACATCGATGGTGATTCCGAAGAAGCTGGCGAAGGCGTCATCGAACAGATCGGGCCGCGCGCGCACCGCACGCACCGCCGCTTGCGCCTGGCCGTCGCCACCCGAGCCGAGAAAGCACAAGAGCAGATAGCGTCCCGCCGCAGTGTCGAAGACATAGCGGGCGTTGGCGCGCGTTCGCTGCCGGAAGACCGGCGCGGGTTCGCCTGGCGCGATAGTCATCGCCTGCACGACCACCCTTCCATTTCGCGCCGCGTCATGCGTTCTCGGCCTGGGTCCCGCCGTCCGCAAAGCGCCTTGCGATCAACGCACAGGCGATCAATTGGATCTGGTGAAACAGCATCAAAGGCAGGATCACCAGCCCAACCGTCGCTGGCGGAAACAGCACGCCGGCCATCGGCACTCCCGACACCAGGCTCTTCTTCGATCCGCAGAAGATCAGCACGATCTGATCCTCGCGCGCCAGCCCGAGCACGCGTCCCGCCGCCCAGGTCGCAGCGAGCACCGCTGCGAGCACGACCGAGCAGACCAACAGCAGCATCGCAAGGTCGAAGCCCGAGACGCGGTGCCACAGCCCGGCGATGACCGCGGCGCCGAACGCGGTGTAGACGACCAGCAGGATCGAGCCACGGTCGACGAACGTCACCAGTTTCTTGTGCCGAGTCACCCAGCCGCCGATCCAGCGGCGCAGCGCGTGGCCCAGTGCGAAGGGCAGCAACAACTGGAGGAGGATCGTCTCGATCGAGGCGAACGACACACCGCCACTTCCCTTCGCTCCCATCAGCAAAGCGACGAGCGCAGGCGTGAGGAAGATGCCGATCAGGTTCGAGATGGACGCGCTGCACACCGCCGCAGCGACATTGCCGCGCGCAATCGCCGTGAACGCGATCGAGGACTGCACGGTCGAGGGCAGCAAGGTGAGGAACAGCAGGCCCGTCGCAAGCGACCCCTCGAGCAGCGGCAATGCACTCAATCCCAGTCCGAGCAGCGGGAACAAGACATAGGTCGCGCCGAACACCGTTAGGTGCAGCCGCCAGTTCTTCATCCCACTGACGATCGCTTCGCGCGACAGCCGCGCGCCGTGGAGGAAGAACAGCAGCACGATACCGGCATCGGCCGCGCGATCGAATAGGACCACCCAGCTGTCGCGCGCCGGCAGCAGCGACGCGAGTAATACCGTTCCGACCAACGAGAGGACGAACGGTTCGAAGACGGCGAGGAAGCGACGAAGCATCAGGCCGTTTCGCGCGCGTACTGCGCCCAGGCAAGCCTTCCCATCACATAGGTGCGGACAACCGCGCGCGAATCCCCGAGGATTTGCAGCGCGAACAGCCGGTCATGAAGCGACGCCCCGGCGGTGCGGCGGCCGAGCAGCGGTGTGGCGGCATCGTCCAGCACCACGAAATCGGCCTCTTGCCCGACCTGAAGCGCGCCGACGTGTTCGTCGATTCCCATCAGCCGGGCGCCCCCCATGGTCGCGAGATAGAGCGCGCGAAACGGATCGAGCGACGTTCCGCGCAATTGCCC
>Ga0097620_100005216_pt1 | contig 13204 bp, 7 predicted proteins | sample KBSSwiS22_FD_77030 | JGI IMG/M metagenome (GOLD analysis project Ga0097620, IMG submission 77030) | Switchgrass rhizosphere microbial communities from Kellogg Biological Station, Michigan, USA - KBS Switchgrass S2-2 (version 2) (version 2) | ecosystem: Host-associated > Plants > Roots >...
GAGGGTGAGCCGGTCGAGTGGGAGAAGGAAGCGGCGCGATCCGATGTGGACCCGGACACACTCGAGGCGCTGCGACTGATCGACACGGTGTCGCGCGTGCACGGCAGCAGCGGGGCCAATCGCGAGCGCGCTGCGCGCGAACGCGATGCAGCGGAGGCGTCCGGGCCGGGGGCCGAGCGCACGTGGGGCAACCTCCGCATCCGCGGCCCGCTGGGTGCGGGCGTCTATGGCGGGGTCTATCGCGCCTTCGACCCCGGACTGCGGCGGGAGGTGGCGCTCAAGCTCTGGGATGCCTCGGCGCAGCCGCGCACGATCGAGATGGTGCTCGAGGAAGCTCGCGTGCTCGCGCGCGTGAAGCACCCGAACGTGCTGCTCGTGCTCGGCGCCGACGTGCACGACGGCCGGGCCGGCATGTGGACCGAGCTGCTGGACGGCGCCACGTTCGAGCAGCTGCTCACCGGGCTCGGGCCCGCGAACTGGCGCGAGATCTCCGCCTATGGCATCGAGCTCTGTCGCGCGCTCGCCGCCGTGCACGCGGTCGGACTCGTGCACCGCGACGTGAAGGCGGCGAACGTGATGCGCGAGCGCGGCGGGCGCATCGTGCTCATGGATTTCGGGAGCGCTGGCGAGTACGAGGCGGGCGCGGCGAAGGGCGCCACGCCCGACGCGAGCCCGGGCGGCATGGAGGGCACGCCGCTGGCGATGGCGCCGGAGGTGCTGCGCGGGGGGCGCGCGGGCCCGGCGTCGGATCTCTACAGCCTTGGCGTCCTGCTCTTCCGCCTGGTCGCGGGGGACTATCCCGTCCAGGCCCACACGCTCGACGAGCTGCGCGAGGCGCTCGCGCGCGGGCCGCTGCCGTCGTTGCGCAGTGTGCGGCCCGACGTCCCCCTCGAGTTCGCCGACGTGGTCGCCCGCGCACTGGAACGCGATCCGGCGGATCGGTTCAAGAGCGCGGTGGAGATGGAGCGTGCGCTGGTCTCGGCGTTCACATCGGCATGGCTCGCACCCTCGGAAGCGGCACCGGCCGCGACGTCGCCCGCGGTATCGCCGGCGAGAGCTGGGGGCCGGAAGCCGGGCGCTCGCGCCGTCGTCTGGGCTGCGGCGGCACTCGTGGTGGCCGAGGCGGTGGCCGGTCTGTGGTGGGCGAAGCGTCCGGTGACCGATCGCGATGCGATCCCGATGCAGTTCACGCTGGATCTGCCGGTGGGCGAGCACCTGGCCATGTTCGCGAACCTCACGGTGTCGCCGGACGGCGGCAAGGTGGCGTTCGCGAGCATCGACACGTCGGGGACGAGCGCGCTGTGGGTGCGCCGCTTCGACTCGCTCTCGAGCACGCGCCTGCCGGGGACCGAAGGCGCGACCTATCCGTTCTGGTCGCCGGACGGGAATCAGCTCGCGTTCTACGCCAACGGCAGGCTCAAACGCATCGGCCTGGACGGCGACAGCGTGCGCGTCATCTGCCAGGCGGAAGCGGGGCGCGGCGGCGGCTGGGGCACCGACGGCACCGTGCTGCTCGCGCCGTCGCTCGTGGGCCCCCTGCTGCGCGTGCGCGCGAGCGGCGGCGTGCCGGTGCCGGCGACGACGCTGGACTCCGCGGTCTCCGAGACGAGCCATCGCTGGCCGTGCTTCCTGCCGGACGGCGACCACTTCCTCTACGTCACCACGCCCGAGCGCGACGGCACCTACTCGCTGTTCGTGGGCTCGCTGCACTCGGATCGCCGCGTCTACGTCGGGCCGGTGGAGTCGGCCGTGGTGTACTCGTCGGGACTGCTCATCTACCGGGTGAACGAAGGGCTGGAGGCGCGGCCGTTCAACCTCGGCACGCTGCGCTGGAGCGGCGACCCGCGGCCGCTGTCCGCGATCCCCGGCTACGGCGGCTCCGTGGCCGAGCCGCACGCCAGCGTGTCGCGGAACGGCACGCTCGTCTACGCGCTCGAGAGCGTGCGCGAGGGACGGCTGACATGGATCGATGCCGCCACGGGCGCGGAGACGGTGGTGGCGCGAGGTCCGTACTTCGATCCCGCGCTGTCGCCGGCCGGTCACCGCGTCGCCGTCGAGCGCGCGGAGGGCTCGGGGCGCAGCAACATCTGGATGCTCGACATGACGACCGGTGCGGCCGAGCGCTGGACCGACCTGCCGGGGATGAACTGGAAGCCCCTGTGGTCGCCGTCCGGCGATTCGCTGATCTATTCCTCGAACCGCAGCGGCACCGACGGGCTCTACGCGCGGCGGACGGACGGATCGCTCGGGGACCGGGTCGTGATCGCGCCGGGTGAGCAGCCGATGATGTGGGCCACGAGCTGGCCCGGTCACGGGCCCATCACGGTCACGCGTTTCGACAAGAGCAACGGCTACAACCTCTACGCGCTTCGCGGTGGCGCCCTGACGCCGCTCGTGAGCACGCCGGCCCTGGAGGCCCGCGGCGCGGTGTCGCCCGACGGCCATTGGCTCGCCTACGACACCAACCGCTCGGGACAGACTCGGATCCAGATCGAGGACCTCGGCACGCACGAGGAGTTCCTGCTCCCGATTCCCGGCGGCATGGACCCGCGCTGGGCGCGCACCGCGGGCACGCTGTTCTTCCACACGGCGGCGAACGATTTCTTCGAGGCCACTCCGGTGGCGGGGCTGCGGCCCACCGAGTGGCCACTCCGGCGGCTGTTCCGCACCGGCGTCACGGACGGCTACGACGTGAACGCGGACGGCAAGCGTGTGCTCTGCTGCCTCAAGTCCTACGTCGGCCGGCCGGAGGAGGTGGGCGTGCTCGTCAACGTCCGCGCCGCGACGGGGAAGGGGATGTGAAGGGGACGGGGGGTGTGAAGGATACGGGGGATGTGAAGCCGGCCCTCCATTACTTCCCGTTCCACACGATCTCGCCGCCGACCATGGTCAGCACGCAGCGCGCCTTCGGGATCTCGCCCGGCGCGACCTTCGTGAGGTCGCGGTCGAACACCGCGAGGTCGGCGCGGTAGCCGGGCTCGGCGAGGCCCAGCTCGCGCTCCGCGGATGCGGCGTACGCGGCATCGCTCGTGAACCCGCGCAGTGCCTCCCAGATCGTGAGCTTCTCGCTCGGCCGGTAGCCGCCCGGCGGATGGCCGTTCCGGTCCTGCGTCGTCACCGCTGCGTAGATGCCCCATAGCGGGTTCGGGTCCTCGACCGGAAAGTCCGAGCCGAGTGCGAGCCGCGCGCCCGAGTCGAGCAGCTTCCGCCACGCATAAGCGCCCTCGATGCGCGCGGTGCCGAGCCGCGTTCCCGCCCACGGCATGTCGCTCGTGCAGTGCGTGGGCTGCATCGACGCGATCACGCCGAGCTTGGCGAAGCGCGGCAGGTCCTCGGCCGAGATCACCTGCGCGTGCTCGATGCGGAAGCGGCGCTCGCGCAGCGAGGCCGGGTCTCCGCCTGCCGCCGCGGCGTGCTCCATGGCGTCCAGCACCATCCGGTTCGCACGATCGCCGATGGCGTGTACGCACAGCGGATAGCCGCGCTCGAGACACAGCTTCGCCAGCAGCTCCAGCGTGTCGGGGGGCGTGCGCACGAGGCCGCGATTCCCGGGGTCATCGGAATACGGCTCGAGCAGCGCCGCACCGCGCGAGCCGAGCGCGCCGTCGGCATAGGCCTTCACCGCGAACAGCCGGAAGCGGCCGTCGCCCGCGCTCGGCTTCTCTCGGGGCAGCGCGTCGGGCGATGCGAGGGCGCTGCCCGCCGCGAGCATCGCGAACACGCGCACCGGCATCGCGCCCTTCTCCGCCAGCTCGCGGTAGATCGACACCGCCTCCTCGTCGATCCCCGCGTCGTGGACCGACGTGAGCCCCAGCTCGGCGCAGCGCTGGAGCGCGAGTGAGATGGCGCGCGTGCGCTGCTCGCGCGTGGCCACGGGGAGCTTCGACTCCACCAACTCCATGGCGTTGTCCACGAGCACGCCGGCGGGCGTGCCATCGCCCACGCGCTCGATGCGGCCGCCGGGCGGGTCCTGGGTCGCCTTCGTCACCCCGGCAAGCTCCAGGGCTTTCGAGTTCGCCCACGCCGCGTGCCCGTCCACGCGCCGCAGCCACACCGGATGGTCGCCCGACACCCGGTCGAGCACGTCGCGGGTCGGGAACTTCTCCACCGCCCAGTCGTTCTGGTCCCAGCCGCGGCCGAGGATCCACTCGCCGGCGGGCGCCTGCTCGACCCGCTTCGCGACCATGCCCGCGATCTCCGCCGCCGACTTCGTGCCCTCGAGCCGCAGCCGCTGGAGCGCGATCCCCAGTCCCTCGACGTGGCCGTGCGCGTCGGTGAGCGCGGGGACGGCGAATCCACCGTGGAGGTCGACGCGCGTGGGCCAGAGCTGGCGGTCGCGCGCGACCTGGTCGATCGCGGCGAGCGTGCCCACGGCGATGAAGCGGCCGTCCTGGACGAGCGCCGCACCGGCGAACCGGGTCGCCGGTGCGGCCGAGGCGTCCACGAGGATGCGGCCGTTGTAGATCAGCGTCGCCTTGCCGGCGTGTGCCGGTGTGGACACGGTGACCAGCAGCGACAGCATCGCGAGCGCGCGGCGCATGGGCCGAAGCCTAAGGGCGGCGCGCGGGGACGGCAATGCGACCGTGAGATCGCTAAGCGCCGCGGCCCACGGGCTCGGGGTGCGCCTCGCGGCTGCCCGCGGCGCGGCGCGCCCTCGCCGGCACCATCGTCGTCAGCCGCCCCGCGACCGCCATCGCGGTGAAGCCGAGGAGCAGGTGGAGGACCTGGACCACCCAGTGCTGTGAGCCGGGGAGGATCCGCGCCTGCGCCATGCCGAACAGCAACACGATCACGCCCACGCTCGCCACGCCGAACGCCGCGGTGCGTGAGACGCCCGCGCGCACGCAGATCGCGGACAGCGTCCATACCGCGAGCACGAACAGGGCGCCCAGGCTCATGTGCACCTGCATCAGGGACCGCCCATGGCCTGTCCACATCACGATGCCCAGCACGAGCTGCGACAGGAACAGCAATCCCGTCACGGTGCGAGTGATGAAGATGACGCGCGACATACTTCCTCCTTGCGCGGCCTTGGGCGAACTCGAGAACGGCCGTGCAGAGAGCTCGCACCTGGAAGGCTACCTCCGGACACGATCGCGCGTTGCCGAATTACGGAATTCCCCGGAGGCCGGCCGAAGGGGAACCAGCGGCCGAGCGCGGCAGCGTCGGTCGCCGGCCGAGCGGCGGCGACAGGTCGTGGTCAAGACATGCGTCCCGCCCTTGTCCCCGCCCCGCGAAGGTTCTTAGAGTCTGCACGCCCCCACGCGTACGCAACGATGCTCATGGCCGCCACCCGAGGGAGTTCACCATGCGCCGATCCACCGTGATCCTGTCCATCGTCAGCGTCGCCCTCATCGTCTTCTGCATCTCGCTCGTGGAGCAGACCCGCCGCGACGCCGCGATGCTGGCCGAGGCACAAGCGCAGACGACGGCGGCGAAGGCCCGCTACGACCGGACCGTGCAGGAGATGGCGACGATCCAGGACAGCCTGAACGCCATCGCGATCGATGCCGCGGGCGTGATGCACATCTCCAGCCTGGGTAACGAGCAGAAGCTCTCGCCCACGGGCGCGAGCATGGCGCTCGCGCGCATCGCCGAGCTGCGCGAGCGCATCCAGTCGCTGGAGACGCAGCTGCAGAAGAGCGACATCCACGCCGCGAGCCTCGACCGCATGGTGAAGCAGCTGAAGGTGGGCCTGGCGGAGAAGGAGCAGATGGTCGAGCGGCTCGCTGGCCGGGTGGATTCGCTGCAGACGCACGTCGCCGATCTCGGCACCAGCATCGACCAGGCGCAGGCGCTGATCGCCGCACAGGCGGATACGCTGGAGCAGCGCCGGCGCCAGCTGGGCACCGTCTACTACGCCGCCGGGACGCGGCAGGCGCTGATGAAGGACGGCATCGTCGTCGCCAAGGGCGGCGTGCTCGGCCTGGGGAAGACGCTAGGGGCGTCGAACACCGCCGACCTCGGCTCGTTCCAGGAGGTGGACACCGACCAGGAGTCCGTCATCCCGCTCTCGGGGACGAAGGCGCAGGTGTTGACGTCGCAGCCGGCGCGGAGCTACTCGATCCAGTCCGTGAACGGGAAGCTCGAGCTGCGCATCCTCGACCCGCAGGCGTTCCGGCAGGTGAAGCGACTGGTCATCGTCACCGCGTAGATCACCGAAGCGCCACGGGCGCCGCGCGGCGTGCGACCCGCGCGGCGCCCGCCCCGTCAGGCGCGGGTGGTCCGCTCGTCCCATTCCAGACGGTGCCAAAGAGTGCTGGCGAGGGACCGACCGTTGGTCCTATCTTCCAGCACGGAAGCGCAGCGCGAGGTCCTCAGCGATTTGCGGTTCATCGTGTCCGGACGGCCGCGCATATGAACGGCGAGTAAAGGGAGACCTCCGAGGGAGCGCGGGCCTAGGCCACACTCTGCTGGCTGCGAGGAATGCAGGGACGCACAGCGAGTAGTCCCGGCTTGGGGGTCGTGGCGATGGCACGCATGGGGCGCACCCGGTTGGTCGCGGCGTCGCCGGTCAGGGTGGTGTCCTGCTGCTTCCTGCATGCCCTGCGGTCCGCGCCCGCGGTGACGGCGCCGGTGCTGTCCAGGAGCTTCGACATCGGCGCCGACTCGACCGCGCCGCTCGCCGGCACCTCCCACGACGGATACTCCCCGTGTCCGATGCCGTGGAACCGGCGTGCGCCGTGTGGTGCGCAGCCGGACTGAACGCGAACCGAGGGGACCCGGTGAACTCACTCCACGATGCGAGGCGGGCCGATGCCGGCCCGCCACCGAAGCTTGCTGCCTTCTTGTTCCTGCCAGCGTTGCTGGTCGCGGTCACGGGATGCGCGGTGGGCCCGAAGTACGTTCGCCCCTCGACGCCGGTCGAGACCGCCTGGAAGGAGGAGGAGAACCACTATCTCTCCGCGCAGGCGCCTGCGGACAGCACGTGGTGGACGGCGTTCAACGACACCACGCTCGACGGGCTCGTCGCCTCCGCGTTCCACCAGAACCTGTCGCTCCAGGTCGCGGGCCTCCGCATCCTCGAGGCGCGCGCGCGGCTCGGGGTCACCGTGGGCAAGCAGTACCCGCAGGTGCAGGCCGCGATCGCCCGCGCCACGAACTTCGGCTTGAGCGATCGTGCCGCGAACATCCCCGGCTTGAACCAGAGCTTCTCCGACTTCCAGGTCGGATTCGACGCCGCCTGGGAGCTGGACTTCTGGGGCAAGTACGGCCGCGGCGTGAAGGCCGAGCAGGCGAACGTGCATGCCACCGAGGCCGACTACCAGGACGCCATCGTCGTGCTCGCCGCCGAGGTGGCGCGCACGTATGCGGCCATCCGCACCTTCGAGACCCTCATCGACCTCACGCGGGACAACGTGCGTCTGCAGGAAGAAGGGCAGCGGATCGCGCAGGCCCGCTTCCGCCACGGCGCCACGAGCGAGTTGGACGTGACGCAGGCGACAACGCTGCTCGAGAGCACGCGCGCCACCGTCCCGCAGCTCCAGAGCGGGCTCGAGCAGACCGAGAACGCGCTCTCCACCCTGCTCGGCCTGCCGCCGGGCGCGGTCCACGCGCGGCTCGCCACGCACACCGGCATCCCCAGACCGCCCGACCAGGTCGCGGTGAGCGTGCCGGCGGAGATGCTGCGGCGCCGGCCGGACATCCGCAGCCTGGAGATGAGCGCGATGGCGCAGGCCGACCAGGTCGGCGTCGCGAGGTCGGAGCTCTATCCCAGCTTCACGCTCACCGGCATGATCGGCACCCAGACGACACAGAATGCCGGACCGATCTCCGGCAACGCCACGTTCTCGGACCTGTTCGGGCCGGGCACGTTGTTCTACACGTGGGGCGGGCGGGTGTTCTGGCCGCTCTTCAACTATGGCCGCATCCAGAACAACGTCCGCGTGCAGGACGCGCGACTCCAGCAGCTGCTCGTTGCCTACCAGAAGTCGGTGCTCGACGCGGCGCGCGAGGTGGAGGATGGCCTCGCCGGCTACCTGCGCGCGCGCGAGGCGACCACGTTCGCGCAGAACGCCGCCACCTCCGCCCAGCGCTCGGTGGACATCGCGCTCATCCAGTACCGCGAGGGCGCCGTCGACTACCAGCGCGTGCTCGATGCGCAGCGCTCGCTGCTCCAGGAGCAGAACACGCTCGCCGGTACGCAGTCCTCGGTGGCGACGAACCTGATCGCGCTCTACAAAGCGCTCGGCGGCGGCTGGGAGACGCGCCAGGGCCAGGCATTGATCCCCCAGGAGATGCAGGACGAGATGAAGCACCGGACCAACTGGGGCAACTACTTCGAGAAGCCGCAGCCCACCACCACCTCCAAACGGCGTTAGCTCGCCGGCGAGTCCAACATGGCGAACAAGTTCCTCAAATCGAACCAGTTCCTGATCCTCGCGGTCGTGGTCGTCGCCGCGGGCGCGTTCCTGGGCTGGAAGTACCTGCAGTCGAGGAAGTACGCGATCCCGAAGGGCATCGCCTCGGGCAACGGCCGCATCGAGGCGAAGCTGGTCGATGCCACCGCCAAGGAGCCGCTGCGGGTGAAGGACATCCTCGTCGACGAGGGCGACCTGGTGCAGCCCGGCCAGGTGCTCGTGCACCTGGACACGGTCACGCTCGACGCGCAGCTCGCCGAGGCCAACGCCCACGTCGCCGCCGCGCAGGAACAGCTCGCGGTCGTCAACGCCGCGATCGCGAAGTCCAAGAGCCAGGTGGCGCTGGCCAAGATCGAGGCCGACCGCGCCGAGAAGATGTTCGCCGAGAGCGCCAGCTCGCAGCGCGAGGTGGACGTGCGCCGGACCACGGTCGAGACCACGAACGCCTCGCTGGCGGAGGACCGCGCGCGCCTGCAGGCGGCGCAGCAGCAGGTGGCGGTGGCGGAGGCGAACGTGGCCGCGGTGCAGAGTCGCATCGATGACGCCACGCTCGTCTCGCCCGTCCTCGGGCGAGTGCTCTACCGGCTCGCCGAGCCCGGCGAGGTGCTGGGCCCGGGCGGCAAGGCGCTGACGCTCGTGAACCTGAACGACGTCTACATGGAGATCTTCCTGCCGGCGGGCGAGGCGGCTCCGCTCAAGGTCGGCAGCGATGCCCGCCTCACCGTCGACAACCAGCCGGGGCGTTCGGCCCCCGCGTTCGTGAGCTTCGTCTCGCCCGAGGCGCAGTTCACGCCCAAGCAGGTGGAGACGAAGAGCGAGCGCGAGAAGCTCATGTTCCGGGTCAAGCTGCAGGTGCCGAAGGCGCTGGTGAAGAACTTCATCGAGAGCATCAAGACGGGCACGCGCGGCGTCGGCTACGTCAAGGTGGACCCGAACGCGGCGTGGCCGGAGTGGCTGCAGGAAGGCCTGGTGACCGTGCCCACGAGCGAGCCGGCTCCGGCCGCGCCCGCCGGCACCGCCGCAGCGCCCGACACCACGAAGGCCCAGTAGGGATGACCGACACGTCCGGCAAGCCGGTCGTCTCCATCAAGAGCGTCACGCACCGCTACGGGAGCGTGAAGGCCCTGGATGGCATCTCGCTCGACATCCCGAGCGGCCTGATGGTCGGCATCGTCGGCCCCGACGGCGTGGGCAAGTCCACGCTCATGGGCATCATGGCCGGCTCGAAGACGCTCCAGGAAGGCGCGATGACGGTGCTGGACGGCGACATCGCCGACGTCCGCCACCGGCGCAAGGTGTGCCCGAAGATCGCGTACATGCCGCAGGGCCTGGGCAAGAACCTCTACCTCGAGCTGAGCGTCCACGACAACGTCGACTTCATGGCGCAGCTCTTCGGGCTCTCGAAGGAGGAGCGCCCGGTCAAGGTGAAGCAGCTCCTCGACGCCACCGGGCTCGGGCCGTTCCCCGAACGCCCCGCCGGCAAGCTCTCGGGCGGCATGAAGCAGAAGGTGGGGCTCTGCGGCGCGCTCGTGCACGACCCCGACCTGCTGGTTCTGGACGAGCCCACGACCGGCGTCGACCCGCTGTCGCGCCGGCAGTTCTGGACGCTCATCGACGACATCCGGAAGGACCGGCCGAGCATGAGCGTCGTCATCTCCACCGCGTACATGGACGAAGCGCAGCAGTGGGACTGGATCGTGGCCATGGACGACGGCAAGGTGCTGGCCACCGGCACGCCGGCGGAGCTGATGCAGCGGACCGGCACGACGGACCTCGAGAAGTGCTTCATCGCGCTGCTGCCCGAGGAAAAGCGCATGGGGCACACCGAGCTCACGATCCCGCCCCGGGCCGAGGGCAAATCGGAGATCGCGATCGACGCCAAGGGCCTCACGCGCCGCTTCGGTGACTTCACGGCCGTGGACCACGTGACGCTGTCGATCGAGCGCGGCGAGATTTTCGGGTTTCTCGGCTCGAACGGCTGCGGCAAGTCGACGACGATGAAGATGCTCACCGGCCTGCTGCCGCCCAGCGAGGGGACGGCGACGCTGTTCGGCAGCTCGGTCGAGGCCGGCAGCATGGAGGTGCGGAACGAGCTCGGCTACATGACGCAGGCGTTCTCGCTCTACGGCGAGCTGACCGTGAAGGAGAACCTCGTCCTCGACGCCCGGCTCTACCACCTGGCGCCCGACAAGGCGAAGGCGCGCATCGAGGAGCTGGTCGACCGCTTCGGCCTGCGCCAGCACATGGACGCGCTGGCCGAGGACCTGCCGATGGGCTTGAAGCAGCGGCTGTCGCTCGCGGTCGCCGTGCTCCACGAGCCGAAGCTCCTGATCCTGGACGAGCCCACGTCGGGCGTGGATCCCGTGGCGCGCGACAGCTTCTGGGAGCTGCTGATCGACCTGTCGCGCAACCAAGGAGTCACGATCTTCGTCACCACCCACTTCATGAACGAGGGCATGCGCTGCGACCGCATCTCGCTCATGAACGCGGGCCGCGTGCTGGTGTGCGATCCACCGCAGAAGATCATCGACGACCGCAAGGCCGCGAACCTCGAGGAAGCGTTCATCGGCCACATGGAGGACGCGATCGCGGAAGCCAAGAAGGAAGCGAAGCCGGAGGCGAAGCCCGCGACCGCGGTCACCGCCGCGGCCGCCGTCGGGCCGCCGCAGCCCGTCGGGAGCCACGCGGAGCGCTCCGGCCTGTCGCTCGCGATCGGCCGCATGCTCGCCTACAGCCGCAACGAGACCGCGCAGATCCTGCGCGACCCGGTGCGGCTCGCGTTCGCGTTCGTCGGCTCCGCGCTGCTCATGCTCGTGTTTGGTTTCGGCATCACCACCGACGTCGAGCACATCCGCTATGCCGCGTTCGATCGCGACCAATCGCCCGAGAGCCGCGCCTACCTCGACCAGTTCGCCGGCTCGAAGATCTACTTCACGCCCACGCAGCCCGTCTACGACGACGACGCCGGGCTCGAGCGCATGAAGTCCGACGACATCTCGCTGCTGCTCGAGATCCCGCCGAACTTCGGCCGCGACTTCCGCCGCGGCGCCGACCCGGACGTGCTCTCGCAGGTGGACGGCGCGATGACGTTCCGCGGCGAGACTGTCGCCCAGTACGTGCAGGCGGTGCACCAGCGCACGCTCAAGGACCCGGCGAGCGGTTTCGCCACCGGCCCGACCCGCTACACCGCGACGGTGCAGGACCGCTACATGTACAACCCGGCGTTCAAGAGCATCTACTCGATCGTGCCCAGCGTCCCCGCGCTGCTGCTGATCCTGATCCCGGCCATCCTGATGACGGTGAGCATCGTCCGGGAGAAGGAGCTGGGCTCGATGATCAACTTCTACGTCACGCCCACGGGGCGCATGGAGTACCTGCTCGGCAAGCAGCTCCCCTACATCGCGATCGGCATGGTCAACTTCTTCATTCTCGCCGCGATCGCGCTGATCGTGTTCGGCGTGCCGATCAAGGGCAGCTTCCTCATGCTCATGCTGTGCACGCTGCTCTACGTCACCGTGACGACCGGCGTGGGCATGGTCACCTCCACGTTCACGAGCACGCAGGTGGCCGCCGTGTTCATCACCGCGATCCTCACGATCCAGCCCACGATCCAGTTCTCCGGCCTGCTGCAGCCGGTCTCGACGCTCGAGGGCGGCGCCAAGGCGATCGGCTCGATCTGGCCCACGACCTACTACATGCACTCGAGCCTCGGCGCCTACACGAAGGGCTTGAAGCCGGCGCTGATGATGAACGACATCCTGTTCCTGCTCGCCGCGATCCCCGTGCTGTGGGCGATCAGCACCATGGGTCTGAGAAAGCAGGAGCGCTGACATGGGCTCGCTCAGGAACATCCTCTGGCTCGGGCTCAAGGAGATCCGCAGCCTGGTGAGCGACAGCGCCATGATGCTGTTCGTGATCTACGCGTTCACGCTCGCGATCTACTCGCAGGCCACCGGCACGTCGAACGAGGTGAACAACGCCTCGATCGCGTTCGCCGACGAGGACCACTCCCAGCTCTCCAAGGAGCTGTTCAACGCGTTCTTCCCGCCGCGGTTCCAGTTCCCGGAGCTGATCGGGACCCGCGAGGTCGAGGACGCCATGGACCGCGGCCGGTTCATGTTCGTGGTCACGGTGCCACCGCAGTTCGAGAGCGACCTGCGCGCGGGGCGGAACCCCGAGCTGCAGCTCAGCATCGACGCCACGGCGATGCAGCAGGCGGGCATCGGCTCCAGCTACATCAAGAACATCGTCAACGACCGCATCGCCTCGTACCTGAGGCGCACGGACATGACCGCGCCGCCGCCCATCCACCTGGTGGTGCGGAAGCTGTTCAACCCGAACGGCATCTCGGCGTGGTTCACGAGCGTGGTCGCGATCATCAACCAGCTCACGCTGCTCACCGTGGTGCTCACCGGGGCCGCCGTGATCCGCGAGCGCGAGCACGGCACGCTCGAGCATCTGCTGGTGATGCCGCTCACCGCGTTCGAGATCGCGATGGCCAAGGTGTGGGCCAACGGTCTCGTGATCCTCATCGCGGTCGCGATCTCGCTGTTCGGGGTGGTGGAGATGACGCTCAAGGTGCCGTTCGCGGGCTCGCACCTGCTGTGGTTCACCGGCGTGCTGCTCTACCTGTTCTTCGCCACCGCGCTCGGGCTCTACCTGGGCACGATCTCGCGCTCGATGGCGCAGTTCGCGCTGCTCATCATCCTCGTGATCGTCGTGCTCCAGCTCCTCTCGGGCGGCTCGACGCCGGTGGAGAGCCAGCCGCGCTGGCTGCAGGCCATGACCTACTTCCTGCCGTCGCGGCACTTCGTCAGCTTCTCGCAGGTGATCATCTACCGCGG
>Ga0097620_100005365_pt1 | contig 13045 bp, 21 predicted proteins | sample KBSSwiS22_FD_77030 | JGI IMG/M metagenome (GOLD analysis project Ga0097620, IMG submission 77030) | Switchgrass rhizosphere microbial communities from Kellogg Biological Station, Michigan, USA - KBS Switchgrass S2-2 (version 2) (version 2) | ecosystem: Host-associated > Plants > Roots >...
TTACGTCGCCGCGTCCTATGAAATCCCATAACCCCGCATAACTCCCATCAAACCTATGGCAGAAAAACCCACAGCAGCAAAGCCCACCGCCGTCTTCACCCCCGGCAACACGCCCAACCCGCCGACCCTCCCTGGCACCAACGTCCCGTCGACCCCCGGCGGAACGCCCTGGGTTCCGAACGGCCCGGACACCGGCGTGAAACCGCCCGGCTGGTTCAGCGTATTCTTCGAGGTGCTCAAGGCCTACCTGGCCAACGCGCATCTGAGCAGCCAGGGCGTCGCTGACGATTCGATCATCGACCTGGCGTCGAACCTCACCGACCGCCTCCTGGCGCGCTATCCGCAAGGCCTCGTCGTCCAAAGCGGCACCGCGCCCGCAGGCCTGCGCCCGGTCCCGAAGTGAGCCTCGCCAACGACCTAACGTCCGCCTTCGCCGACCTCTCGACCGACCTGGCCGAGTGCCCGCGCAACCTCGGCGTGGCGCCGGCGTTCACGTGGAAGGGCCAACAGGTGAAACTCCTGCCCAGCAGCTTCGCCCGGGCGACCGCCCTCGAGCTGGGCGGCCTGGGCGTGGACATCGGCCTCTCGCTCCTGACCTTGAGGGAATATTTCTTCGCCGTGGACGATCTCCTCGACATCATCGACAACCAGGTGATGACCCTCGACGAGAGCGATCAACCCGTCCCCATCGCCGGCAAGCGCCTCACGTATCTGGACAAGGTCTACACGATCGTGAGCACGAAGGTGGACGCCACGCAGACCGTGATCCGGCTGGACCTGAAAGACCCGAGCAGATGAACCGGCGAATCGGCGAGTCGGCGAATCGGAGACCAGAGCGGCCTCCGCGCTCCCTCTCCCCAAGGGAGAGGGCCGGGGTGAGGGGGAAGGGATCTCCCACAAACCAATGATCACCTTAGACACGACAAGCTTCGACCGCGCCCTTGGCATCTTCATGGCCAACAGCAAGCGCGATGTGAAGGTCGTGCTCCTGCAGCAGGCCAAACTCCTCACCCGCGACTGCGCCAAACTCACCCCGCCCTTCAGCAAAACTGTTTACGGCAACCCGGCCGCCGAATCATTCGCCGCCCAAAAGCGGATTGGTGACAACGCCGTCCGCACGCAGATCACCGGCCTCTTCATGCCCGCGGCGAACATGTCCGACGTCAAAGGTGGCCTGGGCCAAAAGACCGCCCGGCTGCTCAAGGGCTACCTAGCGAGCGGCGAGTTCCAGAAATTCAAAACGTTCCTCGACCGGCGCAAGGTGCAGACCATGTTCGTGGAGGCAGCCGACGTCGGGTTACACAGCGCCACGCGCCGTTTCGGCCGCGTGCGCAAAAAGGCGAAGATCATCGTATTCAACGCCGACACCATCCGCACTTTGCTAAAAGAGAAACTCAGCCACGTAGGCAAAGCCAAAGCCGGCTGGAAAACTGCCGCGGCCAAATTCGGCGTGAGTCTCCCCGGCTGGATCACGCGCCACTCGACGGCCGGCAGCGCCCAGGACGACACCGCCAACGCCACCAACCCGAGCATCACGATCCAGAACCTGATCCCTTACGCGAGCGAGCTTGCATCCGATCCCGAGACGCGGATCATACAACGAGCCCTCGAATTCCGCGCGCGCGCCATGATGCGCCAGGTCGAGAACTACCAAAACAAACGAGCCCAAGAATTTAGCCGCTAATATGATAATCGTGATCACCCTCGCCATCATGCTCGCGTGCATGGTCGCATTCTTCGTCTTCATCCTCCTCTCGCCGCCCCCGCGCGACCAATGGCAGGAAGACCAGGAGCAAGAGGCGGAAGACCGTCACAAACTATGAAAATCAAAATCATCGCTCCCTCGACCGGGATCCAAGTAACCAAACACATCATCGTCCACGCCGGCGACGTCGTGGACATCCCGCACTATCAAGCCGAGCACCTGATCCGCCTGGGACAGGCCGTGCTCGCCCCCCTGGCGCCGTTCCCGGACTTGCCTGATCTGGGCCTGCTGCCGCCGACGACGGCTGAAGTCTGAAGATTCTCGCTCGTCCCTCGTCCTCGTCCTTCGTCCCTCGTCCCTCGATTTGATTTTGAGGATCGAGGAGGAATGACGAGGGACGAGGACGAGGACGAGCAAAGCAAAACCCTATGCCCCTCCTCCCCAGCCCTCCCTATTCAAGCCTGTGCTCAAAAAGCGAGCGGGCCTTTTACGATTACATCGCGAATAACCAGGTCGCGCTCCCCAAGGCCGCGATCTTCACCGGGCACGATTCGGACGAGAAGGTCTGTCCGCGCGTCGAAATCAGCGCCCATGGCGGCCCCGAGGAACCGCGCGCCACCGGCAATTTCTTTATCCAGGTCATGATCACCGTAGTGGGCAGCGTGGACCTGACCGACGAGGACGGAAACCAGATCCCAGCCGGCGGCCCGACGCCCGAGGCCCAACACGCCACGAACGTGGCGACCGTGTTCGACATCCTGGCCAGCCATGTGATGCACAACTGGCTTAACCGCGTGGTGGCCGAGTTCTACGTCTTCAACTATCGCCAGCTCGACCTCGGGCACACCGTCGAAGGCCGCACCTACCGCGACATGATCGTCCTCGAGGTGTATTGCTGCGCCGCCCGGGTGATCCCGCAGTTCCCGCTCGGCGGCGATGGCCCGGTCGAAAGTCCTCCCGAGGTGAGTTGAATCGGCGAATCGGCGAGCCGGCGAGTCGGTGATCCGGATCGCCGACACCCCGTTTCGCCGTTTCCCCGTCTCAGCTCTTCTCACGCCTCGTTGACTCGGCGCCTACGAGTACTATGCTCGTATCAGGCACCGCAGTCGTTACTGGGACCAACGGCACCATCGTTTTTTCAGGGGTCGCCACCTACACCTCGCTCACCCAATCCATCTCCGCGACGCACGAAGCCGAGAAAGCCCTCGTCAAAGACGCTGATGGCAATGACACCACCGTGGTCTGTTGCAACGAGGGATATAAAGCGACCATCCATTTAGTCCCCGCGGACAACACCGCAGCCAATTCCGTCGCCAACGCCGTGGCCCAGGCCGTGGCCCCGCCGCTCGCCTCGCGCGTGACCCTTGCCGGTTTCGTGTTGCCCTGGCTCAACGGTGATACGTGGGTTTACCTCGGCGGCGCGACCTTCGACCTGGACAACAACTCGAACCCCGTGCGCGTGAATCTGCCGATCGAGTATCGAGTCGCGAACGATCTATCGCGCGTGGTCAATGCGTAACGGAGCGCCTCCAAAGCTCAAAAAATTGGAGCTTGGTGCTTGGGAGCTTGGAGCTTTATCGACGGGTTAACGAATGGAAGCGAACTTCCTAACCGCCCTCATCCCCGACCCTGCCTGGTGCCTGGGCGTGCGCCTGCGCCCCTTCTCGCTCGGTCACCTGGTCCTCCTACGCCGCATTGAATCCCCGTTCGTTTCCCGCGAGGCCAAACAAGTCGAGCTGGGCGACCTCATCCTGGCGGTCATCCTCTGCGCGGACACGTTCGCCGCCGGCGTCGAGTTCCTCGGCGACATGACCACCCCGTCCGAGGCCAACCAGAAGACCCTCGAGGAATGGGGGACCAAAACGGCCAAGCTCGACCTGAACATCGAGGTGACCGAATTCATGGCCTACATCCGCGCCGCGGACGTGATGCCCGCATACTTCACCCAATCCGGCGGCGAAACCCAACCGATCGGGTCGCCCTTCTGGCAGATCGTGTATTTGAACCTGCACAAGCTCACCAACCTGATCGACGTCGAGATTTGGAACCAGCCCCTCGGGAAAACCTACTGCGATTACATCGCCATCCGCGAACAGGAACAGGTCCTGCGCGTCAAAAGCGACGAGGACGCCGAGGTGGATCGGCTGGCCAAGGAGTTCTACGCCAAGCGGGCAGAAGAGGAAACGGCGAAACGAAACGGCGAAACGCTATGAAAAAGCTCCAAGATCCAAACACCAAGCTCCAAACAAACACCAAGCATCCAAATCCCAAACTGATCAGCTTGGAGATTGGAGCTTGGAGCTTGGAGCTTTTTTCGTTGTTTGGGATTTGGAGCTTGGAGCTTGGAGCTTAAACCTATGGCCGAACTAAAAGCCAAACTCTCCCTCGAAACCGCCAGCTACGAACGCTCGGTGAAGAAGGTTAAAGACGTTAACAAGGACCTGCGCGCTGGGGTCGTTGAACTCAAGGACAAGCTGGCCACGCTTTTCACCCTCGGGGCCATTGTCGAGTACGGCCATCAAATCCTCGAGCGCGCCAAGGACGCCCAGGTGTTAAGCGAACAACTCGAGGTGTCAGTCGAGACCGCCCAGGCCTGGGACATCGCGCTCAAAGACAATAATCAAAGCGCGGACAAACTCGCCTCGGCCATCACACGCATCGCCGAGGCCAGAAAGAAGGCGTTGATCGATCCCGCGGGCGATGATGCCAAAGCGTTCAGTTTTTTCAAAATCACCGGGGAAGGCCTCAAGGAATCGCCGGTGGATATACTGCGAGCGATCTCCGATCAGATGGCCAAGACTGGCCGCAGCGCCAAGGAACTCACGTCGCTCACCGAACTGATGGGCGCCAAGATGGCCACTTCCTTGCGCGTCACCCTCGGCCAGGGCTTGACCAACATCGAAGACCAACTGGCGCACACCGCCGAGGTGATGGATCTGAGCACCATCAAAAAGGTGCGCGAGCTGGAGAACGCTCTCGAGAGCCTCGGCCGCACCGGCCTCGCGGCGGGCGGCAAAGTATTGGCTGGGGTCATGACCGCCATTCAGAACATGAGCGCTGGCGCCGCGGGACCGAACAATCTTTTCATCGGCATGAATCCGATCCCCTGGCTGACCGGCCTGGGCAATTACGCGATGAGCGACCCGAAAGGTGACGAAGCGGTGGCCCAAAAGCAGAAGCGCCTCGAGGACGCCCAAAAGAAACGGGCCAACAAAGAACAGACCGCTAAGGACATCGCCGAGGCGACCCCGGAAAAGTTCAAGGCGACACGCCAGTTTCAGTCCAAATCGAATCACGAAGCCGCCGCCACCAACCTCGTGCGCCTGGGCAACTTCGCCTTCACGCGCGGCGGGGCAAACCCAATGGAGCACACCCTCAGCCGGTCCCTGCAAATCCAGCAGAAGATCGAAGCCAACACGCGCCCGAACAAGTCGATCGCCGGCGGTGACAGCAGCGTGCCGCCATAAGAGAAGCTCCAAATCCCAAGCGTCCAAGCTCCAAACTGATCAGTTTGGGATTTGGAGCTTGGACGCTTGGAGCTTCATTGACTTCGCCCCCTTCAGATAGATGCCCAACTACTACATCAGCGGCAGCGACCTTCCCCGGCAGATAAAATCCCATCGCTCGTGGCAACGCGGCGTGGGCGGGCGTACCGTGGACATTTACACCGGTCTCGAGGCGGACATTATCACCCGCATCGGCACATCGGGCACCCCGACCGCGGCGCCCACCGGCTGGAAAGCCCTCTATGACGAGATCCAGCTCACCCCCGATGAAAATTCCCCGCTCGTCCGCGCCGAGCTCATCTTTAACGAGCCAGAGCCCGAGGTCACTTGGGAGATAATCCCCACGCGCGTGGAAGTTGATATCCTTTCAACACCCACGGCCTATTCGTTAATAAACCAAATTTATATAGAATTTGATGAGGACGGTCTTCCCACGGGCCAAACCACGACCGTGCTCAAACAGCTTAGGAAGATCGCCGAGGATGCCAGTGAATTCGACTTTGGATTCGGCCCGGACACTGTGCCGGCCGGAAACGCGGATATTTGGAATACCGCCAATGATCTGGGTAATTTGATCATCGCGGGTCAGCGCGGCGTTCCGAGGTTCTTACCGGTCCTGCGCTTGAACCAGACCGTGGCTTCCCGCTACGACCAAAAACTTTCCCTCACCTTCGTCGGCGCAGTGCAGAGCACCGCGACGCTCTTCGCGGCTGAGGGCGTTCCGGCCGACGTGCTTTTCAACGTGCCGGAAGATCCGCCTGAACGGTATGGATTTCGTTGGGGTTGGCTTAAGGGTGCGCCATCCATCCGGCGCACTGGCCGAGGCTTTTTTTCGATAAACCAGGATTGGGAATATGGCGAGTTCCCCACCCTGCCCGGTCAACGCCTGGACGAAAACGGCGCCCCCGTGGGTCCTCCCCCCCTATTCACGTTCGTTCCCCCATTCGTCCCGCCGGTCGTTCCGTAAAAGCAGTAGGCAAAATGTTAAGACCACCAAGGAAGCCTTCGTTGACCGGGCGCGACACCGCGCTGATGGCCTACCTCTGCGAGCTGCAAGCTTTCGCGGAACAAAACCAGGTCGTCAAGGGCGTCGGTTATCGGCTCACTGTGAAACCAAATGGAACAACCATTCTGCTCGAGTGCCAGGGCCACGCTAACGGGCCACGCTAACGGGCCACGCTAAGGCCCCATGTTAAGACCGCCCCGCCTCCCCTCCCTTACCGGGCGCGACCCCGCTCTGATGTCTTACCTGCGCGAGTTGCAGGCGTTCCTCGAGCAAAGCCAGATACGCAGCGCACCTGACTATCTGCTCGCCGTCCGGCCTTTGGGCACGACGCTGCGCATCTATTGCCCATGCGGCGGCGGTGGCGCGGGGAGGCGTCGTGGCTTCCAAGTGAAATCCGGCCGCTCGTTCTTCTTCTGGTGGGGTTATGATGAGAATGGAACCGCGACGCCGACTCATGTGGGCCCTGGTCTGAAAAAGTATTTCCGGCTCACCGAGACGACCACCTGGTTTGCCGCCGGCGGCTTTGGCGTGGTGGGCAGCTCGCGCGTCGTCACAACCATGGTTCACCGGATCACCGGCGAAACTTTCGTGGACGCCCCTATTTATTCACCGGACCAGGCCACGTTCGAGTTGGACGATTCGACCAAGGACCAGGCTGGGTTCGAGTTTTTGATCCATACCGATTCCCAAAACAAGGAGGAAACGTTCCACTTCGACAAGAACGGGACCGTGACACTCCGGAGCATCTACACGCTCCTGGACGATTCCCAGACCATCAGCGCAGCCGCGGGCATCGCCCTGGCCTTGATGGATCAGGTGCTACTGGAGGAGGTCGCTTATGACTTTCATCGCGATGCCCGTTATCAGGGCCAGAGCGGGATCGCGCCGCCCTTCCCGTGGCCAGGGCCAGCCTCTCCGCCGGACTCGGCCATTTACGACGCCTGGGCTTACACCGTGCTCATCACTCCTAATCTGCCGCTGACAGCGTTTTTGCCCGGTGGCGAGATTGACACGGTCAACAGTGTGCTTCTGGATCACGTGAGCGAGTACAGGTTCCAGGATTCTCAAGCAACGTTCATCTGCGCCAAGGCCCGCGCCAAAGGCGAGTTTTGCGCTCACTACAATTACACGCTTTGGGCCGATGACTTTTACGGGAGCATCGGACCAGTCGTCCAGGATGGGGCTGTGCCCTTCGCTACAACGGATCCGCGTGAAGTGCCATGTCCGGCCACGCAAATCCCCGGCTTCTTGCCGCCAAACGTTGCCGCCAACCGGGCCTGGGCGGAGTTTTATTTAATGGATGAGTTCGACACCGCCCCCGCGGTGTGCCATGTGCCCTGAAAGAAAGCTCCAAATCCCAAGCGTCCAAGCTCCAAACTGATCAGTTTGGGATTTGGGATCTTGGAGCTTGGAGCTTTCTTTCCCCATTGACTCCGGCCCTTCAATTGACATGAAAACTCTCCCCCTCTTGCTCTTGCTCTTGCTCCCTGGCTGCACCTCGATTTCCTACACGCGCACGGAGCCGGGCGGGGAGAAAGTGACCTTCTCGACCAGCAGCCTGGTCACGCGCAAGGCGATCCGGGATTTGGAATACAGTTTAGGGACCAACGGGACGCGAACGTTCGCGCTCAAGGGGTACAGTAACAACCAGACCGAAGCCATCCGCGAAGCAATCACCGCCGCGCTCGAGGCCTACTCGAACCGGCCCACCCCGCCCGCGAACCCGAAGTAGCTTTCTCAGCCTTTGCTTTTTCCAATATCCGCGGCTCGGTTCATTTCCAGGCACTTCCTGCTTCGTGACGCCTTAAAAGGCGTCCAATGGGCCGTCTAATCACTGTTATGCCTCGCGAGAGCGCTTCTTGGTCTTCGCTCGTTTCCATCGAGCGTTTGCAGCCGCTCTGGCCTGTTTGGATGTTCGCGCTTTTGCGGCGCCGCGGCCAGCCTTGCCGCCTTTGGCGCCGAGAATCGCAGCGGCTGAAACAAGAGAGCCGGCAGACGCCTGCGCATCTACCGGCTCGGTCGATCTATCCGTCTCCATTGCCTTTCGGCTTGATTGTTTTCTCATGGGAGTTAGACCGCCGCAACCGCCGGGACGTCTGCGGACGTCCGCAGCCTTCTCCACCAAATCCCGCCAAGGTCGATTTCTTCCCACTCCCAACGTGCGGGAGCGCCGTCGATGGTGACTTCCAGCCCCGGAAGCTCGGCGGCTTCTGACGGGCGTTCTCCGTCGCGGCGAGTTTCATGCTGCCCGACCATTTCTTCGAGCAGTGTTGCCAGGAAGCCTCCCTGGCTGCCGGGTGCGTCTACTTCCATGACGGCCTCCCCACCGTCATTATCGATGTTCACCTTAACATCGACGCTCCGACCCTGAAGGCTGGTCCCCGAGCCTTCAAAGACAAGGCCGAGGTATCCACCGGACTGCTCGCCCTTCCAGTGGTCGCGGTTGGTGACGCATTTCACCATACCGAAGGCATAGTGAAGACTCTCGCATTTGATTGTGATTTTCATGGCCTCAATCTATGCGCAAGCGTTTGCGCAGTCAAATCTATTTCACACATTTCTTTTCGGCGAGTCATAACCATTCGATGGAGAGAACCGCAGACGGTCTCTCATCTCAAGCGTTGGGCGTCATAGCAACGCGCCTTGCAAGTTCGGACGCTTTCGTTCCGCAAGGCAGATTGTGTCGTTGTGTGCGCCGCCGTGACAGACCAGCATAATTTCGATTTGCTCGAAGCCGTGCTTCTGACCCATCCCGGCGCTGTTCCATCCGAAGCTCAAGACGATGGCATTATCCGTCAGCACTTCGGCCATTGCGTTTTTTACGCGAGAGTAGAGCGCGGTGTTTTGCGTTTCCTTCATGCCGCACTTGATTCCGGCTTCCTGGTAGCACTCGCTGATTTGTCGCGGAGAGTATGGCGGGTCGAGGATTGCGAGGTCACACCGGACACCTTGCGCCGCGAGCATCCGAAGGAAAACCTCGGCGTCCATGTGATGCTCCGCTTCCGTCTTTGGATTCAGGTCATTGGTGTGCGTTGCCCATCGCTTGTTTCGGGCGAACGGGTCGCACGACGTTTTTGAGGCTTTGAGGTAGCGTTGCACCATCGCGCCGATTGGCAGCACGCTGAATGTATCAGCGGACGGCATTGCCCACACGCGGGAGAATGACGCCCAACCATGCGATGGAGCGAACAGCCCTTCCGCTGTCCGTTCCACGTCTGCGGTAATTCTTGGCGTCTCCGTGCGCTCCACCATCGTTGTCGGGCTGTCGCTCATCTTGGGTCGTTAGCCTGCTCGTCTCGGTGACGACGAGCAGCTTTGAGCCAGTCCATCAAGCGGCAATAATTGTCGTTGTTGCTTGGGTCGCGGTTTTGACTTATGAAGAATACTTCCATCACTACTTGCGCACCTTCTGCCGCTGCGATGCCGTCGGTCAGCAGGCTAACCATGCGCTGCACTGAACCCGGCTGGTCCGTCTCGGTTGCAATCATGGGCGTCATTTGGCCGGGTCAGTGAGCTTTGTCGTTCGGCGGCTAGATTTCAGGTAATTCGTCGAGTTCTTTTTGAGTCATCGCGCGAAATTCAATCGTGACATCTTCCGTGAAGTCACCACCCGCACCGCCTTCGCCGCGTTCCAAGTTATCGAGTAGCGCATCAAGCCACTCATGCGCCGATTTTCGGTTGTGCGCGAGGTTTCCGAGTCCGCTTTCGTCTTCGATGAAGAAGATTTTCAGCAGGCCGTCTCGGCATTCGACCGCCGCCGAACCATGCGCTGAAGCCAACGCGGAGGAGCCGTCCTGGTTTGCCGCTTCGGGTTTTGGTTCTTCCATATTCTTGGCCGCGTGGCTTAGCTTGGGTCGTTAGGCTGCCTACGATTCCATAATCCTTTGGAGCGTTCTGGGAACAGAAACCCAGCTTCCTCGCCAATCCATTCCCGGAAAATCTTAGGTCCTTGCGCCTGGCAGGATTGACAGACACAGGCCGCCCAGTTCGCCTGTCCTTCAAGCAGTATTTTCGTTGAGCCACAAAACGGGCAGCCTAACAATGCGATGGAGCCAACAGCCTGCCGCCCGTCTTCTTTGGAATCGGGTTGCGAAGCAGAAGGCTCTGGATTATTCAGGCTGTGGCTCATCTTTTGTCGTTAGCAGGCCAGCGGCAGCCCTTGAGTTATCGCGCACCTTTCAGCGCACAGTTTCACGTAGCCCGCATTCAATTCGATGAGCACTGCCCTTCGGCCAAGTTCGAGCGCAACCATTCCAGTCGTGCCGCTGCCCCCGAAAGGGTCGAGCACCAAACCACCCACCGGGCACCCAGCGAGGACGCACGGCTTGACGAGGTCCGGAGGGTAGGTTGCGAAGTGCGCGTCAGAGTATGGCGCATTCTTGACTGTCCATACGGACCGCTTGTTACGCCCGCCAAGCAGCAGTGGGAAGCCCCCGCTATTTGTCCGCTGCGGCTGACGGCTATCCGTCTGCCGCTCGGCTTCTTTGTTTCCACCACGACCAGTCACGCGGGCACGCGAGATGATGCGTCGCTTGACGTCGCTAGGATTCTGGACGCCTGCGCCTTCATAGTCTTTCGTGGCCTCACCATCGTAGCCCTCGACGATTTCGCGGATCGTGCTTTCGGCGTATGGTTCTTTAATGGCCTCCGCATCGTAGTGGTATCGATCGCTCTTGCTCAGTAGGAACAGATACTCGTGGGACTTGGTAGGTCGGTCCGTGACGCTTTCGGGCATGCAGTTTATCTTCGCCCAAATGATGTCAGCGCGTAGCCACCAGCCGTCGGCTTGCAGCGCGAAAGCCACGCGCCACGGGATGCCGACCAGGTCTTTCGGTTTTAGTCCTTGCGGTGTTTTCGGACGGAATTTTTGGCGCGCCGCCGCCGCTGCTTCGCCGAGGCCCAGGTTGCCCATTCCGTCGCCCAGCGTCTCCGGCGCCGTCGAACAGTAGCAGTCTCCAAGATTGAGCCAGCACGTCCCGTCGTTGCGTAGCACGCGCCGCACTTCCGCGAACACGCCCCGCAGACTTTGGACATATTCCTCCGGTGTGGATTCCTGGCCGATTTGGTCGGGATGCCCATAGTTGCGGAGTCCCCAATACGGAGGACTCGTCACGCAGCAGTTGACCGATTCATCGGGCATGGATTTCAGCACGGTCCTGCAGTCGCCATTTAGTAGCGTCAGTGGTTGGCCTGCTAACCATGCGCTGAAGCCAACAGCCAGATCACTGGCTCGTGTTGGTCGTCCAGTTTGATTTTGAGCTTTCATGGTTTGCCAGGCTGTGGCTTAGCTTGGGTCGTTAGGCCACACAACTCACCGTTTCGGGTGTTTGAGCATTTCGGGCGTGTGGGTGATCCGTGGGTCCATCCTCGGCTCAATGGGCGGGATGTCGCCAACCACTTCATCGAGCGTCACCTTGAGCCGGTGCAACGCTTCGTCCTGCTTGCTCATGCGCGAAAGCAATCGCTGGATCGCGTCCGCTTGGCGCGGCCCGCCGTCGCTGCCGCACGTCCGCAGGAAACGCATGGCATCGGTTACGTCGTGTCTGATTTCATCGTTGGTCACGGCTTTGAAGAGGAATCGGCGAGTCGGTGAGTCGGTGTATCGGCGCGCCGGTTCTCCGTTTCGCCGGTTCTCCGTTTCAGTTTCTTGCCCTCGAGCGCCGCGTCGATCTCGTCCCGGCGGAAGCGCGGGCCGGTGAATTGGTCGTAGCGCGTGATGATGCCTTTGGCCGCCGCCTTGTGGATCGTGCTCGGCGAGCAATCGGCATAACGCGCGGCGGAGTTGGCGTTCATCCACGGGCTGTGCTGCCGGGCGACCTCGTTCAGGATCTCCTCTAGCCCCTTGCGCAGTTCCTCGCGCAGTTCCTCGCGCAACAGCGCAACGATGGCCACTGGGTCGGTCTCGCTCATGGTTGCTTAAGCTCCAAAGCTCCAAGATCCAAACACCAAACAAGCTCCAAATCCCAAGCATCCAAATCCCAAACTGATCAGCTTGGAGCTTGGAGCTTGGAGCTTGGAGTTTTTCATACCGGCCACTCGCTCCTTCGCGCCCACCACCCGGTGATCCATTTCATATACGCATCGGGCTCCGGCTGCCGCTCGCTCGTGTGCCGGCTGCCGAGCGCGTGATCGGGCCAGAGGTGCAACCGGTCGCTCAGGCCGAGAACGCCCGAGACGTCCTGGATTAGCCTGAGCTGGCCGATTGCGTAATCCTCCCACGAACGCCGGCTCTCGAAGACTTCCAGGTTCATCTTGAGCCCGAGCCGCTCCGCGTGCGTCGCGATGCGCGCCACGTTCTCGGCGCGGATGTTGATGGGCTCGGCGAAGATCGTCAGGGGCCGCCCCTCGTCCTCGTCCTTCGTCCTCGTCCCTCGTCCCTCGGTTTGTTTTTCCGGATCGAGGACGAGGGACGAGGGACGAGGGACGAGGGACGAGAGAGACCCGAGCGTCCGCTCCAAATCCCCCCGCCCGATCTCCGGATACATCGGCGCCACCGCCACGAACGTGTTCAGCCCAAACTCGGCCGCGCGTTGCAAGCAGCGCAACCGCGCGCTCGGGCTGGGCGCGTGCGGCTCGTAAATCTGCGCCAGGCGATCGTTCAAGGTCGGCAGCGACATGCCGAACATCAGCCGCGGCCCAAACGATTTGAACAGGTCGAAGTCCAGGACCGCCATGGGCGAGCGCGTGAGGATCCGCACATTGAGCGTCGAGTAATCGCGGATCAGCTCGAGGGATTCCCGCACCATCCCGCGCGCCTCGTGGTGCAGTCGTTCCTCGTTGGAGCTTGGATCTTGTTTGGATCTTGGAGCTTGGTCTTTGGAGCTTCGA
>Ga0097620_100005862_pt1 | contig 12470 bp, 10 predicted proteins | sample KBSSwiS22_FD_77030 | JGI IMG/M metagenome (GOLD analysis project Ga0097620, IMG submission 77030) | Switchgrass rhizosphere microbial communities from Kellogg Biological Station, Michigan, USA - KBS Switchgrass S2-2 (version 2) (version 2) | ecosystem: Host-associated > Plants > Roots >...
GCAAGTTCATGCATGTCCTTTTCGCCGTCACGACCAACAAAGTCAACGTTGACGTCAAGAACGTGTGCACCTTCCCTCTCCTGATCTTTAGCCAGCGCAACGAGGCCGTCCCAGTCTTCGGCGTTGAGAAGGTCACGCATCTTTTTCGAGCCACTCGCGTTGACCCGTTCACCAACGATCAGAAAAGAGTTGTCCTGCACGTAAGGCTGCTGGAAGTAGATAGACGATGACGCAGGTGTCAGCTTTGCATCTCGCTTTTTTGGTGTAACCGCTTGCATTGCTTCAACTGCGAGCTTCAAGTGAGCAGGCGTCGTACCGCAACAACCGCCGACGATGTTGACACCGAAGTCGCTGGCAAAATGAAGCAGCTGCGAAGTGAAGCTCTCAGGTGTCTCGTCGTAATGCATCTTGCCCTCAACTACGGAAGGCAAACCTGCGTTCGGAAGAACAGAGACTGGAAGGGGAGCGTTCTCACAAAGATAGCGGATGCTCTCAGTCATGTGTCGCGGCCCGGTTCCGCAGTTCATCCCGATGACGTCGATGGGAAACGGGGCGAGCGCCGTCAATGCCGCTGAGATTTCTGTACCGTTGAGCATGGTGCCAAAAACTTCAATGGTTACCTGTGCAATCACCGGAACTCGTCGACGTGTTTCTTTGAAATGAGAAAAAATCGCCGCTAGAGCAGCTTTGGTTTGCAGTACATCCTGGCAAGTCTCAACGATCAGGAGATCGACGCCGCCGTCCAGCAAACCGGCCACTTGAACTTTGTACGCATCACGCAGATCAACGAAGGAGATGTGACCAAGAGTTGGAAGCTTGCGACCTGGCCCCATTGAGCCGGCAACCCAACGTGGCTTCGCGGTAGTTGCATAGTCAGATGCGACGCGTTTTGCGAGGCGCGCAGCGAGGACATTCATGTCGTAGGCTTTATCCTCGATGTCGTACTCGGCAAAGTCGACGGGCGTGCCGTTGAATGAGTTTGTCTCGACAACGTCACAACCAACTTCGAGAAACCCGGCGTGCACCTTCTCAACGGCATCGGGTCTGGTCACTAAGAGGTTTTCGTTGCAGCCTTCAAAACGAAGACCCCCAAAATCATCAAGCGTCAGATTCTGCACTTGAAGATTTGTGCCCATTGCACCGTCAAAAACGATGATGCGGTCTTTAAGTGTCTCTAAGAAGAGTGACATAGGTTTATTTATGATTGACGATTTCTGATTGCTGATTTTAAGGCAATTCTGACCACGCAATCAGCAATCAGAAATCAGCAATCAGAAATAACTAAAAGGCTCCGCGCTAAACAACGCGGAGCCTCGAAACCTTGCTGCGAATTAGACTCGCCAAGCTGTTTAGCTGGTTATTTTACGTGGCCGCAAGTCGCCTTAACTCACCACGTCACTGTCAAGCCGTATTGAAACATCGCACTTGAGACGTGTCAAGGAACAGTGTCGATTGTTGATTGCCGATTGTTGATTGGGTCTTGGCCTTCGGTCTCGGGCCTTCAATGATTATTTTAGCTAGTCAACTATTCAAAGGCCAAAGACCCAGGCCCAATCTCCCTATTTACCATTACCGGCCTTACGCTATACCATCCCTTTCATGCGGCGTGCCATCTACCCCGGTTCATTTGATCCACTCACAAACGGGCATCTGGATATCATCGAGCGTGGTTGCAAGTTATTCGATGAGATTATTGTCTCAATCCTCGTGAACCCTGAAAAAAGGCCGTTCTTCACACTCGAAGAGCGACAAGAAATGCTCAATGACGTCCTCAAGGATATTAGTCAGGGCGGCTGCGAGGTTCGCGTCGATTCGTTCCGTGGGCTTCTCGTGACCTATGCCGTCGCTCAACAAGCTAATGCGATCGTTCGGGGGATTCGTGCGATTTCTGACTACGAGTATGAATTGCAGATGGCGCTGATGAATCGCCGACTGGAACCAAGTATCGAAACAGTGTTCATGATGCCGGGTGAAACTTATTCGTACGTTAGTTCGCGCCTCGTAAAGGAAGTCTTCCAGCTTGGCGGCCCAATTGACGGCCTTGTACCTCCACTGATCGAGAAACGAATGCGAGAAAAAATGAAATAATGCGCAAGGGTTTAGCTTATTCACCGCGTGTTATACTCCTCAACACAAACAAATAATAATCGTTCAAAGAAAGGATCTCGAAAGCGATGAGCGAGTTGGATTTCGGATTGTACTTCGCGGCCCGAATACTCAAACTCCTCGTCTGAATCCATACATGAAAACCTGGCCTGTCACTTCCCCTTTTTCCGCTTCTCATAACGTCGGCCGAATGCAGTCGTCGTCGACCCTCGCCGCCATGCAAGCTGCAGAAGCTCTGCGTGCAGCTGGCGCTGATGTTGTAGATTTCGGCGCCGGTGAACCTGACTTCGATACTCCGGATAACATCAAGCAGGCCGCAGCGGAAGCGATGCGCGTTGGCCGCACTAAATACACCTCAACCGGCGGGCACAAGGAACTTCAAAAGGCAATCATCAACTTCTATCAGCGCGAGTTTCATACGGAGTTTCAACCTTCGGAAGTAATGGGAACGTCCGGAGGCAAGCAAGCCATCTTCAATGCAGTCGTCACACTTCTGAACCCCGGTGATGAATGTCTAATTCCCAAGCCGTACTGGGTGACGTTTCCAGAAATAGTCGTGTTTGCGGGCGGCAATCCAGTTTTTATTGAAACCGAGGAGACTGATTTCCTACTAACCGCAGAGCAGGTCGCAAAGGCGATAACTCCGCGGACTAGACTGTTAATTCTGAATTCACCTTCCAATCCATCCGGTCGCGTGTTGCCGCCTAAGGAGTTTCGCCGGATTATGGAGATGGCGTTTGAAAGAGGCATCTCTGTTATATCTGACGAGTGTTATTTGCGATTTGTTTATTCACCGGCAGAAGTGTTCAGCGCAGCGACGCTACCGAAGGAAATTCGATCACATCTGTGCATTGCAGGATCGTTTTCAAAGACGTATGCAATGACGGGGTGGCGCCTCGGTTATTCGCTAGGGCCAGCAGAGTGGATTAAGGCCATGTTGAAAGTGCAAGGCCATTGCACATCGAATCCAAATTCAATGGCGCAGTGGGCAGCTGTTGAAGCGTTCAATGGACCCCAGGAGTCTGTTGGCTTGATGTTGAGTGAATACACAAAGCGAAGGGCGTGGCTCCTTGACGCCATGAAAGACATCCCGGGCATCAAATGTGGCGAACCAGAAGGCGCCTTCTATGCGTTTCCGGATGTTCGCGGATGTCTTAAGAAGGAGTTGAAGACATCAGCTGAGTTTTCAAAGCGTCTACTTGAAGAGGAACAGACGGTGGTAACCGATGGAGCAGCATTTGGCGCTGAGGGGTTTGTTCGAATGTCATATGCCACTTCGATGGCCCAAATTGAGGAAGGCGTAAAACGAATTAGAAGGTTTGCAGAGAAGTACGCTTAGGTTCCGTTCAAACAAAAATAAAACGGCGCTGAAGAAATCCCAGCGCCGTTTTATTTAGGCTGAAGGCTATCGAACGTTAATATAGATTGAAGTTGTACTCGAGTTGCATCCACATGGACACTTGATGCCCATCCTTGGTCGCCGGAACAAACTTAATCAATCTAGCTGCGGCAATTGCTCGTTCAGTGAGACCAAACGGAAGACCTGAGACTGTTCGGATGTTTGTCACCTGACCCGAGGAAGCAAACACGACCTTCAAAACCACTGTTCCAGTGATCTGGTTTTTCCGAGCATCTTCCGTGTACTGCGGCTCAGGTTTCGAAATCAACCGTGCCTTAGCTGTCACTTCCTTACCAGTGAAGATTTTCGAGTAGTCGCCACCACCACCACCGCCAGGTCCGCCACCGCCGGCGTTGAAGTCACCGCCGCCCATGTTTCCGCCGCGACCGGGTCCGAGTCCACCGCCTTCACCGGGGCCGATACCTCCACCTTGTCCAGATCCAATTCCATTTCCTGTACCTGGACCTGAAGACGGGTCAGTGCTCTTCGATTTGTAATCACCATACGGCAAGACTCGAGCATCTGGTGGAACCAGCATCGGATCTGCTACTACTGTCGCAGCAACTGGCAATGACGGGTTCTTGATTTGTGGTGGCTTTGGATCCGGCGCTACCACCTGCGGAACATCTAAAGACGCTTGTGGAACTTTGCCAAACGAAGCAGGCTTCTGTTCTTCACGTCCGCCTCCGCCGCCTCCGGCAGCCCGTTCTGGTTTCGGCTTACTACCTCCGCCATTTCCTTTGTTCAGACCTGCCGTTCCAGGGTCCGGAGTGGGTTGTTCATTTGGAATATCGAGCAACTGCTCAACCTGAAGCTCTTCATTCTGCGCTAGCAATTCGGCCTGTTTATGTCTTCGGTCCATCCACAGGACGATACCCATAACCGAGAATAGAAACAGAAATGAAACCAACATTCCTGCGACAACAGTTCGCGAGTCTGACGGTTCGGCGCCCATAACTGCAGCACCACGATCTCGTCCAAGCATCGTCGAAAACAAAGCAATGAGTAACGCTGCAGCAACAATAGCGAATCCTATCAATCCCAGCCTTGAGGATCCGGTCCCCTGCGACCGGTCAATCAAAGCAACTGCACCGACTAAGGCAAACATTGCCAGTACTGCGGCGCCCATCGCGAGCAGAACATTTCGGTTCGACAGAAACTTCTTCAGCATCTGTCCATAGCCAATGAATGTCCGCTTCGTGAAACCGAAAGGATCTCGTTTGAACTCAGGCCACGTCAGCTCATACTCATGAGAAACGTCTTTCAGTTCATGACTAAGACGAGCAACAAGCCCAGAGTCGTCCATGATCGTGAGGTGATACTCTTCACGCAATCCTAAGGCTGAGCTCGCGGCATAAGTTGGTTGCGGAGATGAGGGTGTAGGAGTCTTGCGAATAATTGGCTCTGTATTATCGACCCACGGCTCTGGTTTCGGCTTACTGAGCGTAACGCTCGGGTCTTTAACAACCGTAACGCTTGGCTCTTCCTGCTTCGCTTCGACGGCGGTCAAGGGGGTTCCATCGACAGGACAGAAACTAAACTTCTCAGCAAACTCTTCTTCGCATCTGGTGCAAAACTTCATCAATACTACCTCTTCTCGCCTTTGGGGGAGCAGCACTGACTGAGACAGCCCGTCTGCGCCTGAAAATTCTCTGTTAAAGCTGGTTGCGATCCGCTTGTCGAGAACTCTCGAAGGGCCTGGCGCAGTCCAGCGTTCGAGCAGGGTCTTGAGCTGATCGTCTGAAGCAAAATCACCTTCCGGCCCAACACTCATCTTACGCCTCCCTCAAAGTAACAATTTCTCGACGAGTATTCAATTCAGAATTATCCTTCAAATAGGGCCCCAACATGCTCTTTAGTCCCTGCCTCGCCCTATGAAGCCTGGCCTTGACCGCGCCCACGTCTGAGTCAGTGATGTCGGCAATCTCACTCAAACTCAAATCTTCAAATTCAAATAGAACGAGCGCTTCCCTCTGAAGTGCCGGCAAACTCAACACAGCATCGCGTACCAGCGTCGCTAACTCTTCGTCCAGCACTCTTTCGAGCGGCTCTTCATTGGCTTGTACACTTGGCTCCTCTATCAACTCTTCGAGACTGCCCTCACGTCCCTTCGCACGAAAATGCTTCATTGCCAAATTTCGCGCGGCGGCGAACAAGTAAGTTTTCAACGAAGCTCGATCCGGTTGAAAGCTCTGTGACCTGCGGATCAAGCTCAGGAAGCAATCGTGCGTGACATCTTCGGCCGTTTCCACAGAACCTAGAAGCCTGTAAGCGAAACGGAACACAGGGGTTCTGTATCGTTCATATAGCTCTAAAAACGCCGCCTGGTCGCCGTCTGCTGCAAGTTGAAGCAAACGTTCGTCTGTGACTCTGTCTGGCAATCAAGCACTCGTTCCTGTAGGAATCACTTCCTACTGTTGTTACCGCGAACAAGAGAAAAGTTACGCTTGGTCTCGGAGAAAGTTGCCTTTCGGGCTGAAAAGCTCGTCCGCAAAGGATATCAATCAAACATTTCTTGAACGCTAACAGAGGGCGGATTGCCCATAACCGCTTACTGACTCACGCGGTTGGATGCACTGAAAAGCCAAACGGTTGACGAGCAAACACCCCGCATCTAAGATGTTTTCGACCCATCGAATTCACTCTAAACGGCCAAAAACTACTCGGCATGAAGCCACTAATGTCCATGCTCTCCAAAATACTTAGGCATTCCTTCCGATGGATCGCGGCATGTGTCTGTTTACTCGTAAGTCTTAATCAAGCTTTTCCGCAAACACCATCTATTCCAGAGAATCAGGAGCTCTTGAACGGTCTCAAGATACTCTTCTGGCCGAAGCCAGGAAGCGCCGAAGTACTTGTCAAACTACGGATTCATAGTGGCAGCGCCTTTGATTTGGCCGGTAAGGCCGGTGAGATGGCCTTGTTGGGCGATGTCATGTTTCCGGATCCTGCAACCATCGATTATTTCAGCGAACAAATGGGAGGCAAGCTAAACGTAAGCGTTAATTACGATTCCATGACCATCACGATGGTTGGAAAAGCTGAGCAACTCGACAACATAATGGAGGTCCTGCGTAACGCCATCCTCGCAACCCAACTGACACCTGAAGTTGTGAACCGAGTCCGCGAGACCAGAATAAAACTGGTTCGCGACACGGCTGTCTCCCCCTCTATAGTGGCTGACCGGGCAATTGCGCTTCGTTTGTTTGGTGATTTTCCCTATGGCCGTCCATCGGCGGGCTTACCAGAAGACCTGGCCAGAATAGAACGCGGTGACCTGATGCTCGTTCGGGAACGATTTCTCAACTCTAACAATGCCACTCTTGTGATCGCTGGCGGAGTCGATCGCGCCAAAGCGATGCGAACTTTAAAGCAGCTCTTCGGTCCGTGGCGAAAGACCGAACAAATAGCGCCTTCTACTTTTCAAGAGGCGAAGGCTCCTGATCCTCGTACCCTACTAGTTAATGTTCCATCGTCGACGGTTGAGATTAGGCTGGCATGGCGCGGAGTGGCACGCCCTGATCCCGATTTTTACGTGGCCCAGGTTGTAGCACAAGTTGCGCAGGACCGTTGGCGAGAAACTTCGCCTGAGCTTGCCTCAAAACCTCTGTTCGTAAAGAGTGAGAGTTATGTACTTCCCGGCATCGTTATCATGGGAAATGCCGTCAATCAGAAGGAGACGGTCGATTCACTAGCAACCGCAAAGAAAGTCGCTGAATCATTCATGAACACACCAGTCACTGCGGCTGAAGTTCAGCGCGCAAGACAGGAAATACTTTCAGAGGAAAATCCAGGGCTCTCCAAGATTGAAGCTGAACCCGATAGATGGCTTGACATGGACACATATGGCTTAAAGTCAGTTCAAGATCGCGCCGCCTCTATCCAGGCCGTCTCGCCTGGAGACGTTCAGCGGGTTGCAACTCGGCTTTTTAAGGACACGCCTGTAGCAACTGTGGTGGTAGGCGACGCTCAGCAATTAAAGCAACTGCTACGGGGTCACATGCAGTTTGAAGTTCTTGGTGAAATGCCAGAAAAAATTCCGACAACAAAACCACCAACCAAGGCGGGGACAACGACGAGTCCCAGCTAATCGCAAAGCGTTTGCAAGCGACTTGCAACCAAACCCCCATCAGATTTGGCTTAACTGTGTCTGAGAATGGAAGTGCCACAAATGAACACGCTGGCCGTGTTCGCGAGATGTTTGCAACGATCGCTGGGCGATACGATCTCTTGAACCATCTCTTGTCGCTGAATATCGACAAGAAATGGCGCAGACTCGTAGTCAACCGAGTTCGAGCTAAGGTTCTTGCACGCGAGTCGTTAATACTCGATGTTGCTTGTGGCACTGGCGACCTATCGCTGATGTTATTTGAAATTGATGGAGCACGAGTTGTTGGAACGGACTTTTGTCGGCCGATGTTGAGCATCGCTGCCGAGAAAGTGCCTGCCGATGTCAGACTAATCGAGGGCGACGCGCTGGCGTTGCCGTTCAAAGATGCAACATTTGACGCAGTCACGATTGCATTCGGACTGCGAAATCTGGCAGACGTTGAAAGTGGTCTCAAAGAGTTGCGCAGGATCTTGAAGCCGAACGGTTGGGTGGCAGTGCTCGAGTTTTCAAGGCCCTCGAACGCACTTCTTCGACCGCTTTTTGGTTTGTACTTTCGGAAAATACTGCCGCTGCTGGGTGGCGTCATAAGTGGCTCACGGGGGGCTTACAGCTATTTACCTGCGTCTGTCTCTCGGTTTCCGGATCAGCAACAGCTCGGAAGTTTGATGGAGCAGGCAGGATTAGATCAGGTCAGTTTTGAGAACCTGTCTGGAGGAATTGCGGCCTTGCACTTTGGTAGAAGGCCGGAGTGATTTTTGGATTGGTTGCAGTGAATTTCAGTTTGCAACCAGATACGTAGTCTCGGGTTTGGTTTGATAAGCGCGCGGTTGTCGGGGCTGTGCGAGTATTCGGACCTGACCCGGACTACGTTTTTTTGTTTCAGCTTTGTGCGTAGTTGCTTCAAGGATAAGCTGGAAGGACAACGTACAATGCACCAAGCTCCAAGTACTAAGCTCCAAGTGCCGCTTTTAATCACTGTGCTATGATTCCCTCCGCTTTCATTCATCACTCCAATCAGATTGAGAACTCAGCCGAGTGCGGACAACTCTTAGGTACAGAATTCTCGGAATTCTTAGACGACTGCTTATTTTACTTCTAGTAGTTTGGACCGTTGTCTCACTTGTAACAATCCTAATTGAACTCGTACCCGGTGATCCTGCGGTCGCTGTGTTGGGTGAACAGGCCACGACCGAACAACTCGTGCAGTTTCGTCAGAAACACGGTCTCGATCGTCCTCCCTTCTTCTTCTCATTTCCTCGGGACAATAACAGTCAACGCCATTTCGTTTGGCACGGAGTGGATAACCGTTATGTTGACTACTGGCGCTTACTTCTCCACGGTGATATGGGTTTGTCATTTCGAAATGACCAACCGGTCAGGAGTCTGATACTCGAGCGCTATCCAGCTACCATCGAACTGGCAGTGGTCGCGTTGCTCGTGGCAGTTGTCATTGCAATTCCCCTGGGTGTGGTCGCAGGCACCCATCGGGGAACACTCATCGACAATGCAGCCTCCGTACTCGCGTTGCTCGGCATAAGCCTTCCGAGTTTTGTGATCGGTCCAATGCTTGTTTACGTGTTTGCAGTAAAGCTTGGCTGGCTTGCGCCGTCAGGTAGGTTTGACTGGAGCGACATTATACTTCCCGCAATTACGCTCGGAGCAGCCCTTTCTGCAATCCTCACACGCATGGTTCGTTCTTCGGTAATTGAAGAACTCGGCGAAGATTATGTTCGAACAGCGAGAGCCAAAGGACTGAGCGAAAACACGGTCATTTACAAGCATGTCTTGAAAAACGGACTGATTCCTGTAGTCACGATACTCGGATTACAACTCGGAGTCTTGCTGGCTGGTGCGATCATCACGGAAAAGATTTTCGGCTGGCCCGGTCTCGGTCTGTTACTAGTCGAGGATGGAATCGGCAAACGAGACTATCGAGTCGTGCAAGGTTGCGTGCTCGTGATCAGCATGACTTACATCATCGCAAATATGCTGACTGATGCTGTTTACAAGTGGTTGGATCCACGAATTCGGGTTTCCTAAAAAGCGCTGTGCTTTGTGTTTTGTGCTTAGTACTTCGTGCTTAGAGCTTTTAATTGATTTGATTTCCAGTTCGCTACTTAAGTTAACAAAGCACCAAGCACCAAGTTCAAAGCTCGAAAGATCATGAATCGTCTAACTGTCATCGGCCTAATCATCGTAGCAGTGCTGGTCGTCATGGCACTCTTCGCGCCGTGGATTGCGCCCTACGACATTGGGGCCACCAATCTCGCAATTCGCTACCTCCCTCCTTCGTCCTCACACTGGTTTGGCACTGATTCGACCGGGCGAGATATTTTCTCCCGCGTGATTTTCGGCGCGCGCATTTCACTGCAAGTAGGAATCATCGTTGTCCTTGTTTCTTCATTCTTCGGAACGATCTTTGGCGCGATTGCTGGATACTACGGTGGCTGGGTCGACCGCTTCGTTTCAGGTTACGTCTTCAATGTCTTCCTGGCATTTCCTGGATTGCTCTTGGCGATCGCGATGGTTGCGTTCCTGGGCGCAGGCCTGAATAAGTTGATATTGGCGCTTTGTATTATTGGCTGGGTCGGATACGCACGTTTGATTCGAGGACAAGTCCTAAAGGTGCGGGAGTACGACTTCGTTCAGGCGGCGCGTGCTTTGGGCGCGAGTGACGCCCGCATTCTGTTCATCCATATATTGCCAAACGCAATTCAGCCACTGATTGTACAAGCTAGCCTCGGGATGGCAGGAGCGGTTCTCTCGGAAGCTTCACTTTCATTTCTGGGGCTGGGAGTTCCTCCGCCAGCACCATCGTGGGGTGTAATGATTGAAGAAGCGCGCGATCTTTCGACCTTACAGGCAGCCCCGCATGCGTTGATATTTCCCGGCATCGCCATCGCACTCACTGTTCTGGCTTTCAACTTCATTGGCGACGGATTGCGTGAGTATCTTGATCCAAAACAACGAGCACGGTGACGGTCTTCAATGTGAGATCTGAAATCTGAGATCTGAAATATTCTGTGGTTTGACACGATATAACACGCGGGCTACCATCCAGCCCGTTCGAACTTGAAAGTGAAACTTCCCGCTCATTAATGGTTCCCGGTACAGCTCACAGTATTCTTGACCTTATAGGTCACACTCCACTGCTACACCTTGCTCGTTTTGCTCCCCCACCGCTTGCAAGTGTCTTCGCCAAGATTGAATGGTTGAACCCGGGCGGTTCAGTAAAGGATCGCGCTGCCCTGGGAATGATTCTCAACGCAGAAGAAACAGGCCGGCTGAAACCTGGCGCAACGATTATTGAACCAACCGCTGGAAACACCGGCATCGGTCTGGCACTCGTCGGAATTGCCAAGGGGTATCGAGTTGTTTTATGTGTGCCTCGTGGTTTTGCCGTGGAGAAGATGAAGTTGATTGAAGTCCTAGGCGGCGATATTGAATACGTGCCACAAGAAAGCGGAATGAAAGGCGCGATTCAGCGGTGTCATGAATTGGCTGAAGAGATACCTGACAGCTTCGTGCCCCAACAGTTTGAGAATACTGCGAACCCGTGCTTTCATGAGTTGACTACGGCTCGTGAGATCATTGAACAAATGGATGGAAAGATCGACGCAGTCGTAATCGGCGCCGGCACGTCTGGAACATTTGTTGGAGTGTCACGTGCGGTCAAGAAGTTGAACCCAAATGTTCTTTGTATTCTCGTCGAACCTGAAGGCTCAATTTATGGCGGCGGAGCACCGGGTCCAAAGAAAATTGAGGGCATCGGTCAACGCGATTTCATCCCACCGATTTATGACGCTTCACTTGCAGACGAGATAATGATGGTCATGGATGAGGATGTTTGCGCATCGCTCAAACTGCTGGCAAGGAAAGAAGGATTGCTAGGTGGTTGGTCCTCAGGGGCGGCAGCCACAGCTGCATATAAAGTTGCGGAACGCTTAGGGTCAGGCAAAAGAATCGTTACAGTTTTTCCGGACGGGGCTGAGAGATATCAGAGCCAGGGAATATTTGAAAACTGAAGTCATAGATGGGTTGCCGATTGCCTTGAAGTGACTGCTATGTATCAGATTAGACATTTTATAAATCGCAATCGACAATCGGAAATTCACATCGCATTTCACTACTACCATTAACAATTATGGGATTTGCAACTACCGCCATACACACCGGCTCGGAACCTGATGAAGCTACCGGCTCAGTCACAGTTCCGATTTATCAAACATCTACGTATGCCCAGGACGCACTGGGAAAAAACAAAGGCTATGAGTACGCCAGGACTCAGAACCCGACGCGCTCAGCAGTCGAACGCAACATTGCCGCACTCGAAGGCGCGCGCTTCGGATTCGCATTCGCATCCGGAATGGCCGCAATCGATGCGACCTTGAGACTTGTTAAAGGCGGCGAACATGTAATTGTTTCCGACAATACCTACGGCGGCACTTCTCGTCTCTTCACCAAGATACTCGCGAACTACAACCTGGAGTTTGATTTTGTTGACACTTCGGACGCGCTGAATGTTGAAGCGGCGATCAAGGCAAACACAAAGATGGTGTTCCTCGAAACGCCGACGAACCCGGTGATGATCGTAACCGACTTACAGGCAGTAAGTGACATCGCTCATCGTGTCGGAGCGCGTGTGGTTTGCGACAACACTTTCATGTCACCTTACCTGCAGAGACCTCTAGAGTTTGGCGTCGACATCGTGGTTCATTCGACTACCAAGTATCTGAACGGGCACTCTGACGGTGTTGGTGGCATGGTAGTACTCAACAACGAAGAAGACGCGAACTGGATCGGGTTCGTGCAAAACAGTGCTGGCGCGATCCTCTCCCCGTTTGACTCGTGGTT
>Ga0097620_100005877_pt1 | contig 12454 bp, 9 predicted proteins | sample KBSSwiS22_FD_77030 | JGI IMG/M metagenome (GOLD analysis project Ga0097620, IMG submission 77030) | Switchgrass rhizosphere microbial communities from Kellogg Biological Station, Michigan, USA - KBS Switchgrass S2-2 (version 2) (version 2) | ecosystem: Host-associated > Plants > Roots >...
GCGGCAAGGTCGTGAGCCTCACCGACTACGGCGCCTTCATCGAGGTCGAGGACGGCGTCGAGGGTCTCATCCACGTCTCCGAGATGTCCTGGACAAAGCGCGTCAAGCACCCCTCGAAGATCCTGAACGTGGGCGATTGGGTCGAGTGCGTGGTGCTCGACATCGACCAGGAGGGGCGGCGGCTGTCGCTCGGCCTCAAGCAGACCGAGCCGAATCCCTGGGATCTCATCGACACGAAGTACCGGGTCGGCGACATCATCAAGGGCACGGTCCGCAACGTCACCGACTTCGGCGCGTTCGTCGAGGTCGAGGAGGGGGTGGACGGGCTCGTCCACATCTCCGACATGTCCTGGACGCGCCGCATCAAGCACCCGAGCGAGGTCCTCAAGAAGGGGGACGAGGTCGAGGCGCTCATCCTCAAGATCGACTCCGAGAACCAGCGCCTGTCGCTCGGGATGAAGCAGCTCCAGCCGAACGTCCTCGAGGACTTCTTCCGCAGCCATGGGGTGGGGGACATCCTCACCGGCAAGATCGTCCGCCTCACCGAGTTCGGCGCCTTCATCGAGCTGTTCGAAGGGATCGAGGGCCTCGTGCACGTCTCGGAGCTCTCCAAGGATCGCGTCGACCGGCCCGAGGACCACTTCCAGATCGGCCAGGACGTCCGCGTCAAGATCATCAAGATGGACCCGGTCGAAAAGAAGATCGGGCTGTCGATCAAGGCCGCGCTCGACGAGCCGGAGGACAGCTCGGTGACCTCGTACCAGGCGAGCCAGCAGGGGGACGGCAGCGCGACCCTCGGCGACCTCGTCGGAGGCGACATGCTCCGCGGTACGACGAACCGGGACGACGACGACGACCGCTAGGCCGGCTCGCGGGGAGAGGGGCCGATGACCAAGGCCGATCTGGTCGAAGAAGTCATCCGGGTCGCCGACCTCAGCAAGAAGGACGCTGAGATCGTCGTCAACACGGTCTTCGAGCAGATCGTCGAGGCCCTCCAGGGGGACGACAAGATCGAGCTTCGCGGCTTCGGGAGCTTCCGCGTCCGTCGCCGGCGCTCGCGCCAGGGACGCAACCCGAAGACGGGGGACCGCGTGGACGTACCGCCGAAGCGGATCCCCTACTTCAAGCCCGGCAAGGAGCTTCGCGACCTCATCAACGGCGAGGACGCCGAGGCGTGAGCTCCCGCCCCGACGCCGCCGGGTCGTACTACATCGAGACCTGGGGCTGTCAGATGAACGTGCTCGACGCCGCCAAGCTGTCGGGGGCGCTCGAGCAGCACGGCTACCGCCGTGTCGAGCACGCCGAGCAGGCGGACGTCGTGCTGCTCAATACCTGCGCGATCCGCGAGAAGGCCGAGGAGAAGGTCTACTCGGAGCTCGGGCGGTTGCGCCCGCTGAAGGAAGCTCGTCCCGACCTCGTCCTCGGCGTCTGCGGCTGCGTCGCCCAGCGGGAAGGGGAGGCGGTTTTTTCGCGGGCCCCCCACGTGGACATCGTGATCGGCACGCGCGCGACGGCGAGCCTTCCGATCCTCGTGGAGCGTCTCCGCGGCGGCGACGCTTCGGCGCGCCACACCGCCGACGTCGCGCTCCGCGACGACTCCATCCGCTTCGCGTTCGATCGGATCCGGCGGGAGGAGGGCGTGGCGCGGGCCTACGTGACGATCATCGAGGGCTGCAACCACCGCTGCACCTTCTGCGTCGTTCCTTCGACGAGGGGACGCGAGGTGTCGCGCGATCTCGACGAGGTGCTCGCCGAGGTTCGAGCGCTCGCCGCACGAGGCATCGTCGAGGTCGAGTTCCTCGGCCAGACCGTCAACGCGTACCGAGATGCCGCCGGCCGGAACCTCGGCGACCTGCTCGTCGCGGCGTCGCGGGTGGACGGGGTCGCGCGCCTCAGGTTCACGACGTCGCATCCCGCCCAGATGACGGACCGGCTGCTCGATCGCATGGCCGAGGCGCGGCCGGCGCTCTGTCCGTACCTTCACCTGCCGGTGCAGTCGGGATCGTCCCGCATCCTGTCGGCGATGCGACGCGGGTACGACCGCGAGGGCTACCTCGACCGCCTGCGCGCGGTCCGCGCGCGGATCCCGGAGATGTGTTTCGGAACGGACGTGATCGTCGGTTTTCCGGGGGAGAGCGAGGCGGATTTCGAGGCGACGCTCGGCCTTCTCCGCGAGGTGGAGTTCGACACGGTCTACGCGTTCACGTACTCGGCCCGGCCGAAGACCCCCGCCGCCACGATGGGGGAGGAGGTCCCCGAGCCGATGAAGTTCGACCGCCTCGCCCGCCTCCAGGCGCAACAGCACGACCTCCAGGCCCGGCGGTCCCGGCGATGGATCGGTCGCGACGTCGAGGTTCTCGTCGACGGGCCGAGCAAGCGCGACGAATCCGTGTGGAGCGGACGGACGCCGGAGGCCCGGCTGGTGCACTTCCCCGGCGTCACGGCTCCCGGCCGCATGGAGATTGTCCGGATCGAGGAAGCGACCGCATACTCTCTCCGAGGAAACTTGCAGACTTCTCCCTCTTGACCCCCCCAGAATGGCACGCTTATATTGCCTGAGGAGCCCGGCATGGCTGTCGAGATGAAGATCAAGGGACTGATGTGGGATCCGGTGTCCCGGATGCCGATCGTGGTCCTCAAGACCCAGAAGGGGGAGGACCTCCTCCCGATCTTCGTGGGTCTGTTCGAGGCGAACGCGATCGCGCAGCAGCTCGAGCACAGCGTCTCGCCGCGGCCGATGACGCACGACCTGCTCGGCAATCTCATCGAGGCGCTCCGCGCGAAGGTGAACCGCGTCGTCATCACCGACCTCAAGGACAACACCTTCTTCGCGCTCATCCACCTCGAGCGGAACGGCGAGCCGGTCGCCATCGACGCGCGGCCCAGCGACGCGATGGCGCTCGCTCTCCGGGTGAACGTGCCGATCTTCGTCGAAGAGACCGTGCTCGAGCGCTCGTCGGCGTCGGGCGAAGAAGGGCAGGTCGACGAGGCGGAGCGCCTCCGGCGCTGGCTCGAGAACGTCGACCCCGAGGAGCTCGGCCGCTACGAGATGTAATACCGCAACGCCTCCGTTGCGCTGACTCCACGCCGACAATTTCGTCGCCCGAATCGTTGACAGCGCGGGATACCGCACGTACACTCACGCCCGGTTCGTGGCGGTACCACATCTTGCGGCGTCGCAATCTGAATCCTCAACATCCTGGGGCGTCTTGCAAAGGACACCCGTGAGGGCCCTTGAGGCTCGCCGGAGGGATCTGAATTCATGGGCGCGATGATCATCGTCGTTGCCAACCAGAAGGGCGGCGTCGGTAAAACGACGACTGCCATCAACCTCGCCGCCGCCCTCGCTCAGAAGAGCTTCAAGACGCTCCTCATCGATCTCGATCCCCAGGGGAACGCGACGCTGTCGTTCCTCGACCCGAAGGAGCTGGCACTCTCGACCTACGAGCTCCTCGTCGACCAGGGCGTCACCGCGGAGCACGTCATCCGCCCCTCGCGCGACGAGAACCTGGACGTTCTGGGAGCGCGCATCTCGCTGGCGAAGGCGGAGGTCAAGCTGGTGGGGGAGTTCGACAGCCACTTCCGGCTCAAGGACAAGCTCGATCCCATCAAGGATCTCTACCAGTACGTGGTCATCGACACGCCCCCGACTCTAGGGATCCTGACCGTAAATGCGTTCGTCGCGGCGACGCACCTCCTGGTGCCGATCCAGTCGTCGTACTTCGCCCTCGAGGGCACGGACGACTTGCTGGAGACGTACGAGAAGATCCGATCCCGGCCGAATCCCGGGCTCGAGTTCCTCGGGGTCGTCATCACCCTCCACGACCGGCGCACGGTGCTCGCCCGAGACATCCACCGTCAGATTCGCGACGTCTTCGGCGAGAAGGTCTTCCGCACGACGATCTCCAAGAGCGTGCGCCTCGAGGAGAGCCCCGCCTACAAGCAGAGCATCTTCAGCTTCGCCCCCAGCTCGTCCGGGGCTACCGAGTACTACAGCCTTTCCGAGGAGGTCATCGCCCGTGTCTAAGTTCCGAGGACTCCCTGACGAGAGACGGATGCGTCATGACAGTCACTTCGTGGAGGAGATCACCTCCACGCGTGCCGAGTCGATCGGCCGGATGATCGACATCGAGCGCATCGAGCCCAACCCCCACCAGCCGCGCAAGCACTTCGGGGATCTGTCCGAGATGGTTGCGTCGATCAAGGAGAAGGGGATCCTCGAGCCCATCCTCGTTCGCGCGACCGAGAGCGCCGGGTTCGTGATCATCGCCGGCGAGCGGCGGTACCAGGCCGCCAAGATCGCCGGGCTGCGTCACCTCCCGTGCATCGAGGTCGATGTCGACAATCGAGGCATGCTCGAGATCTCCCTGATCGAGAACCTCCAGCGCAAGGACCTGACGCCCTTCGAAGAGGCCGCGGCGATCCAGAGGCTTTGCGACCAGTTCCGGTACACCCACGAGGAGATCGCCCGGAAGCTCGGCAAGTCGCGCACGGTCATCACGGAGGCGCTCAGCCTCAACCGCATGCCCGAGGCCGTCCAGGAGCGATGTCGGCAGGCCGACATTGAGAGCAAGTCGATGCTCCTGCAGATCGTCCGCCAAGAGACCGAGGACGAGATGCATCGACTGATCGACCGCATCAGCGGCGAAGGGATCACGCGCGAGGAGGCCCGGAAGCACAACCGGCCCGAGGGCGAGCGCCGGCCGCGCCGCTTCGTCTACAGGTTCGAGCCCGAGGACCAGGCGTATCAGTTCAGCCTGAGCTTCGCGAAGCCGCAGGTCGAGCGTGAGGAGCTCGTGAAGGCGCTCCAGTCGGTCCTCGAGAAGCTGCTGCGGGAGATGCGAGAAGAGCCCGGCGCGGAGCGAGGCGCCACGGCGCGCCGTCAGGGGAACGTCCACCTCGACGCCTAGTTGAGACGCTTCCTGCGCCGTCCCGCGGTTTCTTGGTCGACAGTAGTTGACATAATATGCATTATCGGACATAGGCAGGAGGAGGCGAAATCCTCCCCGCTGGTAGACTCCGGCCGATGCTGCCCAACCGACTAACCAGGTACGTCCTCTACGAGCTCGCCGCCGCGACGCTCCTGGGCGTATCGGTCTGGACGGTCTTCCTCCTCCTCAACGATCTGTTCTTCGTCGCCCGTGCCGCGATCCAGAAGGACCTGGCGATCGGCCTCGTCCTTCGGATCCTCGCGCTCAAGGTCCCGAACATCCTCGTCCTGTCGATCCCGATCGGGACGCTGTTCGGATCGCTCATCGCCGTGGGCCGCCTCTCCGCGGACCACGAGATCGTCGCCATGCAGGCCCTCGGGATCGGCCCGAGACGCCTGGCTCGGATCATGTTCCTTCACGGGGGTGCGACGGCACTGGCTGCCCTCGGCATCTATGCCTATCTGCACCCGTGGGCCAGCTTCGAGCTGCGGTCCCTCCAGGGCCGCTTCCTGAACGTCAGGAACATCAGCACCGAGCTGCGCCCCCGCGTCTTCTATGACCGGCTGCCGAACTACGTGCTGTTCGTCGACGAGATCAAGGCGGGAACCCAGGGCTCGCTCGATCGCACGATCGTCTATCAAGTCGATCCCGCCCGTCGGGGCTACGAGCAGATCATCCTCGCCCGCCAGGCCACGCTGGAGCCGGCGCCGGGCGGCGCCGGGCGGCTTCGCATCGTGTTCCACGACGGGGTGCAGAACATCTACCGGGTCGATGACCCGGAGTCCTATCGGAGCACCCAGTTCGACAAGTTCTGGTCTCCTCCGATCGTCCCTCCGGCGTGGATGCTCCCGACCGGCGAGCCCGTGGACAAGACCGTCGGAGACATGACCCCGCGGGAGCTGGTGCGCGAGTGGACCGCGTCGACGCTCGAAAAGGACAAGCTCCTTCTTCCCTACCGCGTTCGAGCGGTCCGCCTCCAGGTGAACCAGAGGCTCGCCCTCCCCTTCGCGAGCTTCCTGTTCGCGGTTCTCGCCTTGCCGCTCGGCATGACACGGGTTCGAAGCGGAAAGGGCGCGGGCTTCGCCCTGAGCTTCGTCGTCGTCCTCGCCTACTGGCTGATCTTCACGGTGGGGACGCAGCAGGCCCGCGAGGGGCGCGTTCCCGTCATCGTCGGCTCATGGGCCGCGAACGGAGCGATCGCGCTTTGGGCCATCTTCGCCTACGTCCGCCTGAGGTCGGCATCGTCGACCGGGTGGATCTCGCGACTCGCCGGAAGGATCGTTTCGCGTTTTCGCCGGAAGGACCGGCCCGCGCTCCAGGAGAACGGCGAGGCGATGGCCGTCACGAGACGGCGCCGCCCCTTCCGGCTGAGCGCGGTGCTCGACCGCTACGTGGGAATGCTCTACGTCCGCATGCTCGCGCTGGCACTCGGCGCCACGTACCTCGTCTTTTCCCTGATCGAACTGAAGGGGATCCTCGACTCGGTGGTTCAGCGGCGCCAATCCCCCGGCGTGATCTTCTCCTACTTCCAGTACTTCCTGCCGGGAGCACTGGTCCTGACGCTGCCGTTCGCGGCGATGATCGGTGCGGTCGTCGCGGTCACGCTGCTGGCGAGAGCCGGCGAGATCACCGCGATCAAGGCTTCGGGAATGAGCGCGCGCCGGCTGTGCCTCCCGATCCTGGCGGTGACCGCGCTGAGCTGCGGCGCGCTCTTCCTGGTCCAGGACCGCATCGCGCCCGAGACCAACCGGCGGGCCCAGGCGGAGAAGGATCGAATCCAGGGCCGGAACCCTCGGACCTACGGAAGCCCCTCGGGCGGACGGTGGACCTTCGGCGACGAAGGCCGCCTCTACCACTACCGAACCTTTGACGGGCAGGCGTCGCGCTTCCAGGGTCTCTCGGTCTTCAAGGTGGATCTCCGGAAGGTCCGCATCGGCGAGCAGTGGTTCGCCGCGACGGCGTCCTGGAGCGGAACCGCCTGGGTGCTCGAAAACGGCTGGACGCGCAAGTTCGCCGAGGCGGGATCTTCCGGCGAGTACCGGCGCTTCGACAGGCTCGAGGTGCCGAGCTTCGACCCGCCGGAGAACTTCACACGGCCGGAGCGGATGCGGATCGCCGGCAACGACCTCGCCGAGCAGGTCTCGCTCGAGGAGCTCCGCGATCAGATCGCGGACCTTGCCCGCAGCGGTTACGACACGACGCGCTTGAAGGTCCAGTTCTGGCAGAAGACCGCGTCGTCGTTCACCCCGTTCGTCATGGTCTTGCTGGGGCTTCCGTTCGCCTTCAAGGTGGGACGTCGCGGCTCGATGTATGGGGTTGGCGTGGGACTGCTGCTCGCGATCGTGTTCTGGGCGACGGCGGCGATCTTCAACGCGCTCGGTCTCGAGACGATCCTCCCACCCTTCCTCGCGGCCTGGTCGCCGAACGTGATCTTCGCCGCGATCGGCGCCTACTTCTTCCTGTTCATTCCGACTTAATAGTTAATATTGTTATTTAAGCTTAGAAAGGGCCTCCTTCAGTCTGAGCTGCTGAGGATCCAGGGAGAGCGATCGCTCCCAAACGGCCCGGGCCCGACTCCCCTCTCCCAGCCGGACGTAGCAGTCTCCGAGCGCATTCAAGAGATCGGTGCGCTCCCCCATCTTCTCCTTCGCCTTCAGCAGCGCATCCCTCGCCACGTCCGGCCGCCCAGCCTCGAGCTCCAGGAACCCGGTCTGGAGCCAGGCCATGCCCGCGGCGCGAGGATCCTCGAGCGCGTGCGCGAGCTCCGATCGGGCGGCCTCCGCGTCGCCCCGCCGCCGCGCGAGGATCGCGCGGTTGATCCGCGCATCGCCGTACCCGGGGTCGAGGACGAGCGCGCGGTCGAGCAGCGTCGCGGCGGTCTCGAGGTCTCCCTGCGAGAGCGCCAGGCCCGCGAGATTGTTCACCGGAGAGGCGTAGGCGGGATCGGCCTCCATCGCGCGCTCCCAGAGCGTCTTGGCCTCGCCGTAGTCCGCCGTGGCGAAGTACAGCGACGCGAGATTGTTCAGCACGACGGCGTTGGTCGGTGCCTTGGCCAGGGCGCGCCCGTAGAGCTCGATGGCCCGTGCGACGTCCCCGCGCTCCTGGTGGAGCAGCGCGAGGTTGTTGTACGCCCCCATGAAGTAGGGGTCGGCCGCGATCGCCGCTTCGTACCAGCGCGCGGCCTCCTCGCGTCGTCCGTCGGCTTTGGCGAGGTTGCCGAGGTTGTTGCGCGGCTCGGCGGCGTTCGGATCGAGCTCGGCGGCGGCGCCGAACTCCTTCCAGGCCTCCTTCGAGCGCCCCGCCTTGTCGAGCACGAGCCCCAACGCGTTGCGCACCTCCGCGGCGCCGGGCTCGTCGCGCAGTACGCGACGCAGAACGTCCTCCGCGCCGCGGAGGTCGTCCTCGTCCATGAGGAGCTGGGCCAGCTGGTGCCCCGCCGCCCGGCGCGCGTCCGGCCGCTCGATCGCCTTGCGGAAGAGCCCCCGCGCCTCGTCGGGCCTCCCGGCATGGCGCAGCGCGATGCCGAGGTTGACCCACAGCGTCGGCTGGTCCGGCTCCTCGCGCATCGCGTCGCGGAAGGCGGTGGCCGCCTCGTCGTATTTCCCCTGCGCCAGGAGCGCGACGCCGCGATTGTTGCTCGTCGTCATCGGATGCTCGCGTCCCTTCGGCGCGAGATAGCCGAGGCTCTCGAGCTTGGCGCGGAGCTCCTCGGCCTCCTCGTCCCCTCCCGACGGAGAGGGCGACGCGTCGCCGCGCTTCGGGTCGGAGGTACGGAAGGTCACCGGGTGCCGGGAGAGGAACGCGTCTTCGAGCGCGCCCCCGAGCACCCGGCCCGGCCATGAGCGCGGCACCGGCTGCCCGAAGAGGGCGAGGATCGTCGGCGCCACGTCGTTGATCGAGGCCTCGTCGAGGCGCACGCCCTTGCGTACGCCCCGACCCGACATCACGAGGACGCCGAAGCGGCGATGCCAATCCGCGGCGGCCCCGTGGCCGATGCGCGAGTCGGTCGTCAGGGGGCGCGTCGCGTCCGAGGCGAATCCGTGGTCCGACACGACCAGGACGGTCCAGCCCTCGCGCCCCTCGAGGAGCTTCCCGAGCATTGCGTCGGCCGTCTCGTAGTAGCGGTCCACCATCGCGTCGAACGACCGGAAGCGCGCCTCGGGAACCGACGGGAGCCGCGGCGGTCGGTACGGCATGAACAGATGTCCGATCGTGTCCGTGCCCTCGAAGTAGACGGCCTCGAACCGGATGCTCGCGGTCTCCCGCATGGCCAGCGCGACGTCGAGGTAGGTGTGTCCGGACGCGAGCAGCGTGCGGAGCTCCTCGAGGAGCTTGCGCTCCTCGGCATCGAACTCCTCAGGACGCCGTCGAGGTCCGTCGAGGTAACGCTCGACCTCCGACCACGCGACCGTCTCGGGTCCCACGATTCGCGGCCGGACCACGCGGTCGTAGGCCTCCGGAGGCCACGTCTTCCCCTCGGCGCTGCGAACGTCGGATCGGTAGCCGAACAGCTGATAGGCGACCCGGTCGGTCACGACGTACCCGTGAACCGGTCCCGCGGGCCAGCTCGCCCACCAGGCCGTGACGCCGACGGGGACCCCGGCGTCGGAGAGCATCTCCCAGACCGTGGGCACGAGGCGCTCCCGCGAGCTGACCGGCTCGCTCTTCCCCTGGGCGTCCACGGTGAGGAAGTCCAGGATCCCGTGCCGGAAGGGCTCGACGCCGGTCGCGATCGACGTCCAGACCACGGGCGAGAGGACGGGAGTGATGGTGAGCAGCTTGGCGCGGGCCCCGTCGCGGACGAGCCGCGCGAGGTTCGGCATGCGCCCGGCCGCGAGCAACGGATCGAGGATCTCCCAGTCGGCGCCGTCCAGACCGATGACGAGGACCTTCGCGTCGGGGGGCACGGGAGCGACGTCGGCCCGCGCCGTCACGACGTCGAAGCCGTCGAGGACGAGCCGCTCAAGCCGCGCGCCGCGGGCCTCGAGCTCCGTCTCGAGCTTCGCCTCGAAGGCCCGCACCGTCGTGGGCACGACGCGCTCGGCGGGGTCGGCCCCGGAGAGCGCGGGTGCCGCGGCCCGCACGGCGGCCAGCAACACCCCGTCGATCCCTTCGCCGCCCGCCGCCTGGGCGAGGCGCCGCCCCTGGGACGGATCCGCCCGGAGCGTCACCTTCCCCTCGAGGCCGAAGAGGCTGCCGTCGGCGCTCTTCAATCGGGCCCGATCGGCGCGCGGCAGCTCGCACTCGGTCGCGGCGCGCGGGAACTCGGTGATCCGGAACAGGCCGGGAGGCGCCACGGCCATCCTCATCTGATCCACGGTGGCGACGTACCCGAGCCCGCGAAGCTCGACGACGCCGAACTCGCGCGACAGCTCCAGCCGGTGGAGACCGGAGACCACCCAGACCACGATGCAGGCGGCGAAGATCCCGATCAGCGCCCGCAGGCGGCGACGGCCGCCGCCGCGCGATCCCGTCACTCCGGCGCCTCGCTCCACGAGGCGAGGTAGCGGCGCTGCGCCTCGGTCAGCGCGTCGATACGAACGCCCAAGCTCTCGAGCTTGAGCGCCGCGACCTGGCGGTCGATCTCGCGCGGCACCGCGAGGACCGTGGGGTCGAGCGTCCCGGCCCGGCGCACGAGGTACTCGATCGACAGCGCCTGGTTGGCGAACGTCATGTCCATGACCGATGCCGGGTGGCCTTCCCCCGCCGCGAGGTTGACGAGGCGGCCCGAGGCCAGGAGATGAAGGCGCCTCCCGTCCGCCATCTCGAACTCCTCCACGAGATCCCGCACCGCGCGCTTGGCGCGCGCGGCCTGCTCGAGCCCGGCGACGTCGATCTCGACGTTGTAGTGCCCCGCGTTCGCGATGAGCGCTCCGTCGCGCATGAGGGCGACGTGCTCGGCGGCGATGACGTGCTTGGAGCCCGTCGCCGTGACGAAGAGCTGTCCATCCTTCGCCGCCTCCAGCATGGGGACGACGCGGAAGCCGTCGAGCGAGGCCTCGAGCGCCGCGACGGGATCGATCTCGCAGACCGTGACGAGCGCGCCCAACCCCCGCGCCCGCATCGCGATCCCCTTCCCGACCCAGCCGTAACCCGCCACGACGACGCGCGCGCCGGCGAGCAGGACGTTCGTCGCGCGCACGATCCCGTCCATCGTGGACTGTCCGGTCCCGTGTCGGCTGTCGAACAGCTGCTTCGTGATCGCGTCGTTCACCGCGACGATCGGATAGCGGAGCTGCCCGCGCGCCGCGATCGAGCGCAGCTTGATGACGCCGGTCGTCGTCTCCTCCGTGCCGCCCACCACGCCCGGGAGGAGATCGCGCCGCTCCCCGTGGACGATCGACACCAGATCCGCGCCGTCGTCGAGCGTGAGCGTCGGACCGACCGTGAGCACCGCCGCGAGATGCGCCGCGCGCCGGTGCGCGTCCTCCCCCTTGATCGCGAAGGTGGGGATCCCCTCGTGGACGGCGAGCGCCGCGGCAACGTCGTCCTGGGTCGAGAGCGGGTTCGACGCGCACAGTGCGATCGAGGCCCCGCCGGCCTGGAGCGTGCGGAGGAGGTTCGCGGTCTCGGGCGTCACGTGGAGGCAGGCCGCGACGCGCTGCCCCGCCAGCGGCTGCTCCCGCTTGAATCGATCGCGCACCTGGCGCAGGACGGGCATGCTGCGCTCCGCCCAGTCCACGAGACGAAGACCCTCGCCCGCGCGCGCCGTGTCCTTGACGTCGCGGTCCTGCATCACGCCGAGGGTCTCCCGCGCCCTACGCCCGGGCGGCGCTCTTCATCGCGGCGGCCGGAGCCACGCTCTCCCAGGAGAAGCCGTCCTCCTGCCGCCCGAAGTGGCCGTACGCCGCGGTCGCCCGGTAGATCGGGCGCCTCAGGTCGAGGTAGTCGATGATCCCGGCGGGGGTCAGGGGGAACGTCTCGCGCACGATCTGAACCAACCGGTCCTCCGGAAGCGCGCCGGTGCCGAACGCGTTCACGAAGATCGAGACGGGGTCGGCCACGCCGATGGCGTAGGCGAGCTGGACCTCGCAGCGCTCCGCGAGGTGCGCCGCGACGAGGTTCTTCGCGATGTGCCGCGCCATGTAGCAGGCGGAGCGATCGACCTTCGTGGGGTCCTTGCCGGAGAAGGCGCCACCGCCGTGGTGGCCCATCCCGCCGTACGTATCCACGATGATCTTGCGGCCGGTGAGCCCCGTGTCCCCCTGCGGGCCTCCCGTCACGAAGCGCCCCGTCGGGTTGACGTACACCTTGGTCGCGTCGTCCAGGAGCTCCGCCGGGATGCACGGCCGGATCACCGTCTCGCGCACCGTGGCCTCGAGCTCGGCGGTCGTCACGTCCGGCGCGTGCTGGGTCGAGACGACGATCGCGTCCACGCGGACCGGCTCGCCGTTCAGGTACTCCACCGTCACCTGGGATTTCCCGTCGGGCCGGAAGTGGGCGACGGTGCCGTCCTTGCGGCACTGCGCGAGGCGGCGCGTCAGCCGATGGGCCAGCGTGATCGGGAGCGGCATGAGCTCCTC
>Ga0097620_100007764_pt1 | contig 10893 bp, 9 predicted proteins | sample KBSSwiS22_FD_77030 | JGI IMG/M metagenome (GOLD analysis project Ga0097620, IMG submission 77030) | Switchgrass rhizosphere microbial communities from Kellogg Biological Station, Michigan, USA - KBS Switchgrass S2-2 (version 2) (version 2) | ecosystem: Host-associated > Plants > Roots >...
GGCGGCCACCTGTCCGAGGGCTACATCCACGGCATGAACCACATCCTCGAGGGGGTCCGCCAGATCCGCGGGGAGTCCACCTCCCAGGTCCCGGGCGCCGAGGTGTGCCTGGTCACCTCGACCCCGCTGCCGCCCGGCAGCGCGCTGATGCTGCGAGCGGCGTGATGGACGGGACCCGAAGCGCTCACCTTGTCCCTGTCGACGACGACCCCGACACCGGCGGCTTCTTCGAGGCGGCTCGGCGCGGCGAGCTGGTCATCCGGGAATGCGCGGGCTGCGGCGCCGTTCTGCACCTGCCGCGGGCTTACTGCCACACCTGCGGCAGCTGGGCGGGCCGGTGGCGGCCGGTCTCGGGTTTCGGAACCCTCTACTCCTGGACGGTCGTCGAGCACCAGGTCCACCCGCTGTACCCGGTGCCCTACACAGTCGTCCTCGTCGAGCTTGTCGACGTACCGTCGGTCCGGTTCGTCGGCCACGTTCCCGGCGCCGCGGCGCTCGTCGCCGGGCAGCGCATGCAGGTCTGGTTCGACGACACCGCGGAGGTGGTCGTACCGCGCTGGCGGCCCGGTGGATGACCCAAGTGCCGCTACCGCCAAGGTCGGCCCGCCATCATGATCGGCGATAGAGCCCTCACCTGGTCACGAAACAGGCTCAGCCCCGACCTCCGGAGGGCGGAAAGGGCAATCACGGAGGCGCCGGGACGGGGGACCTTGTCTGAGACAGCACCAGCCGAACCGAGCACGATGGACGGCAACGGGAGTGGCGACGTCGGCCGACGGCAAGGCCGCGACTAGCCATCCTTCGCCGAGCGGCACGCGCGCGCGTTGACCTCGTTCTTACAAGGCCCTTGCGCTCTCTTGGGCGACCTCTGCGAACGTGCTGCCCACGGAGGCCGAGCGGTCACCGTGCGGAGGGGGCGGGCGGATGCGGCCGGGCGACAGATCGCGCCTGATGATCGTGACGGCGCTGGCGACGGTGGCTGTGGCAACCGCGGCCTGCGGCCCGACGGGCCAGCCGCCGACGGCGACCGCCCCGTCGGCCGGGACGGCCCCGAAAGCGGGAACCGTAAGCCACACCCTCACCGTCGGCGGCCAGACACGTGAGTACGCCGTCCACGTCCCGGCCGGTACCGGCACGACCCCGCTGCCACTCGTCGTCCAGCTGCACGGCGGCGGCGGCAACGACGTCGACATCGAGTCGCAGACCGGCTTCTACGACCTCGCAGACAAGGACCACTTCCTGGTCGTGAGCCCGAACGGCACCGGCGGCCCCCTGGGCAAGCTGCTGACCTGGAACGCCGGCTGGTGCTGCGGCCAGGCCCTGAACAAGCAGGTCGACGACGTCGCGTTCATCGGGGCCGTGCTCGACGACCTGGAGGCGCACTACCCGGTGGACCCGCGCCGGATCTACGTCACCGGCTTCTCCAATGGTGCGATGATGACCTACCGGCTGGGCTGCGCGCTGGCCGGCCGGATCGCGGCGATCGCCCCCGTCTCAGGCGCCCTCGACTACGACGGGTGCGCCCCTGCCCGGCCGCTGCCGGTGCTGGCGATCCACGGCACCGCCGACCAGAACGTCCCGTACGACGGCGGCAAGGGCACTGACGAGGGCCACCGGTTTCCCGGTCAGAAGGACCGGGTCGACCGGTCGGTCGCCGACTCGGTCGGGTTCTGGCTGAAGGCCGACGGCTGCCCCGGCGAGGGGGCCCAGCAGAGCTCGGGGAGCCTGAAGCGGACGACCTACGCGCCCTGCTCCGACGGCTCCGAGGTCGTCCTGGACACGATCGTCGGCGGCGGCCACGCCTGGCCGGGCGGCGCCAGGATCCGCCCGCGCGCCCAGGAACCGTCCGACGCGCTCGACGCCACGGCCGAGATTTGGGCCTTCTTCTCCAGGCACGAGCTGCCCACGACGAGCGCCACGGCTACCGCGGCCGTGACCCGGACGGCAACTGCGGCCGTGACTCGGACAGCAACTGCGGCCGTGACCGGACCGCGTCCGGTCTGACGGCGCCACCGCTTATGGACGGGCGGCGGTCCGCGCTGGCGTAGGGCCGGCATCGGGCGGCCGGTCTGTCGGACGTCGTCGTTACGCTGATCGCCATGGTTGATCCACAGTCGCCGGGCACTCCACTGGGAAGCTCGGCCTCGGGAGACGCGGCCGGGGGAAGCTCAACCCCGGGAAGTCCTGCACCCGGAGCGCCTGAACTGGTCGCTCCGATCACGGCGGTCGTCGTCTATCCGGGGCAGGCGCGTGTCACCCGCCGCGGGACGGTGACCCTGCCCGCCGGCCCGGCGCCCGAGGTGACGGTGACCCTCGACGGGCTGCCGTCGCGGATCGACCCGGACTCGGTACGGGTGTCGGGGCACGGCGCGGTCCGGGTGCTGGGCGTCGAGGTCGAGCCGCGCCGCCGCGCGCAGCCGGTGGACCCGACGCTCGGTGAGCTGGAGGAGCGGCTGCGCGCGCTGCGCCGCCGCGACCGTGAACTGACCGACGCCGCCCGGACCGAGGAGGTCCGCCGGCGGTTCCTGGAGGTAGCCGCCAGGGCCGGCGCGGCAGCGATCGCGCGGGGCTGGGGCGCGCCGTCCTGGCAGGGCGGCCCGACGGAGGGCCGCGGTGACGTGCCGACATCCGAGCCCGCCGGGTCGGCGAGCGAGGAGTCGCTGCGGCTCGCCGACATCGGCGACGCGCTCGGCGGGCAGTTGGCCGAGCTGTCCGCCCGCGAGCGCGCCATCGCCGACGAGCGCGAGGACCTGGCCCGCCGGATCGCCGCGGCCGAGAGCGCGGTCTCCGGGCGCCAGGGCCTGGCCAAGCCAGCGTCGACCCACACGGTCCGGGTCGCGCTGGAACCCGTCGACGCGACGGTGCCGACCGAGGCCGAGCTGGAGATCTCCTACCTGTCCCTGGACGCCTCGTGGTCGGCGCGCTACGACGCCCGCCTCGTCGACGAGACCGTGACGCTGACCTGGTTCGGGGTCGTCACCCAGTCCAGTGGCGAGGACTGGCCGGCGTGCGACCTGGCGCTGTCGACGGCCCGGCCGGCGCGCGACAAGGGCCTGCCCGAGCTGTCCCCGTGGTACGTAGACGTGGCCCGGCCGGTGCCGCTGCCGATCATGGCCGCGCCGCCACCGGCCGCCGCCCCGCGGGGGGCGGCCGGCGGAGTCCTGCTCGCCGCGGCCTCGCGGCCGCGCGAGATCGAGCACGCCGTCGCCGCCGTCGACACCTCCGGGACCGCCGCCACCTACCGGCCCGCCCGGGCGATCCCGGTGCCGGCCGACGGCCAGTCGCACCGCGCCACCCTCGCGATCCTGGAACTCGACGCCGAGCTGGACCACCTGACCGCCCCGAAGGTCGCCCCCGAGGCGTACCTGCGGGCGAGCGTCACCAACACCTCGGCGCACACGCTGCTCGCCGGGCCCGTCGCGATCTTCCACGGCGCGCACTACGTGGGCGCCAGCGCGCTGGCGCAGCCCGTCCCGCCGGGCGCCGAGGTGGAGCTGCAGCTCGGAGTCGACGACCGGCTGACGGTCGAGCGCGAGCTGGTCAGCCGCGAGACGAGCCGCAAGGTCGTCGGCGGCCTGCGTCGCACCGACGTCGGCTACCGGATCACGCTGGCCAACCACACCGGCCGGGCCGCGAGGGTGACCGTCCGCGACCAGATCCCGGTCTCCCGGCACGAGGGCATCACCGTCCGGGACGTCCACGCCTCCCCAAGCGCGGACGAGACCACGGACCTCGGGCAGCTGACCTGGCTTCTGGAGCTCAGGCCCGGCGCGACCCGGGCGATCGAGTTCGGCTTCCGCTTGGAACACAGCCGCGGTCTCGAGCTGTCCGGCTGGGCGGACTAGCCCGCCAGCGAACCAGGCTGTCAGAGGGTTCATAGAGATCACGAGTTAACCCGCAGATTCGCCTGACGCTCGCTGCTGCGGCGACGCGGTGCCCGAGCTGTCCATCGATGCGGCCGACCGCGTGAGTGCGGCCCTCGGGGGCAACCGACCCCGCGCGGCCACCGACCGCGACGAGGACCTGTCGTGGCGTAGCAGCGCCAGGTCATCGATGCTGTCGCCCCATTCGTGGCGCGCGTCGCGGAACGTGGGGCGGAGCCAGGGGTGGCCGGGCAGGAGCGGGAAGGAGGCGCTCCCGCTCAGCCGGGATACAGCCGGTGGGTGACGTTGACAGGCGGCGCGTCACCGGTCATGCGCTGGCGGTGCCATAGTGGATCATGCGCCGGCGAGCTCAGCGCGGGCGAGGATGCCGATGGCGGTGCGCGCATCGTGCCGGTGACCTGCGAGACCTCGCCAGCGCCGCCCGTCGTAGGCGGTGCACCAGCGGGATCCCGCCGTCACCGCTGGTCGCCAGGCCGGTCTGGACCTGCTTGAGATCACCGGCGGTCCTTGGGACGGCCGTAGCGCGGGGTCGCGTAGTCCTCTTCGACCTCGGGATAGGCGCCATGCAGCGAGATCGAGTGAGGTCGGCCCGGGGCGCGGTACCGGCCTTTCGACCAGCCCGTTTCTGCGAACCGCCTCCCGAGTCGGGTAGGCCGCCGGCGAGGTGCCCTGGTTGGGTCCTTTTCCGTCGGCCCCCGCCGAACCCGCCGGGCGGCGTTAACCGCAACGGGCTCTCCAGTGGTTATGCCGTGGGTTGCCTGGAAGGTCGTCCGGCGTGGATGGCTTCGTGGCATGGCCGGCAGGTGACGAGTGTCTTGCGCCGTCGCATGGCCATGAGCCGGACCCAGGCCGGTTTTTCGCGTCGTGCCGCACCTTTCGGATCAAGGTAAGCCAGCGAACCCAAGGATGCTCCTCCGAATCCATCCCAGCTGCGCTGGGGATCCAACAGAGCGCCTCACGGCGCACACCGGACGTGCCTGTTGGCCAGGCATCCGGCTCTCCACAAGCTAGTCGCGCACGACGGGGAGCGCACCGAGCGGCTTCTCGACGCTCGGCGGCCCGTAGTCCCTCGCGACCGACACAGCCCCGAACAGTCCCAGACCCGCCACTACAGAATACGATCAACCCGACCCGGTCCGAACAAGAGAACAAGCAACGGTCTCACCGCACGCACGTACGGAAGACAGGTCTAGGGACGTGGCCCGGCCGGCGAAAAGCCACTTCGCGCACCCGTGCGTTGCGCACGCCGAGGTTCGTCGGCGTTGGCCAACGCCGGTAAGCTGTGGTTCAAAAGGCCGACCACGCGCCAGCAGTCATCAAGGCGGGGGATCACGACACCATCGACAACTGGATCTGCCCGATATCCTCGTACTACCCGCAGGCGACCACTGGCCGGACGGCATCTGGTCGAGTTCGCGTCGATGTCGTCGCTTGCCGATCCGCGGGCTAGTCCGAGGCAACTGTCAACTAGACTACGAAAGTTGAGCGAACCACGATGACCGTCGAAGATATTCGGACGCCGCTCACCGTCCGCAGGGAGTGTGAGCAAATCTTCAGAAAGGCAGGGGTCGAGTTCACTCCGCTGACCCATCAACCCGTGCTCGATTACCAGGCTGCAGCAGACGTCAGGCGGGCGTTTCTTCTTACGGGGGTCGAGACGAAGTCCCTCTTTATTAAAACCAAGAAGGGACTATATGTCATGTTTGTTACCACTGAGACTGCTCGCGTCGACTGGAAGAAGCTCCGTGACGTCGTCGGAGATCGAGTGATGCAGGCGTCTCCGGAGGATCTTACTCGTGAGACAGGATGCCGGCCTGGGTGCGCCGTGCCGCTTGGTCTGCCAAGCTCCATTCACCTTGTTATAACGCAAGACCTCCTCGCGGTTCCTCGGATCATTTTCTCTCCGGGCCCTCCCGAGGAGACACTCGAAGTAAGTTCGGCAGAGTGGAATATCCTGCTCGCGCAGGTCGCAAACCCGGTCACTTGGTATAAGTAATGGGGCGGTAAGTGCGGACGGTAGAAATTTTCGATGAGTCGGTCAAATATATTGACTGACGATCTCGTCGATCCTGCGAAAGCGTGGATGATCTGCACCCATAGCCCCTTGCGCGGCGTCTTTCGCACTTCTCAGCGTACGCACCCCCTCTTCGATCTTTCCGGATTGCACTAGTATCTCTCCGAGGGTCGCTCGAAAGAGAAAGGAATCCGGGTGTCGGTGCGCTCCCGCCTCAGCGCCACTTACAGCCTTGTTCGCGTAGACCAGAGCGGTGCCTATCTGCCCCATCTTTTGGAGAAGCCTCGCCATTGTCCATAGAACCTCTGACAGGCGCGGGTGGTTGTCATCATAGATGTTTGTCGCGATATGTTGAGCGCGCCAAAGATGTTCTGATGCGCCGTCCAAGTCCCCGAGTTCGATTAGAGCATCCGCTAGCGTATCGAGATTCTGTACTAGGCGCGGGTCTCGATCGCTATAAATTTCCTCCGATATTCTCAGTGCATCTTCCATCCGATTCTTTGCTTGATCAAAAAGGCCAAGTTCAAAGAGAATCCAACCATATGTGTCGAGAAGCCGCTCCATCGCCGGATCGTTTGAAGGAAGAACTCTACGAGCGAGAAGCAGCGCCTGCTCGATCCGCACGAGCCCTTCGTCGGGATGTCCCATATCGACAAGAATCCATGCAAGTTGTCTCAATATCTTTACGGCAACAATATCGCCTGCTGGCGTTCCAGACGTGGCGCCGAGCGTGTCTAGAGCGTTTTCCAAGATTCTTCGCGCCTCCGCGAGCTGGCCCACGTGTCCTGTGTAGCCGCCAGTCATTTCCCAGTACTCTGCAATGACGGCGGGTTGACCTGCATATCCCACTGTGGCCATCTCAGCCGCGTCTTTCGCATGTGCAAGTCCCGCAGCTGGGCCACCCCGACTGCCGAGATAACCTGCAGCTCGCTTAAGGAGGTCTGCGGCGGCAGCAATAGACACATCAAGATCTCTCGCGTGTTTTGTTACTTGCAGCGCGTGCGCAATTAGTCGCTCACACACGGGCCAGCTATCAGAATCATGTCCATCGGCTGGAAAGACTCGCCCGACGAGTTCCACGGCGGCCGACACCCACTCTTTGCGTCTAGCGAGATTGAGTCTCGCCGACGCGCGATCCTGCACCAGGCGGTGAATTGTGAGGCGCTCGCCTTTGGCCGTCACCAGAGAGGTGTTTCGGAGCGCAGCGACGGCAGTCGCCAATCGGAGCGGGTCGGCAAGGTCTGACAGTCTTGGCTGGATCGGTGCTGGAGCCCCCGAGAGCAATGTTCGTATCGGAATATCATCGGGAGCTAGGAAGGCAATCAGATTTAGCAGAGTATTAGATTCCGGCTGCCTATCGATCTTCTCAAATGAAATATCCCAGACCGTGGCGAGGGTTCTTTCGTATCCGACGAGACGGCCTCTATCGACGAGAGCATCTCGCCTTCTTTCAAATTGGTCGAGATATCCAGCGAGACCTAGCGTCTGAGTCTCCACCACGAGGGCTGCAGCCTGTTCAAGAGCAAGCGGGAGACCGCCGAGAAGCTCCGCCAACTCTGATGCGGCGTTCTCATCCGGATCTGCGGTGCGTTCCTGCAAATACGCAATTGATTCGACGCGCGAAAAGGGCTGGACTGCAATTACTTTCGCAATCCCGTCCCAGGCCAGATATCTAGAGGTTATTATTACCTGCCCTTGCCCCATTCTGGGGATGAAATCAATAACCTCGCCAGGGCTCTCTGCGTTATCCAGCACGAGCAGCCAGCGTGAGTGCCTTTCTAGCCAGGTAATCGCCGCGCGTGGATCTTCCGCGTCGGACTGCGTGATTCTTCCTGCCCGCTCAAGTTCGCTCGTAAGCTGCGCAATTTCGCTCAACGCGTTGGAGGATTCTTCGGCCGTGACCCACCAAACGACATCAAGGTCTGGTAGCAGACCGTAGGCGTGCTCAAGTGCTGTTTGAGTTTTACCTACGCCTCCCATTCCTGTCAACGCGACAATCGGAACATTGAACGAGTCTTCAACTGGTCGGCCGACATCCGCAAGTAGTTCTCGCCTTCCCGCAAAATTATGATTTCGAGGTAGGGGCAGCCTCCAGATTCTTGCCATCTGATTAGAATTCCTTTCTGTGCCTAGCGGTCTGGAGAGATATTGTAAGACATCGGCTCCATCGTCGGCAACGATTGCTCGAAGACTGCGCGTCAGGACATTGTCGAGCGCATTCCCGGAAATATCACTTAGATCAACATAAACTATAGAACTAAGGAGTCCTGGCATCGGTATCGGGTCGAGGCGGATGGGAATAAGCTTCCGGCGACTGGAGAGAGGGTCTTCGGCCCATGCTGCCATCCATTCGGCAGTGGCATATGGAGATCTGAGATATGACTCGGTGACAAGCGCCAATACAAATCTCGCATTTGACATATAGTCATGTATCTGCGCCACGAAATTCTGGCCAGGGGTGGCCGAACTTGGAAGAATCGCGACAGTGTATCCTTCATCCTGAAGTTGGCGAACGATTTCGTCTGCACGGGCGCTGTCTCGAAAGGAGTAGCTGATGAAAAAGTCGAATCGTTCACTCATGGGCTCTTTACCGCGCAGTAGTCAATCATGTGGGCCAACCCGCCGAAGCTTCTGAGGAGCATCTGGTCTAAGTGAAAGAGGCGAGGGCTTTCACAGACTCCTGATAAGACTCCCATCGGGAAAAGCTCAATGTCTTCGAAATTGTGTCGTTGAAGTTCACGTACCATTATTCGTCGCCGGTGGGTTTGTGCGGGGACGGCGTCGGCCGTAAATGGTGATCTCCGAGGCACGTGTCTAGTTCTGTACCACTCCCGCGCTTTGAACTTGCCCCGAACAAGGCGGCGAAGTGCCCAATAATTTAGAGTTGAGATATATATGGTTCCTCCCGGAACGAGCGTCCTAGAGATCTCGGCAATTGTGTGAGTCCACGCCGATGAATAAGAAAATGCTGTAAATAGGGCAATTACGCTTGTAAAGGTGCTAGAGTTGAAAGGTAGGGGTGCCGCCATGTCTCCATGTACGGCAAGCGCGGAATCAACCTCCTTGATAAGGACCGAAAGGCTCGCTCCAGAGATATCCAGACCGACATATTGTCGGCCGGGGAAAAGGTGTGCCGTGGTCCGCGCTCCGTATCCCGTCCCACACCCGAGATCGAGGATCAGTTGGTCGTAGGAACCGCCTACTGAGTTCTGGATATTAGCGTCTACAATGAGATTTTCGTAGAATGACCAGCGGTCCGAGTAAAGAGTGTTGTAGATACCTGCGTAGCGATCCCAGTACTGCCGGTTGGATCTCGTCCATTTGCTTGTCGACTGCAAGCCCCCGTCATGCATGGCGTAAGAGTCGCAGAGAAGGCGCGATGGGTTGCGGCGGTAGGAGACTTTCGCTAAGCAAAATTTCGGCGTGGTGATCGATGCTTCGATCTACGCGATGCGCCGGGAGCACGGCGCCAGCGCCGCGCGCAGCCGCCGCGCGGGTTAGCGCTTGATCTCAGAACAGGCAATTTGGCAGGCTGCGGGCTTCAGCGGGCTCCAGCGCGGGGTGCGCGGGGCGCGCGGCGCAGACGGCGGGCTTGTGGTCCTGACTCTGCTGGGTACTGCGTTGTGTCTTACTGACCTGGTCGCTGACGGTGCGTAGGCTCGGCGGCGTGAAGATAGCGGTTGCTGAGCGGCTGGCTGGCGGTCTGCTGGCGCCGCTTGGAGATCGGTGGCGGCACGTCCAAGCGGTCGCGACAGCCGCCCGGGAGATCTCGGGCGCGGTCGATCCAGACGAGCGGGACCTCCTCGTGACCGCGGCCTGGCTGCATGACATCGGGTAACCGGAGATCGCGCACCCGCGGCTTCACGCGGTCGATGGGGCGTTACCTGGAGACGTCGCACGCGTCGCGCCGGCTCTGCGCTCTCGTCGCTCATCACTCCTGTGCGCGGATCGAAGCAGAGGAGCGCGGGCTTTCGGTAGAGCTGGCGGCGTGGGAGCTGGAGACGTCCGCGATGATAAACGCGCTGTGCATGGCGACCTGACGAGCGGATCGCAGGGCCAGCGGATGACGTTCGCTGCGCGCGTGGCCGAGATCCACTCCCGGTATGGGAGGGAACGATCGTGCCGAGGTCGATCGATCGGGCGCGGCCGATCCTTCAGGAGTCGATCGATTGGACCGTGGCGCGGCTCGGGACGGCTCAGCCCAGATAGGGCGTTGGCCGGTGCTCGAGATTAGTGGTCAATGCGGAGGCGCATCGACGGGCGGATGTTCTTCGTGTCCAGGTCAGCGACTCCGCAGCCACCGGACCCTGACGAGTCCAGCACGCGCCCGGCCCACCGAGGACGCGGCCGGTGACTCGGCTTCCAACCCGAAGAAAAGCCGGCCGGTCAGAAGAAGAGCCGACGGGCACGCGGTGACGGCCGCTTGTTCCAACGGGCCAGCGACGGCCCGTGGGTCGGACGGGTCCAGGCGGTCAGAGGAAGGCGAGTCGGGGGAACTTCTCGTTCGGGCCGAGGACGGCTCCGGCGTCGGTGCCGAGGACCCGTTCGAGGGCGGTGGCGTAGACGGAGCGGAAGTCGGTCGAGGCCTTCAGGTCGCCGTCGTCGAGGTTGGTCAGGCTCGGCTGGTCGCCGTAGAAGCCGCCGCGCACCCGGGAGCCGAGCACCAGGACGGGCCCGGCGGTGCCGTGGTCGGTGCCGCCGCTGGCGTTCGCGGCGACCCGGCGGCCGAACTCGGAGTAGACCAGCGTCGTCACCCCCGCGCCGTGCGGGTTCGCGGCGACGGCGGTCTGGAACTGGCTGAGCGCCGCGTCGAGCTGGCCGAGCAGCTTCGCCTGCGTGGCCTTCTCCTCGGTGTGCGTGTCGAACCCGCCGAGGTTCACCGAGTACACCCTGGTCGGCACCCCGGCCCTGATGCAGGCGGCGACGACGTCAAGCTGTTCGCCGAGCTCGCCCGCGTCGGCCTTCGCGCCCGTCCGCGTGCTCGACGTGCCCCCG
>Ga0097620_100008489_pt1 | contig 10394 bp, 8 predicted proteins | sample KBSSwiS22_FD_77030 | JGI IMG/M metagenome (GOLD analysis project Ga0097620, IMG submission 77030) | Switchgrass rhizosphere microbial communities from Kellogg Biological Station, Michigan, USA - KBS Switchgrass S2-2 (version 2) (version 2) | ecosystem: Host-associated > Plants > Roots >...
CCGGCCATCGCCGCGCCCGTAGGGATAGCGGCTGCACCGGCCATCGCCGCGCCCGTAGGGATAGCGGCTGCACCGGCCATCGCCGCGCCCGTAGGGCTAGCAGCTGCACCGGCCATCGCCGCGCCCGTAGGGCTAGCAGCTGCACCGGCCATCGCCGCGCCCGTAGGGCTAGCAGCTGCACCGACGCTTGCAATGCCCGTGATGCCCGAAATGCCTGCTGTCCCCCCGAAACCAGCGCCTGGGCCGATGTTGCGGGAGATGCTTCAGGGCCTTTCGGTATCACCGGAATCGAATTGGGTGCTCTTTCGAGGAGGCTCCATCGTCGCCAGAGCCACTGCTGCCGAGGAGGAGCAGGCCAGGAAGGCACGTGTGTCGTTCACGGGTGACGTGCTCTGGTTCCAAATGGACGGCAAGACTTTTGTCACCCAGGACAAGGAGGTCATGGACCGGCTAATGGCTGCGGCCACCGAGCAAGTCCAGCAAATCACGTTGCTGGAACGCCAGTTCAGTCAACTCAGGACGCGAGACGCGGCTCTTGATGAAAGTCGTGCTCAGCTTCAAGCGAGTAGTGCCCAGCTTCAGGCGAGTCTTGAACAAATCACCCGAAGCCTTCGCAATAACGTTGGAGAGAATGCTGCCGCTGGTCCGCAGCAGAATTTCGAAGCGATGCAGGCTCAGTTGAGACAGCTCCAGGCGGTGAGCGCTCAGATGCAGGCTATGAACGCGATGAGAGAAGCAGAACTTCGGGCTAGTCAGAGTGAACTCAGTGCGACACAACGGAACGCGGAGCGGGGCGCAGTGCGTGAGGGTGAGATCCTGCGCGGTGCGGTCAGAGAAGGGAAAGCCCAGATCGTTCCCTGAGGCCCTTCGAGGAATCCATGGGACGGCAAACCTGTCGCCGTCCCATGATTGCTCTTCAGTTTGCGTGCGCTGTCTTGAGGTGCTCCTTCAAAAGATCGCGGCCGAAATCATGCTTGAGGTCCCGCCATACCGAGTGGACGTGGTTCCCACCGTTCTGAGTATTGTTGAACTCGATAAGGAACGAAGGGCCGTGGACGCGATAGTAATGCTGTTGGCCGCGTTCCGTTCCTCCCGCCCATATGAAGAAGATCTTGTCGAGTCCGGGTTTTTTGACTTCCGCCATCGTGACATCGGCCAGCTCGATCGGCATTCGATACGCGTACTCCTCCACCAGCGCAATCAGCGTCTCCTGCTGCTTGGCATTCAATTTCGACGCGGCGATACCGGTAGGTTTGTTGATATCGAAGTTGGGAATATTGTTGATGTCGAGTCTCTCGCCGGTCTGGATGTCGCCAGGCGCATTTCCTGGGAGCACGGCAACCTGCTTCTGCTGCGCATCGAGAGACTGAACCAGCGTTCGCCCAAGATCCTCTTCTGCACTCAGCACGCGAAGTCCGGTGCGCGGCCCGGTTTTGACTTCGGCAGGATTGGCGCCCATGAATGCGGGCGTATCAGCGAGAACCTTGCCATTCTCAATCGTGAAATTCAGCGTGAGGTGATGTCCTTCAACTCGAAATCCCCAGGTTCCCGTTTCCGACGGCTCACCAAATACGGCGAAGAAGTAGTTGTCTGGATCCCGCACAAAGCCGCCGCCACCGCGGCCGGTGGACTCCGTAACTCGGAGAATCTCTTCAAGGCTCATGATCGTTGTCGCCTTGATGTAACCCTTCTGACTGACGGCAGTCGCCAGCATTGCGTGAGCCAGCTTTGTTTGATCGGGAGTCATTGCCTTTAGGGGAAGGCCCTGACGGGAAACGCCATTCCACGGTCCGGGAGTGAAGTGAAAGTTCGTCCGTTCCGCATGTGTAAACGGATACTGGATCTTTGCTTTCTGCTCGGGTGTAAGCGTGACGAGAAGATTATTGGTCGCTTTCACCATTTCCGGGACTGTCTGAACCTTGTAAGCGGCAACGGCTGAGGTGGCCAGAAGGCATACGACCACGAGGCGAAGCTTGTCGTTCAGTTTCATTTGTTTCCTCCGAATTTGGCGGAAATGATATCAGGCATTTTCGGGACTGGCTATTCCGATGAAACGCAGCCGCCCCCATCCCCGAATGACCTCGATAAATGCGATACTACGGCGCTTATGGGTCTCAAGGTTGCGAAGTTCGGTGGCAGCAGCGTCGCGGACGCGGCACAGTTGCGGAAGGTTCAGGCTATCGTCGAGGAGGATTCGGACCGCCGAATCATCGTCGTGTCGGCGCCAGGAAAGAGAAAGCCTGATGATGCGAAAATCACGGACCTGCTCTACAAGTGCCACGACTGCGCGCGTGCCGGCACATTGCTCGACTCTGTTTTCCAAATCGTTGCGGACCGGTATCGCGGAATCATAAGAGACCTGGGTCTTGCCATCGAGATTGAACACGACCTTGAAGTCGTGCGGGATGGAATAGGTCGCCACATCACGCCGGATTACGCAGCAAGTCGTGGCGAGTATCTCAATGCCCGGATCGTCGCGAAATTGCTGGGCTGTGATTTTGTGGACGCTGCAGACCTTATCCGGTTTGATGCGTCAGGGCGCCTCGACATCGAGAAGACAGTTGCCGCCGTCGCCGATACTCTTCGGAACGGGGGGCCTGTCGTTGTTCCGGGCTTTTATGGCGCGCAGCCGGATGGTGGGATCCGTACGTTCTCGCGTGGCGGGTCCGATATCACGGGCGCTCTTCTGGCACGCGCAGTCCGGGCAGACGTCTACGAGAACTGGACCGATGTGTCTGGGGTTCTCATGGCGGATCCGCGAATCGTATCGAACCCTCGCACCATTCCTGCGCTGAGCTATCGAGAGCTTCGCGAATTGGCATACATGGGCGCCAACGTACTTCATGAAGAAGCTGTTTTTCCCGTCATCGATCTCAACATTCCGGTGAATGTAAGGAACACAAATCTTCCTGGAGATCCCGGTACGCTCATCGTGAAGCAGGTGAATGGCCCGTCAAGTCCGATTACCGGCATCGCCGGGCGCAAGGGATACACGGTGATTGCGCTCGAAAAGAATCTGATGAACCGCGAAGTCGGTATCGGGCGGCGACTGCTCACGGCGCTCGAGCGGCAGCAGGTTAGCTTTGAGCACATGCCCACCGGAATCGATACGCTGAGCCTCGTCGTGGAGTCGTCTTACCTGAAGGGAAAGCTTGAGCCGGTGCTGGAAGAGATACGCCGTGAATGCCGCCCCGACAGGATCGATGTGTTCGAGAATGTGTCGCTCATCGCCATCGTGGGAAGAGGCATGCTTCAAACGCGAGGCGTCGCCGGCCGTCTGTTCGGCGCGCTGGCGTCGGCCAATGTCGATGTGCGCATGATCGATCAGGGTTCCAGCGGCATCAATATCATCGTCGGTGTTGAAGAGCGCGACTTTGAAACAGCGATTCGCGCAATCTACAAAGAATTCGTCAACTGAACTGTCCGGATTCGCTAGTTCGCGGGAATGAGCCGTCCATCAGCAGTGATTGCTCCGTTGGCGTTGACGGTTATCGTCTGGCCACGATCCTCGTAGCGGCGGATGAAGTCCGGGTATTGATACGCGCCGGCGGGAACGTCCTCCCACGCAAATAACTTATATCGGCCTGGAGGGACGTTGCTGAACGCATATTGCCCACTCCGATCCGTGGTCGCGGCAAAGTACGCGTCGTTACGGCCTCGACGGGCTTCATCCGGAACGAGTACCGCCTGCACTCCTGAAGCCGGAGCTCCACGATCATCGGAGACCGTGCCCGAAACCCGACCAGGAGCGAACCCGAGCTGAAGCTGCAACTGAGATCCCTGATTGTCGACGCTGAACGGCGCATTAAGGGCATCCGTTGTATCGATACGTCCGGCCTGGATGTAGGCGCCCTGTGGTAGTCCCATCACTCGGATGCGATATTCCATCGCACCGACATCACGCAAAGTAAAGGTACCATCGGCAGCGACTTCTGCCATCTCGCTTTGTCCTGCAGGGAGAAACGCGCGGATCGCGTCACCGCGTGTTCCCCCGCCGCCGACGGCGGTCACAAAGTTCACGACTCCCGGCATCGCGGTGTCTTCGGCAATGAGGCTTACGCGCAGATTCGACATCGAGAATTGCTGAGGTGGCGTTCCATCCAGAATGATCTTTCCTCGCAACTCAACCCCGGGTTTTACCGATACCGTCAGATTCGTGACGTCGGAAGTGCCGACACTAACCCGCGTTCTCGATGTGTACTGCTGTCCGTTCGGGTCCCTCGCCGTCGCCGTAAGGTTGTACTCGCCGGGTGCAACGCCTTTGATTTCGAATGACCCGTCCGCGTTGACCGGATTCGATCCCAGCCGAAGATTGAGTAAGCCGCCAAGACCGGTTCTGGAGTTTCCCACGCGATTCAGGCTCAACTGGACAGGGGCGTTTGCGATTTGCAGAAGGGGAGCCGCAACGTCGACGCCCTGAGCACCGCGGGCGCGAAACTGAGCGTTGTTATTCTGGCTGAGAGGGAATGGAGCAACGACACGCCCACTGACAGTTGCTGTTCGCATTGGGCGCAGCTGGAAATCTGTGCCGCGCACTTCAACAGATGCAGGCACTGTGATTGGAATTGCGGCGTCCGGATCGATCGTGCCCGGGTAGAAGACTGGTGGAGTTGTCGATCCCGTAAGGGCTTGCACGAAGTTGCCGCCGCGGTCCCCGATGGCTGAAAGAACCCGAAGGCCGGCGAGCGCGCCTCTTCCACCGCGGTTCTGGCCGACGTCGGTAACGCCGACAGGAGAATCGTCATCCGAGCCGGTGTCGGTAACGCTGATGAAGTATTCGCCAGGGGAAAGCCAGAAGAGACGGTATTCGCCGAGATCATTCGTTTGAACACTCTTCCCTTCGGCGAGGGTTCGCTGACCGTTTGAATACTGGTAGGTGTAAACCTGGACGGTTGCCTGTGCTGCCGGCTCACCGTCAGCATTGATGATGCGACCGCTGACAACACTGGCCTGAAGCATCTTCAGGTCAATCGTCAGGCGCTGATTGGCAGTAACGGGAACGACCACTCCGCTTCCCGTAGGCGTACGCTGTCCGTATTGACTTCGGATGAAGCCATCGCGCTCTGCGGAGATTTCGTACTGACCCGGATCGACTCCCGTGAATGTAAATCGTCCGTTGCCATCTGTGGTCACCGTAGCAACAGCACCAGCGAGCGCGGTCAGAACTCGGGCGTCGTTCCCACCCAACGCTGCAATCAGAGGGGCCGCGGCCTGAGGCCTTGCGCTGGACTGAAGCGTCACGCGCGCACCCTTGAGCGGTTGACCATTGTCTGCCCGCGATACCGTTCCTTCAATCGTGGCTCTTACAGCAGGATCTGACGCCGCGGCCTGACCAGCAGGTCTCGGCCTTGTCTGTTGACCCGCCAGAATCACGGAGGACAGGAGCAACACGAGCCATAAGGGAATTGTTTTCATCATAGTTTTACTTTCGACGCGTTGGGGCGTTTCTCGATAGTGACTACGCCGCCAGAACAGACGTCTTTATCGCAAGAGGGTTGGCCGGTACAACCGGCTTACCGCTTACCGGTGCCGGCAGTGCGTATCGTAACCTCTTTGGCAGCAAACATTTTCATCTTATCGTCCATTTTGACGTCGATGACGACGACGGTACCGACTTTCAATTCTGACTTCGTCGCGGCTTTATCGGACTTAACGTACCGTGTGTTCTTATCGAGCATGACGATGACCGGTTTTCCGGCCTCGTCCTTGATCTCAAGGTGATTCCCTTCGATCGCAGTGATGGTGCCGGTGATTGGCGTTGCCTGTTGAGCATGGAAAGGGACTACAAGCAAGGTAACTCCGGAGAGAACGATAAAAATCTTCGTAAGCATATGTCTCCTTTCATGGCTGATGCATCGCCCGCATGTGAAGCATCATGTTCCCTTTCGGGCGAAGCCTCAGAAAAACCATCAAACCCGCAGGGCGATCTCCATAAACAGTTTTCAGTTCCGAGGGCAGTCCATAGATGCTGATCTGGGCACCCAAACCTGCTCGCAGGGGCGCCGATCCCAAAGGTAACTCACGCTCAAATCCAAACGTCCAGGCTTGCACGCGTCCGATCGGTATCTCCTCGACGTGAGCGGCGGTTTCTCCAGCCAGCAATGAAGCATCCCGGTCAACATTCTCAATTCGGGTCCACGCCCAGTTGCTTCCAAAATTGACCGTGGATTCCAGCGCATAGGCGTTGAAAATCCGGCTTTCGTGGCCGACATCGTCCCTGTTTCTCCCCCAGATCAGGCTGGAGGCAATGTGGCCCGAAGAGAAGCGGGTGTTATGGTGCAGCGACGCGGTTGTCCGCAGCGTATCAAGTCCTTGCTCTGAAGGTTCGCGATTGTTAATGCGACCGATTGAAAACTGGCCGGAGATCGTTTTGCCCGCCGAGAGTGTCAGACGTGACGCAAACGAGTCTGGCTTTCCCATATCGATGTTCCACCTGTTCTCGTCGGGTTCCCCGCCATGGAACGTCGAGGCCTCCAGTTGCAGAGGACCCCGAACAAGACCGAGCGTGATTACGCTATTGGAGATGTGTGTGGAATCCTGCGTGTGGTGGCCAAGTGCCGCCGCCGGGTTTTCCGATGCAGACGCCCGATGCGGAAATGCCGTGGGGCCAAGCGCGGGCTCCGCGACGGGACCGCCATAAATGAAGAACTGGGTGCGGTCGTTGAATGAATAGTCGTAGCGTCCTGAGATTTCCATGAAGAGATCATGCGGATGTTGTCCGTCTACGATGTGTCGGCCGAAGGCTGTTTCCCCGGTTTGAAACAGCAGCGGGTAACGCCGATGAGTAACCGTCAATGGTTCGATGCTGATCATCGTGCGGAGCGCGATCGCACTTGCTCCGAATGACCGTGCGATCATCGGCATCGCCCAGTTTCCCGAAAAGACTTTGTCTCCACCTCTCGGGCCGGACTGCTGCGTGCTGACGACGAAAGCGTTGCCGTGGAACATCAATGCCCAGTTTCCAAGAGTCATATGAACCATTGTCGACGACTCGGATGTGGCCTTCGGCTCCAGGCTCGTGCCTGAGGAAAGGTATCCTGCCGTATTCTCCATGCCGACCATGTTCATGGACTGCTGAGCGCTGGCTGTAGGACCGGCGCCCAGAAGAAGCATGGTCGCGAGTATTCGCCTCATAGATTCTCCTTCGCTGAAATTTGCGGTCGTGCAAATAGCGAGAGGAGATCTAAATGCGGAGAACGGAGCGGAGGAGCAACTGAGGAAGGATGGGCGGTCGTTCCATCGACGCTGCGTCAGCCGGCGTGTCTGTTGTTAAAGCAACTGCTGCGACGAAGCACGGCGGCATCGCGCTATCGAGAACACATTTGAGCGTCGGGAACGACTTCGCTTCGAGTGCCGGGCCTCCCAGACATGTATTGATCGGCATGGGAGCATTGTTCTGATGCGGGGTTTCCTGATTGTGATGACACGGAGGGACCGCCGGTTGTGGAGCCATGCCCGATCCTTCGCCGATGCAGCGCGCCATACAGGCGCCATGCAGAACAATCAGGCAGGTCAGAATGGTGGCCAGCGTCTTCACGAAGCTCTATTGTTGCGCCAGAAGCGCTGCGGCTGCAACTGTACTGTCAGGGAACCGCCAGGCCTCTATTCCGTTTCTGAATTGCTCCGCGCCGCGTTGTTATGACATTTTGATGTCGTGACTGGCAGCAAGACTCGCGAACGAGTCGATACAGACTTCATTGTTATAGGAAGCGGAGCGGCGGGTCTTCGCGCGGCTCTGGACCTGGCTCCCGCCGGCCGCGTTCTCATTCTGACGAAGACAGAAATCCGGGAGTCGAACTCCCGCTATGCCCAGGGCGGCATCGCGGCTGCAATTGGGGAATCCGATTCCGCTGAACTGCACACTTCCGACACGCTGGCCGCTGGCGCCGGCCTTTGCAATGAGGAAGCGGTTCGCATTCTTGCAGAAGAAGGGCCTCGCGAGATCGAACGCCTTATCGAGTGGGGGACAGGTTTCGACCGGAAGAATGGAAGCATTGAACTGGCGACCGAGGGCGCGCACAGTCGTGCCCGGGTCCTACACGCGCAGGGAGATGCAACGGGAAAGGAAATCGTAAGAGCGCTGTCGGCGCGCGTTCGCAATCTCAGCTCGGTAACGATCGTCCCATTTGCTTTTGTGCAGCACCTTATCGTCGAAGGCGATCGCGTTTGCGGCGTGCACTATTCGAGTCACGGAAAACTGTTTGAAGCGGTAGCGCGCGCCACTCTGATTGCCTCCGGCGGAGCGGGACAGGTCTATCGCGAGACGACGAATCCTCCCGTTGCGACTGGCGATGGTTTCGCTCTTGGTTATCGCGCAGGCGCGCTGCTGAGCGATATGGAGTTCGTTCAGTTTCATCCCACGGCGCTGAAGCTGCCGAATCTTCCGCCATTCCTGATATCGGAGGCGATTCGCGGTGAAGGTGCTCACCTGATCAACAGTGCGGGAGAGCGTTTTGTCGATGAGCTTGCTCCGCGTGATGTCGTTGCACGTGCGATCTATGAGCGCCTAAAGCCGGATCAGAGTGTGTTTCTCGATCTGCGTCATCTGCCTCCGGAAAATATACGGAAGCGCTTCCCGCATATCTCGTCGTTCTGTCTGCAGCAGGGTTTTGACATTACAAAACAGCCTGTGCCCGTTGTTCCTGCAGCGCACTACTTCATGGGGGGGCTTCACACAGACCTGCACGGACGCACCTCGATTGAGGGATTGTTTGCGGCGGGCGAAGCGGCCTCGACTGGAGTTCACGGCGCAAATCGGCTGGCAAGCAATTCTTTGCTGGAGTGCGTGGTTTTCGGCAGGCGTGCGGCAGCAGCAATGAAACAGATTTCGGATGTGCCTGCGAACGCGACTTTCTCCGATCGCGCGATCTTCCGCGTGCCGCGCCATTCCGAGAGTGCCCGTTCAATCATCCGCGATGCATCGTGGCTTGGCGCCGGAATCATTCGCAGCGAATCCGCGTTGAACGAAGGTCTGACAGTGCTCGAAGCCATGGAGTCAGACTGGGAGTTGGAGCCGTTGCCTTCACTCGAGCAGCTGGAAACTTCCAATCTGCTCATTGTCGCTCGCGTCATTCTCGAGTGCGCGAGGAAACGTCTGGAGAGCCGCGGCGCACACTACCGCTCAGACTACGCGGAAAGGAACGACGCTCTGTTCCGGCACCATTCCTGGACCACTTTGCCGGGTAGAATCTCCATCGGCCCCAAGGCCTTCTGACCAGGAAACACCCCCAAAACCCGCTAAAACGCCGAAGTCAGGTCCATGAAACTTTACGCTTGGACACATCAGGTCCCCATCTTAGTTTCTATTTGCGAGGGCTGAAGACTGGCCGTTCGGTTGTATGCCTATCGCAGGAAAAGCCCCGTAAAACCCCATAAATTCTAGCCGGGGGGTTGCAGGGTGCACTCCAGAAGTCAGGGAGAGACAGGGCATAGACAATGAGTCGACCGAAAGACGTGATGACATTGCGGGAGGCCTCGGAGTACCTGGGAATCTCGCCGGACACCCTCTACAAATACCTGAATGAAGATCGGATTTCAGGCGTTGCATTCAAATTAGGAAATCGATGGCGGTTCAAGAAGGATCTTTTGGACCGATGGATGGAAAAGAAGAGTGAGCGCGTTCTGGACATGAAGCCCGGCCGTGCTCAAAAGCTGACGGTCAAGAGTTGAGGACTATGGAATTCTTTAAGAAGAAGAGTAAGTCCGTCGTTGGGCTTGATGTCGGTTCAAGCGCGGTTCGGGCTGTTGAACTGACGAAATCGAAGACGGGATATCAGATGACCGGTTTTGCTTACGAACCTCTCGGGCCGGATTCTGTTGTCGACGGCGCGATCATGGATTCTCGCGGTGTTGCCAACACGATCAAGCGGCTTCTCAGTGAGGGAGGCTTTAAGGCGAAGGGAACCGCAGCGGGCGTCTCGGGTCACTCGGTCATCGTGAAGCGCGTGGTTCTGCCGGTGGCGACCGAACAGGAAATCGATGCATCTCTGCAGTTCGATGCTGAGCAATACATTCCGTTCGGCATGTCCGAAGTCAATATCGACTATCAGGTTGTCGGCCCCTCGGAGGGTTCCGAGCCGGGGATGGAAGTTCTCCTTGTCGCCGCGAAGAAGGAAAAAATTCAGAATCACGCCAACGTCATCAGCATGGCGGGCCGATCCGCAGACGTGGTGGACATCGATGCGTTCGCATTGCAGAACGCATTCGAAGCCAACTATTCGGTGACGCCTGGTTCGACGGTTGCATTGCTCAACATTGGCGCGTCGCTGATGAATATCAACATTACCAAGGGCGGGTTGCCGCTCTTCATTCGCGATGTTCCCGTTGGCGGCAATCAATATACCGACATTCTTCAAAAGGAACTCCAGCTCGAATTCCAGGAAGCGGAGGATCTG
>Ga0097620_100008881_pt1 | contig 10146 bp, 11 predicted proteins | sample KBSSwiS22_FD_77030 | JGI IMG/M metagenome (GOLD analysis project Ga0097620, IMG submission 77030) | Switchgrass rhizosphere microbial communities from Kellogg Biological Station, Michigan, USA - KBS Switchgrass S2-2 (version 2) (version 2) | ecosystem: Host-associated > Plants > Roots >...
ATGTAATTGCCATGGGTGCATGCGCTATCAGTGGCGGCCCTTTTTTTTACAATACTTACTCGGTGGTTAAGGGAGCCGATCATGTGATACCGGTGGATGTTTATATAGCTGGCTGCCCTCCCCGGCCCGAGGCATTGCTGCATGCATTGATATCACTCCAGGAAAAAATAAAAAAGGGCATGACAAGAGAACAAATAAAATCAGGAAAGGAATAAGATGCTGAATGAAGAACTGAAAACAATTATTACCGGGTTGTTACCTGCAGCTGTTTTTGAGGAAGCTGGCGAATGGGTGAACGTGCAGGTAGATTCCACCGCCTGGAAGTCTTTTGCAAAAGAGCTCCGGCAAAAGAAAGAGACACATTTCGATTTCCTGTTTTGTGTTACCTGCGTTGATTGGAAGACCCATCTCAGTATGGTGTATCACCTTACCTCTACGGTACACCGGCACAACCTCGTTGTAAAAATAAAACTCGATCGTGCTCAGCCACTTATTGAAACGGTGTCGGATATATGGCGAACAGCCGAATTCAATGAACGGGAAGCGTACGAGATGTTTGGTATACAGTTTTTACATCACCCTGATTTGCGTTTACTGATTTTGCCCGATGGCTGGGAGGGAAGAAACCCAATGCGAAAAGATTTTGAAGATCCGGTGAATATGATAAGACTGTAATCCCCCGGCCCCCTAAAGGGGGTGTTGGAACGTATTAAAATGAGTTGAATGAAGAATATGATTGATGCCATTAAGGTAGCTAGTAGAAGACCCAAATAAAACAGCTTATTTCTATAACGAACTCTCAATTAATGAACTTAAAATCCCCCTTTAGGGGGCCAGGGGGTATGGTATGGTAGAAGAACTGGGCACAACAACAGAAGGCGATCTGATTATCAATATCGGGCCGCAGCATCCGGCCACGCATGGCGTGCTGCACCTGGTGGTGACGCTTCAAGGTGAGACCATCAAAAAAGTTGAGCCGCACCTGGGCTATATACACCGCTCCATTGAAAAAATGTGCGAGAGCCTTAGCTACCGCCAGTTTATTTATGTGACCAGTCGCATGGATTATTTGTCCTCGCATATCAACAACCATGCATGTGCGTTATGCGTGGAAAAAGGATTGCAATTAGAGGTTCCGCCACGTGCACAATTTATCAGGGTGTTGGTAGATGAACTTACACGTATTGCTTCGCATGAACTGTGGTGGGGCGCCATGGCGATGGATCTGGGCGCGTTTACGCCTTTTTTTCATGCCTTCAGGGAGCGCGAGAACATCAATGACATTATGGAAGAAACCTGTGGTGCGCGCCTAACCATGAACTATATAGTGCCGGGTGGCGTAATGGCCGATATTCACCCCAACTTTCAGAAAAGGGTGAAGAGTTTCATACAACTTTTCAAATCCAAGGTAGACGAATACGATGAACTGGTGACCGGGAACATCATTTTCCAAAACCGGATGAAGGGCGTCGGTTACCTGTCACCGTCAGACGCCATTTCTTATGGCTGTACCGGTCCTACGGCACGTGGCAGCGGCGTGCAGTGCGATATAAGAAAACTGTATCCCTATGAAATTTATCATACCATTCAGTTTGAAGAGATACTGGAAACAGCAGGTGATTCCTTTGCCCGGTATATGGTAAGGCTAAGGGAAATGCGCGAATCGGTTAAAATATTGGAGCAGCTGATTGATAATATTCCCGAAGGAGATTTCCAGGCAAAAACAAAAGCCGTATTGAAGTTACCGAAAGGAGAATTTTACCAGCGGGTAGAAACGGCGCGTGGCGAGTTTGGCGTATACATTGTGAGTGAAGGCGGCACGACGCCCTATCGCATCAAATTCCGTTCTCCCGGGTTTGCCAATCTTTCTGCCCTCAACCACATGGCCAAAGGCGGCAAATTGGGAGATTTGGTGGCTACGATGGGAACATTGGATTTGGTGATACCGGATATAGACCGGTGAACCCCCTGTCCCCTTGAAGGGGAGACTTAGATCGGAGCCCGGAAGGGTTTGTTTGTCGTTCATGTTTTAAATTAAGCGCCGGGGCGTAAAATATATTTTAAAAAGCAGGAGTAAGAATTGAAAAAAAGCATGTCATTAAAGTTTAAATCCCCCTTTAGGGGTCAGGGGTGTTAAGTCTCGAACACATAACCGCATCCATTCATGCCTGGCTCAACAGCAGCTTTAATCCCACCTGGGCATTACTGTTAGAGTTTGTGCTGGCAGGCCTGTGTGCCATCGGCTTGTTTGCAACGCTTGGGCTGGTGCTGGTACTGATGGAGCGTAAAGTGGCGGCGTACATGCAGATTCGCCTGGGACCAAACCGTGTTGGTCCAAAAGGCATGTTCCAGCGCCTGGCCGATACCGTTAAATTGATGATGAAGGAAGGACTTACACCCGATGGCGCAGATAAGTTTTTGTTCAATGTAGCACCCTATGTTGTAATGATAACGGCCATGTTATTGCTCGCGCCCATTGCTTTCGCCAGAAATTTCCAGTTATGGGATATTAATATCGGCGTGTTGTTTGTATCGGCTATTTCGTCTGTATCAGTAATTGGTATTTTAATGGCAGGTTGGGCCAGTAATAATAAATATTCATTGCTGGGTGCAATGCGCAGCGGTGCGCAAATAGTAAGTTATGAATTGTCGGCGGGTTTGTCTGTTCTTTCCATCATTGTATTAACCGGCAGTTTAAAAATAACGGATATTATTGCGGCACAGGAAAATGGCTGGTGGATCTTTAAAGGGCATATCCCGGTGTTGTTTGCGTTTGTTATTTTTATTATTGCTGTTACCGCAGAAACCAACCGTGCCCCTTTTGATCTGGCGGAAGCAGAGTCTGAACTGACGGCCGGCTTTCATACAGAATATTCCGGGATGAAATTCGCGTTGTTTTTCCTGGCAGAATACATCAATATTTTTATTGCCTGTGCCATTGGTGCTACCCTGTTTTTTGGCGGCTGGATGCCTTTTCATATCGGTCATTGGGAACAATTTAATCATGTAATGGATTATATCCCTTCTTCGCTGTGGTTTTTCGGAAAAACATTTGCGCTGATTTTTTTGATTATGTGGTTCAGGTGGACATTTCCGCGTTTGCGGGTAGATCAATTGTTAAATTTGGAATGGAAATATTTATTACCCCTGAGTATGGTAAATTTATTACTGGTGACGGTAATGGCCATCATGGGCTGGCATTTTTAAACAATCATAAATCCTCCCTCTCCTCTGGAGAGGGTCGGGGGTGAAGTAAACATGTTTATAGTCGACTATATAAAAGAAGTCTTTAACGCGGTAAAATCTTTGGCAAAGGGCATGAAGATGACGGGTTATTATTTTACCCACCACAAAGAGATTATTACCCAGCAGTACCCCGACAATCGTGATACGCTTAACCTGCCCGAGCGGTTTCGCGGAGAAGTGGTTATGAAGCATGATGAGCACAATGAGCATGCCTGCACCGGCTGCACAGCCTGCGAACTGGCTTGTCCCAATGGCACTATTAAGATTATTACGAAGTTTGATATTTCACCGGAAGGCAAAAAGAAAAAAGCCCTGGATACTTTTATTTATCACCTGGAATTGTGTACGATGTGCAATCTGTGTATCGAGGCCTGCCCGACGGATGCCATTAAAATGGCGCAAAATTTTGAACACAGCGTTTTCGACCGGAGCCTGCTTACAAAGAAATTAAATAAACCCGGTTCAAAAATAAGAGAAGGCATTGAATAGAGATTTGCCAATACAGGCGTAATGTAAAAACCAATACCAATTGACTGCATCTCAAATCATATTTTATCTTCTGTCGGCCTGTATGTTGCTGTCGGCTATTGCAGCAGTCACTACCCGTAAGATATTCCGCGCTGCTATCTGGTTATTGTTTTCCCTGATGTGCATAGCAGGTTTGTATTTCTGGATGGAAGTTGCTTTTATTGCGGCGGTGCAAATCATCGTATACGTGGGTGGTATTGTTGTGCTGATTATTTTTTCGATTTTTCTTACCCAGAAATCGGGCAGGGAAATGGCGAGGCCGGTGCGCAGCCGTTCACTGTTCGCCGCATTGGCGGTGTTGTTTGGCTTTGCATCCACCTGCATGCTGCTATACCGGCATGGGTTTCCGGCGGGCAACACCATGCCGTTTGCAGCAGACGTGGATGCTATCGGCACCCAATTGCTCAGTACTACCGAGCATGGTTATGTATTGCCTTTTGAAGTGGTGAGTATGCTCTTATTGGCAGCAATGGTGGGCTGTATAGTGATTGCGATGAAAGCGCCTGTAGAATAATGAATATCGAATAATGAATATTGAATATTGAATGTTGAATTCAGGTCCAGATCGATATTCAGTGTGTAGCATTGCGTATTCATCAAATATTTATTAATGCATAGTCTGCATGCTAAGTACTTTATACTAAATACTGTATACAAATGAACCAAATTTCACTAATCCAGATCTTATTTGTAAGCACTGCATTGTTTTTTATAGGGATATACGGATTATTTACCCGTCGTAACCTGATTACAGTGCTGATGGCGGTGGAACTAATGCTGAACAGTGTCAACATCAATTTTGTAGCGTTTAACAAGTACCTGTTCCAGGGCAGGCTGGATGGCATTTTTTTTACCATATTTATTATCACCATTGCCGCGGCGGAAGCAGCCGTGGCAATTGCTATTATTATTAACCTGTACAGGAACCACGATTCAATCGACGCTGAAGATGCCACTGAAATGAAATTCTAATAATCACCTTATGGGCCAGTCTTTCTACTTGTTATTGATTCCCTTATTGCCACTGGCCAGTTTTCTGCTATTGGGGTTATTCGGCCGTAAATACATGAACAGCGTAGCGGGCATTATCGGAACCATATCCTTGCTAATGGTAACCATACTGTCGTTTGTTGCCGCCCGCGATTATTTTTTTCACAACGGTAAAGTGAACGGCGTCTACCAGCAGGTGGTTGCTTTTAAATATACCTGGCTGCAATTTTCACCGCATATTTCAATAGATATGGGGCTCTTGCTGGATCCTGTTTCGGTATTGATGCTGGTGATAGTGAGTTTTATTTCTTTAATGGTACATGTTTTTAGCATAGGCTATATGAAAGGAGAGGAAAGGCTGGGAACTTATTATGCCTTTCTTTCACTCTTTACCTTTTCTATGCTGGGCCTGGTATTGTCTTCCAATATTTTTCAGTTATATATTTTCTGGGAACTGGTTGGGGTATCTTCCTATTTGCTCATCGGTTTTTATTTTGACAAGCCTGCCGCCGTGGCAGCTTCCAAAAAAGCGTTTATTGTTACCCGTTTTGCCGATCTTGGTTTCCTGATAGGTATTTTGATTCTCGCATTTAATGCCGAGACCCTCGACTTCGGCCTTTTGATACAACGTTTAACCAATACGCAATCTTCCTGGTCGATTGCTATTGGCAGCGCTTCTTTCATGGGTATATCGGCACTCACCTGGGGATTGGTATTGGTATTTGCAGGTGGCGCTGGTAAGTCGGCCATGTTTCCCCTGCACATCTGGTTGCCCGATGCCATGGAAGGCCCCACACCTGTTTCTGCCCTGATACATGCGGCTACCATGGTGGTGGCCGGCGTATACCTGGTGGCAAGATTATTTCCTGTTTTTTCTGTTGATGGATTGTCGCTGGATATTGTAGCTTATGTAGGTGCGTTCAGCGCATTGATTGCAGCCGTGATAGCTTGTACGCAAACAGATATTAAAAGAGTGCTGGCTTATTCAACCATGTCGCAGATCGGGTATATGATGTTTGCGTTGGGTGTTTCAAGATACAGCGGCGAAGAAGGGCTGGGGTATATGGCGTCTATGTTCCATTTGTTTACACACGCATTTTTTAAATCATTATTGTTCCTTGGGGCAGGCGCTGTTATCCATATAGTGCACAGCAACGACATGAAAGACATGGGCGGACTGCGAAAATATATGCCGGTGACGCATAGTTGCTTTTTGATTGCCTGCCTGGCCATAGCGGGCATCCCTCCATTTTCGGGGTTTTTCAGTAAGGAAGAAATTTTGACAGCCGCTTTTCACCAAAATAAATGGGTGTATGGCGTGGGTTTGCTGGTTGCAGCACTCACGGCTTTTTATATGTTCCGTTTGTATTTTTCTGTTTTCTGGAACAAACAAAGTGCCGGGTCCGGGGAGGGTGGGGTTGAAGTTCACGGGTTGCATGGTGAGGGAACTTTAACCATGAAGTTGCCATTGATTATTTTAGCCGCTATAACAATCTTTGCCGGCTTTATTCCTTTTTCAAATTATATTACTGCCACCGGTCTTCCGCTGGAAACACATATAGACATTGGCTTTTCTATAGTGCCTGTGCTGCTGGGCATAACCGGCATTGCAATAGCCGCCTTGCTGTATGGAAGAAAAAACGATCGCCCGGAAAAAATGGCTGCAGCCGCGAGGGGTTTATACCGTGCAGCTTACAGGAAATTCTATATTGACGAGATATATCTCTTCTTTACGAAGAAAATCATATTTAATGGTATTGGCAGGCCCGCTGCATGGATTGACAGGAATATAGTGGATGGCTTGATGAATGAAATAGCCGGTGCCACGGCGAAAACTGCCCGTATCATAAAAGGGATACAGTCGGGCAAGGTACAGAACTATGCATTGTATTTTTTTGCAGGCATCGCCGGGCTTACAATAATGGTGATCTATTTTTTAGAGAGAGGTTTGGGCTGAGGTTAAACAATAATAATTATTCTACATGAATTTGTCCTTACTGCTTTTGCTTCCATTGATGACGGCGCTTGCCATTCTATGCTGTAAAGGCTTACAACAGGTACGCGCCATTGCCTTTACAGGGGCGGTGCTGCAATTGATACTGGCATTTGTTTTATTGGTATTATTCTGGCGGGCGCGGGCGGCGGGTGACGGCGACCCCATGCTGTTTAAATCGGGTTATGTCTGGTTTGCTTCCTTCAATATTAATTATCATGTAGGCGTAGACGGCATATCGGTGTCTATGATCCTGCTTACAGCTTTTGTGGTACTTGCTGGTATATTGGTTTCATGGCACACAGACACCATGAGTAAGGAGTTTTTCTTTTTGCTGGTATTCCTTAGTGCAGGAGCGTATGGTTTTTTTATTTCGCTTGATTTGTTTATGTTATTTTTCTTTCTGGAACTGGCCGTTATTCCAAAGTTTTTATTAATTGGTATTTGGGGAAGTGGCAAAAAAGAATACAGTGCCATGAAGCTGGCACTGATGCTGATGGCGGGCTCTGCATTGGTCTTTACCGGGTTAATGGGTTTGTATTTCAATACCACGGCCACTGCCAGGGGAGCGCATAGCTTTGACCTGCTGCAGATAGCCCGGATGAATATTCCCCTTCAGGCGCAATTACTATTTTTCCCCTTTGTGTTTGGCGGCTTTGGTATCTTTTCGGCTTTGTTTCCTTTTCATACCTGGGTGCCCGATGGTCATTCGGCTGCCCCAACAGCGGCATCGATGTTTTTAGCCGGCATTTCTATGAAGCTGGGTGGCTATGGATGCCTGCGGGTGGCTACTTATTTAATGCCCGAAGCAGCCCGTGTATATGCCCCGGTTATTATATTACTGGCTACCATTGCCATTATTTATGGCGCTTTTGCTACCATGATGCAGCAGGATCTGAAATACATCAATGCATATTCCTCGGTCAGCCATTGCGGATTTGTATTGCTGGGCATTGGCATGCTTACGAAAACTTCTATCACCGGTGCTGTAATGCAAATGGTTTCTCACGGACTTATGACAGCGCTTTTCTTTGCCGCTATCGGTATGCTGTACAGCCGCACGCACACCCGTATGGTAGATAAGCTCGGCGGCCTGCTGAAGATAATGCCGTTTATCTCGACTGTGTTCGTGCTGGCGGGGCTTTGCTCGCTCGGGTTGCCCGGACTTAGCGGATTTGTGGCAGAAATGACCGTATTTATGGGTGCCTGGCAAAACCCCGACAAGTGGTACCGTTTTTCCACCATACTGGCATGTGCATCCATTGTTGTAACGGCAGTGTACATACTAAGAGCCGTGGGCCAAACGGTGATGGGGCCGGTTACTGATGCAGGGTATAAAAATTTGACCGACGCCAGGTGGAACGAACGACTGGCGGCAGCACTGTTGCTGTTTGGAATCATTGCTATTGGCGTTACACCGTTCTGGTTGAATAAACTGGTGAGCCCGGGCGCCGAAATCATCATCCAGCAAGCTGCTAAAACAGTTACCCTAAAATGAATCACCGCTAATGACGCAGCAATTTTTTTTACTGGCCAAACAGGAACTCACGCTCACGCTGATCATATTTATCCTGCTTTTTTTAAAAGTAGGGGCCAAAGAATGGACCAATGCTGCAGTATTAAGATTGATGAATATTTTATTGCTGCTCAATTTTATTGCCGGCTTTATTTTCACCCGGGAGGGAATGTTATTCAACGAAATGTTTTTTACCGGTAAGCTGGTTATTACGGAGAAGAATATACTCAATCTCGGCACGCTGATCGTTTCATTGCAGGCCTACGACTGGCTGCGATTGCACAAGCACGTTATTGAATTCTATATTTTGCTGCTCTCTACCTTGCTGGGCATGTTTTTTATGATTTCCAGCGGTAATATACTCATGTTTTACCTGGGGCTTGAACTGGCCAGTATTCCGCTGGCGGCCATGGCCAATTTTGATTTAACCAGGCGCCAGTCATCGGAGGGAGCTATGAAATTTATTATTTCATCGGCATTTAGCTCAGGTCTCTTATTGTTTGGCATCTCTATGCTGTATGGCACTACCGGTACGCTGCTGTTTTCCGAATTGCCCCAACACCTGGATGGCAGCCCCCTGCAATTGTTTGCGCTGGTATTACTGGTAGCCGGCTTTGCTTTCAAAATATCTGTAGTGCCTTTTCATTTATGGACCGCCGATGTCTATGAAGGATCGCCGGTAACAGTAAGTGCTTACTTATCGGTTATTTCCAAAGGCGCGGCAGTCTTTGTATTTGTGTCTGTATTGTATACAGTGTTCAAATCACTTGCAGCAGTTTGGTATACCATCTTGTTCGTGTTAAGCACTATAACCATGTTCACGGGTAATTTATTTGCATTGCGGCAAAGCAATATTAAAAGACTACTCGCTTTTTCGTCTATTGCACAGGCGGGGTTTATTTTGGTGGGCATCAGTGGCAGTTCGCGTGCTGGAATGGCTTCTGTTGTTTACTTTATACTGGTGTATATATTTTCCAACCTGGGTGCTTTTGGTGTGGTGTCGGTCGTGAGCGCATTAACCGGTAAGGAGAATACCGAAGACTACAAGGGATTTTATAAAACCAATCCCTTTCTTGCATGGGTGATGGCCATTTCACTTTTTTCGCTGGCGGGTGTACCTCCTGCTGCAGGATTTTTCGGAAAGTTTTTTCTGCTGATCGCCGGGGCTGAAAAAGGGAATTATGTTTTGATAACCATTGCCGCGTTAAACATGATCATATCTTTATACTATTATTTAACACTGGTAAAAATGATGTTTATAGACCGGAATGAACACGAGCCCATTGCTTCTTTGCGTGTTCATATATATCCGAAGATTGCCCTGCTGGCTTGTATGGCAGGCATCATTTTATTTGGCTTAATAAGCAATGTGTACGAATATATTTACTCGGTTAGTTTTTGGTGAGAACGCATCGTAGGCAGGCCCGGATACGGCGGCCCGCGAACAATTTTATGAATAATTAAATAAATAGATGCAGCAAAAAAATATACATGGCCATCAATAAAAACCACGAATTTGAAGATCTCAACGGTATCAAATGCGCCATTGTAGAAAAAAATGCGTTGGAGGAAAGAGTTGAGTTTCTAAAAAAACTGCTGGAGTACAATCGTTATACGGTGATAGTGGCAGCCAGTCCACCGCCAAAAGCTGCTGCGCCCGTGCCTGCCGGCGCTGAGATACCGGCACCGCCCCCGGCGCCTACAACTTTTACAATAGGTGTAACCGATGTAATGTTTAATGCTACCAATGCCATTTTTGGAAGATTGCTGCGCACACCCGACGGACATGTGGTTACCCTTGCTTACTGGCAGCAGAAGGAAAACGTGTCAGACGATAACACTCCTTACTTTGAGAAACACTAATTAGCTACCT
>Ga0097620_100009017_pt1 | contig 10076 bp, 11 predicted proteins | sample KBSSwiS22_FD_77030 | JGI IMG/M metagenome (GOLD analysis project Ga0097620, IMG submission 77030) | Switchgrass rhizosphere microbial communities from Kellogg Biological Station, Michigan, USA - KBS Switchgrass S2-2 (version 2) (version 2) | ecosystem: Host-associated > Plants > Roots >...
TAAGAGGAGCCGATCTCCTCACCTGCGGTCTTCGATGGAATCTCCCTTGGGCCGAAACCCTCGGGAGATCCGCACGAAACTGTTACAAACTTGCCTGATCGATTACGACGCCCGGGCCCATCGTCGATGAGATGGCGACGCGCTTCAGGTACTGACCCTTGGATGCGGAAGGCTTTGCCTTCTGCAGGTCGGCGATCAACGCCGCCAGGTTTTCCTTCAGCTGCTGCACTTCGAAGTTCGCCTTGCCGATGGTGCAGTGGATGATTCCGGCCTTGTCGACGCGGTAAGTCACCTGACCTGCCTTGGCGTTCTTCACTGCAGTCGCTACGTCCGGGGTCACGGTGCCGACCTTGGGGTTCGGCATCAAACCGCGGGGACCGAGGATCTGACCGAGCTGGCCGACGACGCGCATGGCATCCGGGCTCGCGATCACGCGATCGAAATTGATCTCGCCAGCCTTCACTTTGGCGGCCAGGTCTTCCAGGCCGACGATGTCGGCGCCGGCTGCCTTGGCCAACTCCTGGTTCTTGCCGGAGGTGAACACAGCCACGCGAACGGTCTTGCCGGTGCCGTTCGGCATCACGGTCGAGCCGCGAACCTGCTGGTCGGACTTGCTGGCGTCGATGCCGAGGTTCACAGCGGCATCCACGGTCTCGTTGAACTTCGCCGTGGCGAATTCCTTGACGAGCTTCAGAGCCTCGTCGACCGGGTACTGTTTGCCGGGAGCCAGCTTGGACTTCCAGGCCTTTTCTCTCTTCGTATCGGCCATGATCAAACTCCTTCCACGTCGACGCCCATGCTGCGCGCTGTGCCCGAAATCGTACGCACAGCCGCCTCGAGATCAGCGGCGGTCAGGTCGGGAGTCTTCAACTTGGCAATGTCCTCGAGCTGCTTGCGCGAGATCTTGCCGACCTTGGCAGTGTTGGGAGTGCCACTGCCTTTCTCAATACCAATGGCCTTGCGAATCAACACCGCGGCCGGCGGCGTCTTCATCACGAAGGTGAAGGAACGGTCGCTGTACACGGTGATGATCACCGGGATCGGCAGACCTTTCTCCATCTTCTGAGTCTGCGCATTGAACTGCTTGCAGAACTCCATGATATTCACGCCTTGCTGACCCAGAGCCGGGCCGATAGGCGGGGAAGGGTTCGCCGAGCCTGCAGGCACCTGCAGCTTGACGTACCCGTTTACTTTCTTCGCCATGTTTCAATACTCCTGGGTCCAAACGCCCGTGAGGGCTCCCCGTCGGATGTGTTACGCCTTCTCTACCTGAGAGAAGTCCAACTCCACGGGCGTCGAGCGCCCGAGAATCTGTACGGCCACTTGCAGCCGGTTTTTCTCATAATTGACGTTCTCCACAACCCCATTAAAGTCGTTGAAGGGTCCGTCAACGACGCGAACCACCTCGCCCGGCTCGAAGAGCACCTTCGGCCGCGGCTTGTCCACGCCTTCTTCGACACGACGCAGAATCTGCATCGCTTCCTTATCGGTGATGGGAGCCGGCTTCTCCGGTGTGCCGCCGATGAATCCGAGTACCTTCGGAACATCGCGCACCAGGTGCCAGGTGTCCTCATCCATTTCCATCTGTACGAGCACGTAGCCCGGATAGAACTTGCGCTCGCTCTTGCGCTTCACGCCATCCCGCATCTCGACCACTTCTTCGGTCGGGACGAGAATTTCGCCGAACTTCGGCTCGAGACCCGCACGACGGATGCGCTCCTTCAGCGACTCCTGCACACGGTGCTCGAAGTTGGAGTAGGCATGAACCACGTACCATCTCAGCGCCACGCTCAACCCCCTTGTCCGGTCAGTGCCCGCGTTGCCCAGGCGAGCGCGAGATCGAGGCCCCAGAAGAAAACACCGGCCACCAGCAGAAAGACCATGACCACGAGGGTCGTCATTCCTGTCTCCTGGCGGTTCGGCCAGACAATCTTGCGCAGCTCGACGCGCGAGTCCGCCCAGAATTGCTTCAGGGCCGTGCCGTATCGCGAGAACGCAATCACCACGCCCGCGAGTACGAGACCGGCGGCGACCGCCGCCCATCGCTCCCAGGCTGACTGATTTCCGAGGACGTAATACCCAGCCACGCCCCCGGCCACGAGCAGGATCGCGACTACGAGCTTGACCGTGTCCGCGGCACCCGCGTCCTGGACTTTTGTGTCGACTGAAGTTGTCATGGACTTCTGAAATCTTCCCGGCGCGGTTTCGCGCCGCTACACGAACGGGGTTGCTTCAACCCCGTTGAAAGTTGGGCGCGCTCGCGCCCTGGAACAGTGGCAGGCCAGGAGGGAATCGAACCCCCAACCTGCGGTTTTGGAGACCGCCGCTCTGCCAATTGAGCTACTGGCCTACGTCTATTGGCGAAAACACGTTTTCGCGGAACCCAGCTTCGTCGCACGCCGGCAAAAAGCGCGGTTTTTGCCGGCTGCTCACTGCTGGTCGGCCCTTCGGGACCGACGCCAGTGGTCGTCGGCTTTGGAGACCGACGCCGGAAAAAACTTTCGTTTGACGACCGCGGGCAGCGAATGGGGTCGAACCCTTGGGTTCGACCCCGAAATTTACCTCTTTACTTCAGGATCTTGGCGACGACGCCGGCGCCGACCGTCTTGCCACCTTCGCGGATGGCGAAGCGCAGCCCTTCTTCCATCGCGATCGGGCTGATCAGCTCCACGTTAATCTTGATGTTGTCTCCCGGCATGATCATCTCCGTGCCAGCAGGCAACTCGATCGCTCCCGTCACATCCGTCGTGCGGAAGTAGAACTGCGGCCGGTAGCCCTTGAAGAACGGCGTGTGGCGGCCACCCTCTTCCTTCGTCAGCACGTACACCTCGGCCTCGAAGTGCGTGTGCGGGGTGATCGAGCCGGGCTTCGCCAGCACCTGACCGCGCTCCACGTCCTCGCGCTTCGTGCCCCGCAGCAGCACGCCCACGTTGTCCCCCGCCTGGCCTTCGTCCAACAGCTTGCGGAACATCTCCACGCCCGTGCAGATCGTCTTCACCGTCGGCTTCAAGCCGATGATCTCCACTTCGTCGTTCACCTTCACGATCCCGCGCTCGATTCGCCCGGTCACCACCGTGCCGCGTCCCGAGATCGAGAACACGTCTTCCACCGGCATCAGGAACGGCTTGTCCACTTCCCGCTTCGGCACCGGAATGTAGCGGTCCATCTCCGCCACCAGCTTCACCACCGCCGGGACCCCAATCTCGCTCTTGTCCCCTTCCAGGGCCTTCAACGCAGACCCGATCACAATCGGGGTGTCATCCCCGGGGAACTTGTAGACGGACAGCAGCTCGCGCACTTCCATCTCCACCAGCTCCAGCAGCTCCTTGTCATCGACCATGTCCGCCTTGTTCATGAACACGACGATGTACGGCACGCCCACCTGGCGCGCCAGCAGAATGTGCTCGCGCGTCTGCGGCATCGGGCCATCGGCCGCGGATACCACCAGGATCGCTCCGTCCATCTGCGCAGCCCCGGTGATCATGTTCTTCACATAGTCCGCATGCCCCGGGCAGTCCACGTGCGCATAGTGACGCTCCGTGCTCTGGTACTCCACGTGCGCCGTGGAAATCGTAATCCCGCGCGCCTTCTCTTCCGGCGCCTTGTCAATCTGGTCATACGCCATGAACTGACCGCCGTTCGTCTCGGCCATCACCTTCGTCAGCGCCGCCGTCAGCGTCGTCTTGCCGTGGTCAACGTGCCCAATTGTCCCCACGTTCACGTGCGGCTTGCTGCGTTCGAATTTCTCTTTCGACATGGTGTAGCTTTCCTCAGAAAATCAGGCACTCAACCACTAAAATCATCAAACCCATCTGCATCCAACCGCCGCCGGCTGGAGCCCACGATCGGAATCGAACCGATGACCTCGTCCTTACCAAGGACGTGCTCTACCGACTGAGCTACGTGGGCGGACTCATCAACCGCGTTGGAGCGGGTAGTGGGAATCGAACCCACGTCATCAGCTTGGAAGGCTGAGGTTCTACCATTGAACTACACCCGCTGATGCGCACCCCGCCTTTGCCCAGTCGGCCCGAGCCGACCCCGGCCGTCGTGGTGGAGGGGGTAGGATTCGAACCTACGAAGGCGTAAGCCGGCAGATTTACAGTCTGCTCCCGTTGGCCGCTTGGGTACCCCTCCGCGAAAACGAGCCGCGTATTCTGATTTCGGGGCCCCGGGGTGTCAATGCATGTTGGCGCGCAAATTGCTGGGAAGCGTAAAAAATTACTGCCGAATGGGTAGGCCTAAGGCCCGGCGGCCAGCCCGGGGTCCGAAACGGCACGCAATTGGCGCCCCACCAGCCGCTCGAGCTTGCCCGCCGCGACATGGATGGCTTCAGTCAATGTGGGGGCTTCGTGCTCCGTACTCACCGGTGCGGCACCGGCAATCCGGGCTTCCAGGCTGCAGACTTTGTCCCGATTGCCCGGTTCTTCACTATTGAGGTCCCGTAACCACACCTCAACCCGTGACAAGTGCTCGCTGAAATGCGCCAGCGTTCCCGCGATCACTCCCTCAACCCGTCGAATCAGCTCAGCGTCGCAGCAGACGTGGTCGTCACAATTGACGCTTATCTGCATTTCCATCTCTCCTCGATCCGCTCGCACCCACCCATCCCGCAATTAGCATGCCGCACCGCGGCGCGTAGCACATCGCCCACAGGCCGGGAACGTCAGTCCGCCGAAAGGTGGACCGCCTTGGCCAACCGCCCTGCGGTTTCAGGGTCCGCCAGCCGCGAGGAGCCCGGACGGAGGTCGCGTGGGAGCTCGATTGGACCGTAGCGAATCCGCATCAGCCGGCTCACCTCGAAGCCGATCGCGCTCCAGATGCGTCGCACTTCGCGATTGCGTCCCTCGTGCAGGACGACGCGGAAAGTGGTGTGGCTGCCGTCGGTTTCGTCCTGGACGATATCGTCGAATCGCGCAGGACCGTCCTCGAGCGTCACGCCATCGAGCAATTGCCGGATCGCGAATTCAGAAGGCCGCCCGCGTATCCGCACCAGGTACTCACGGTCGATCTCACTGGATGGATGCATCAGCCGATGCGCGAGCTCGCCGTCCGTCGTGAAAAGCAGCAATCCCGAGGTATTCACGTCGAGCCGGCCAACCGTGATCCAGCGGCCCGCGCGCGGCTCCGGGAGCCGCTCGAAAACAGTGGGACGTCCTTGCGGATCACTGCGGGTCGTCATCTCGCCGACAGGCTTGTGATAGAGCAACAGCTCGCGCATGGGCGAGCGGGTTGAATCGAGATCCAGCCTGCGGCCATCGAGACACACTTCGTCCGTGGGGGCTGCGCGATCGCCGAGTTGTGCAATGCGCCCGGCGACCGTGATCCGGCCGTCCCGTATCCATTGCTCGATGTTCCGGCGTGAGCCGAGCCCGGCCGCCGACAACAACTTCTGCAGCCGGGTCATGAAGTGGGTGCAACTATTCTGGTCATGAGATCCGTACAACTCTAGTATAACGACCCGGCATTTGGTGAGGTCCGGCCGTTGCTTGCGAGCTCGACCCGGCCCAGCGTAAAACAGGCTGTTGGGCGCAGCCCATGGGAATTCACATGATCTACGAAAACATTCTCGGCACGATCGGCCGGACGCCCATTGTGAAGATTCAGCGGCTCGCGCCGAAGAACGTCACGATGTACGCCAAGTGCGAGTTCTTCAACCCGTTGAGCTCGGTGAAGGACCGTCTCGCGATCGCGATCATCGAGGATGCGGAGCGTTCCGGGGCTTTGAAGCCTGGCCAGACGGTCGTCGAAGCGACTTCGGGCAACACGGGTATTGCGCTGGCCATGGTGTGCGCGGCCAAGGGTTATCCGTTCGTCGCCATCATGGCCGAGAGCTTTTCAATCGAACGCCGCAAGGTCATTCGCATGCTCGGCGCCAAGGTGATCCTGACGCCTGCTGCCGAGCGCGGTACCGGCATGGTGAAAAAGGCGGCGGAGCTGGCGCAGAAGCACGGTTGGTTTCTCGCCCGTCAGTTTGAAAACGAAGCCAACCCGGCCTATCACCGCAACACCACCGGCCCGGAAATCCTGCAGGACTTCGCCGGCAAGCGTCTGGACTTTTTTGTCACCGGCTGGGGCACGGGCGGCACGCTGACTGGCGCCGGCGAAATGATTCGCCTGGCACGACCTGACACGAAGATCATTGCCACAGAGCCTGCGGGTGCCGCGCTTTTGTCGGGCACCGAGTGGAAGCCGCACAAGATTCAAGGTTGGACGCCGGACTTCGTGCCCAAGGTGCTCAAAAAAGAAGTCGCGCACAAGATTGTGCCGGTCACCGATGTCGAGGCCATCGAGACCTCGCGCTCCCTGGCGCGCAGTGAAGGCATTTTCTGTGGCATCTCTTCTGGCGGCACGTTCGCGGCCGCCTTGAAAGTAGCCAACGAGGCGCCGGCCGGCTCCGTGATTCTCGCGATGTTGCCTGACACCGCCGAGCGCTATCTGTCAACGCCGCTCTTTGAAGGTATTCCAGACGGAAGCGATCCCGAACCGTGAATGCGGCCGTGACCGCCCCGGAGGGCTCATCTGTATTTGGCACCGGCGGCCGCGACGACTCGCGGCTGTTCGCGCGGCTGCCAGATCCCTTTCCCATGTATCGCGGCGGCCAACTGCATCAGGCCGTGGTTGCCTACGAGACCTGGGGCAAGTTGAACGCGGCGCATGACAACGCCATCCTGTTGTTTACCGGACTGTCACCGTCCGCTCATGCGGCTTCCTCTCCCAACAATCCCACCGAAGGCTGGTGGGAAGGCATGGTCGGCCCGGGTCTGGCCATTGACTCGAATCGCTACTACATAATCTGTGTCAATTCGCTGGGAAGTTGCTTCGGGTCCACGGGACCCGCTTCCATCAACCCGGCCACCGGTTCAGCCTACCGGCTGTCATTCCCAGAGCTGTCGGTTGAGGACGTCGCGCGCGCGGGCTATGAAACCCTGCGCTCGTTGAAGATCGAGCGTGCCGACACCGTCATCGGACCTTCGCTGGGTGGAATGTCAGTGCTCGCCTTTGCGGCACAGTTTCCCCGGGCAACCCGTCGTCTGATCAGCATCTCGGGCTCCGCCGCCGCTTCACCGTTCGCCATCGCGCTGCGCTCGATTCAACGCGAAGCCATTCTGCGCGATCCTGACTGGCGCGGTGGCGCGTATGAACATCCGCCGGCAACCGGAATGCGTATCGCGCGCAAGCTCGGCATGATGACGTATCGATCAGCACACGAATGGCGCGAGCGCTTTGCCCGCCTGCCGGCGACTGCGATCGATCCCCCCGAGTCCGGTCCGTTCGCGCCCGAGTTCGCCATTCAAAGCTACCTCGAAGTACATGCCCGCAAGTTCGTGAGCGCGTTTGATCCCAACTGTTATCTGTACCTGTCGCGCGCCATGGATCGCTTTGACCTGGCGGCACATGGTGGCTCGCACGTCGCAGCCATCAAACGCTCGGCGGTCGAGAAAGCGCTCGTCATCGGTGTCGAGTCAGACATGTTGTTCGCCATCGATGAGCAGGAGCGGCTGGCAAAGGCATTCGAGCAGGCGGGGGCCGAGACTACCTATGCGCCGTTGGATTGCATCGAAGGACACGACTCGTTCCTGATCGATATCAAGCGCTTTGGGAATGAGATGCGCCGGTTCCTGGATAAAAAATAGGCAAAGGACAGTGGAGCAACGCGCACACTGTCCGCAGCAACTCCGACTCCGCTTCCGTCATCACTTCATCGGTGGTGATGGCTTTCACCAGGCCATCGATCAGGCGCTTCTTGGCGAACGGCTCCAACTGCTCGAGCCGCGGCAGCGCCTCGCTCAACTGCCGAGCCCAGTCGCTCAGCGGCGTGTATTCCGGGGTGCGCATGGGCAGCACTACCGTCATCCCTGCCTCATGCGCCATCCGGGCATCGTGTTCGTTCGAAGCGCCCAGTTGCGCAAGCGCGGTGAATAACACGTTGACCTCCTCCTGAGCCGCCTCGAGGGACACCGTGCCATGCGGCACGCGAGCTTCCAACTCGTCGCTCAGCAGGGTTTCCAGCAGCTTCATCAATGAGAACTCAAACGCATCGATGCGGGAATCGGCGTAAATGAGCTCGGAGGCCAGCGCTGCAAGCGCCCGCCGCTGTTGCACGGGCACCCGACGTAACATGGGGAAAATCTGTTGTAGTGCCGGAAGGCGCGACATGGGATCGATGGCATCCACCGTGGGCGCTATCTGTTGGATGAAGTTGAAGTTGGCAGGGCTCAGCTTCTGTCCCAACGAGGCATATTGCCGCTGACGCACGGCAGGCTCCTTGCTCAACAGCAGCGCCACGATAAACGCCTGCGCACGCCCAGGCGATTGAAACTCGCCAATCGCGCGTGGTAGATCTCGCGCGTAACCCATGGTGCCCGTGAGCGCGGAAATACTCTCGAGTCCGGCGCCAGGCCCCGGGGCGCGCGGCGCGCCCGCATCGGCCCGGACCGGCTCTTCGGCATCCATCTGCGCCGCAACGCGCGCAATCTCGCCCTCATCAAACTGCGGATCCAACTCCCGGATGCGTTCGAGCAGCGGCGGATGAGTTGCGAATGCCCGATGCAGGCCTTCGGCAAAAAACATGTGCGCGGCCTGCTCCGCCTGCGGCGTGGCCAGAGTCGAGCCATCGGGCATGGCCGCAATCCTGATGAGCGCCTCCTTCAGCCCCTGCGGGTTGCGGGTGAACTGCACACCCGAGGCGTCGGCAAGTCGCTCGCGTTGTCGCGAGACGCCGGCCTGCAACAATCGGCCGAAGAACATTCCAACATACCCCAGCACCATGACCGCAAGTCCCAGCACGACAATGGCATTGTTGTTGTTCCGCCGGTCGCGTGGACTGAAGTCGAGAATCAGCCGCCCGATCAGCCCGACGACAAACAACCCGAACACCCAGCCCATGAGCTGCACATTCAGACGCATGTCGCCGTTCAGAATGTGACTGAACTCGTGCCCGATCACACCCTGCAGTTGATCCCGGCTCAACCGGTCGAGCGCACCCTGGGTTACCGTCACCGCAGCATTCGCCGGCGTGTGTCCCGCGGCGAAGGCATTGATCGCCGTCTCCTGCTCGAGCACATACACCTCGGGCATCGGCACACCCGAGGCAATCGCCATCTCGGACACGACATTCAACAGCCGCTTGCGCTGGGTATCCCGCGTGTCCGGATCGACCAGCACGCCCCCGAGGCTGCGGGCGACAACCCCACCTCCGCCCCGCAGCTCCACCGATTTGTACAGGCTCGCCAGTCCCAGCACGCCCATCACGAGCAATGTGGAGAAAATCGCCGCCCCCGGATTGCGGGCCGCATATCCCAGTGGATCAATATCGAGCCCGTGAGCCCTGGAAGACGCCAGGAACGTGAACAACACCAGATCGAGGGCAAGCGCTACCGCGAGCAGCGATAGAAAGAAGCTGACGAGCAGCCAGCGGGTCTGGCCGCGAGCGGCTGCCTGCCGTGCGAAAAAATCCACGAGGGAGCCGCGCCGCCGTCAGTCAGGTAAAGCTGACCTTCGGAGCCTCGCGCGCTTCGGGCTTCGCGACATCCAGCGGGCTCGCCGGCTGGAAATTGAACATCCCCGCCACGATGCTGCTGGGGAACACTTCCCGTGCGTTGTTGTAGCTCATCACCGAGTCGTTGTAGGCCTGACGCGCGAACGCGACCTTGTTTTCGGTCGAGGTGAGCTCCTCCGACAACTGCATCATGTTCTGGTTGGCTTTCAGGTCGGGATAGGCTTCCGCAACCGCCATCAACCGCCCGAGCGCGCCGCCCAACTGCTGGTCGGCACCTGAAAGCTGCTGTACGGCCGTGGCATTCCCCGGATCGGCGGCGGCCGTCTTGAGACCCGCATACGCGGCGTTGCGGGCCTTGATGACGGCTTCCAGGGTCTCGCGCTCGTGCTTGATGTAGCCCTTGACCGTTTCGACCAGGTTCGGAATCAGGTCATACCGGCGGGTGAGCTGCACGTCGATCTGCGCAAACGCGTTCTTGAACGCATTGCGGGCGGTCACCAGCCGGTTATACGTCGAGATGAAGATCAGTACGATGCCAACGATAACGAGCGCAACGATCCACATGGCAACCTCT
>Ga0097620_100009366_pt1 | contig 9888 bp, 5 predicted proteins | sample KBSSwiS22_FD_77030 | JGI IMG/M metagenome (GOLD analysis project Ga0097620, IMG submission 77030) | Switchgrass rhizosphere microbial communities from Kellogg Biological Station, Michigan, USA - KBS Switchgrass S2-2 (version 2) (version 2) | ecosystem: Host-associated > Plants > Roots >...
CTCCTCGATCGGAATCGGCACGTATCTAGGCAATGCGGACGACGCAACCGATCAAAGCTACAGGGACTCTATCGCGCGGGCCGTTCAGCTCGGTACAAACGTGATCGACTCCGCTGCAAACTACCGGTTTCAGAGAAGCGAACGAGCTATCGGAAAAGCCTTGAACGATCTCATCAATGAGTTTGGCTACTCACGTGGTGAGCTGGTTATCTGCACCAAGGGCGGTTACATCCCGTTCGATGGAGCGCCGACTCGCAACGTCCGGAATTATCTTGAGGAGACATTCATCAAACCCGGTATTGCATCGTTTGATGATTTCGTCGGCGGTAGCCACTGTATGACACCGGGCTATCTTCAGAACCAGCTCGACCAGTCGCTCCGCAATATGCAAATCGAGTCAGTCGACGTCTATTACATTCACAATCCGGAATCGCAACTGGGGCACGTTTCCGAGGACGAGTTTTATTACCGGATCACCTCGGCGTTTGAACGTCTCGAACAAAATCGCAAACAGGGAAAGCTCGGAGCGTATGGCGTCGCTACCTGGAATGGCTTTCGTGTCGGACGTGAGTCGCGTGAGTATCATTCGTTGTCGAGAATGTTTGAAGCGGCACGAACTGTGGGTGGACAAGCGCATGGATTTCGTTTCATCCAATTACCATTCAACCTTGCCATGCCCGAAGGACTGACACTGGTGAACCAGGACGTTGGAAATGAACAGCTTACGTTGCTGGAAGCAGCGAAGAGGTTGGGCGTGACTGTGGTCGCAAGTGCTTCGATGCTGCAGGGGCGAGTGGCGCAAGGCCTCCCCTCAGATGTTCGCGAACCACTTGGCTCGTTGGCCACCGACGCACAAACAGCGATTCAATTTGTGCGATCGACTCCGGGCATCACGACGGCGTTGGTTGGAATGAGTCGCGTCGAACACGTCGAAGAAAATCTCAAGCTGACTGAAGTCGAGCCTGCGAATGCGGATGCGTTCTCAAATTTGTTTTCGTGACACGAATGTCCGATATGCTTCAGCTTGTCGGAAAGGCATTTAGACTTTCAAACCGACAAGCTAAAGCATATCGGACACACACAACGATGTCAGCACAACGGTACAACTCATTCGCCGAATTCTGGCCGTTCTATTTAAAGGAACACAGTCGTCCGGGCACTCGCCTGCTCCATTTGATCGGAACCACGATTGGAGCTCTCGTGCTCGTCTACTTCATCGCTACTGGAAGATGGTTTCTATTTCCATTGAGTTTGATCCCCGGGTACGCAGGCGCATGGCTGGGACACTTCCTGATTGAAAGAAACAAACCAGCGACATTTCAGTATCCACTATGGTCATTTCGCGGCGACTGCAAGATGATCGCGATGATGGTTACTGGGAAGATTGGTGAAGAGTTGAGCAAGAAATAGTATGTCGGGACTTAGGTCTTTGGTCTTTAGTGCACGCAAACCGCCGCACATGATGAAAATGGCAAATGGCAAATGGCAAATGACCAATGATAAATCTAAGAGGTTAAGCGTTTGAGAGGCAACATCCCCATCCCTGACATTTCCCACGGCGAAGACGTCTGGTTAATGGTGCTCGTTAATTCCGTCAAATCGCGGCGCACCCAGCAAGGTCGATTCTTTTACGACGCTGTCGGCCGAAATCCCACCGGAATAATTCAGCTCAAAGTGTGGGGTGAAGTCATGGAAACGCAGGGTGAACTTAAGGCAGGCCTGTGGGGAATTACCGGACGACTCGAAACCTTTCAAGATCGCGCGCAGTTCGTTGTCGCTGAGTACCGGCCCATCACGGTCGAACAATACCGTGAGCAACTCCAGTCAGATCCAGTCTTGCCCCGCGCGTACACCTTTGACATCGAGACACTCACCCTGCCCGACTTTCGTGAACGTGTTGGCCCCCAACTCGAACGGCTATTCAGACTTGGCAATATGCGTCTCGAACAGCAACAACGCTATCTCGACGACATCGCTGCCGAAGAAGAACGTTGTTACTCACTCGGTTCACTCAGCGCAGCATCAGGTCGTGTGCTGTCAATCGCGGTTCACGTGGGTCCGATTCCCGGTCTCGAGTTTGCTGGAATAGAACAGCCATCAACTGAACATGTCTTTGGTATTGATGCTGATGGTTTCGAACAGGGAGAACGGCGAGCGCTGGTTGACTTTCTCTCACTCATGAAAGATTTCGACCTCGAATCTGATGAACTGGTCGGCCATAACATCATCGGCTTTGATTTGCCTTTTATCTTTCAAAGATGCCTTGTGCAGGGCATTGCATTTCGTCCTTTCGTAAACCTTGGTGAGTACAACATTCGCGGAGTCTTCGACACGATGCATCGTTGGTGGCTGGGTGCGAAGCGTCACGTTAGCCTAGACGACCTCGCCTGGGCGCTCGGCATCGAATCGAGCAAAACATCCGAAGTGGAAGGCAGCAAGGTCTTTGATCTTTATCAAGCTGGTAAGCTCGAGCTAATTCGCGAATACAACCTCAACGATGTCCGCGTAACCCGAAAGGTTTATGAGCGGATGGTCGCAAGTTTTGGAAGATAGCTTAAGAGTGGCACAGACTTCAGTCTGTGTCTTCAGGCTTCTATTCATTCGTCACTCAGGTCCCACTAGAATCTCAAACACAGACTGAAGTCTGTGCCACTTAAAAACCTGCGTTTCACAGACTAGAGTGTGTTTCATGCGTTGGAAATCTAATCAGTTCTGATAGAATCCACTCATGGAAATTTTGTTCCCCGCGTCGATGCTGGCCATCGGCCTCATCATCGGCGGTCTGTTTATCTGGCTTACAAATCGCACGAAACTTAAATACGAATACGATCGCGCTCGGGCCGAGATCGACACGGAACGAGCAACGCTTGCCGAACGTCTGTCCGGAAAAGAAGAACAAGTCCGCACCTTGCGTGAAGCTCTAGATCACGAAGTTCAACAAACGAATGGACTGCGTGCTGAAAACGCCCAGGCGCTTGCCGAGCTCTCAGCCTTGACAACACGGCTCGAGGAAGAAAGAAAGTCGAGCCACGAAAAGCTCGAGTTGCTCAGTAACGCCGAAGAGAAGTTGGCTGATGCATTCAAAGCACTCTCCGCTGATGCCTTGCGAAGCAACAATCAATCGTTTCTCGACCTGGCGAAAGAAAAACTCCAGACATTTCAGGAGACGGCAAAGGGTGATCTCGAACAGCGCCAACAAGCCATCGATCAAATTATTCGTCCGCTGAAAGAGTCACTCGACAAGGTAGACGGAAAAATTAGTGAGCTTGAAAAAACCCGCGCGGGAGCCTACTCAGAGCTGCGTGAACAAGTGAAGGGACTGGCCACTTCCCAGTCACAACTCCAGGCGGAAACAGGAAACCTTGTAAAGGCGTTGCGGATACCGCACGTGCGCGGACGGTGGGGTGAGATCCAACTACGCCGTGTCGTCGAATTAGCCGGCATGCTTCAGTACTGCGACTTCGTCGAACAGGAAACCGTGGCGACAGAAGATGGCCGCATACGTCCTGACTTGATTGTCAGACTTCCCGGCAACCGCACGATCGTCGTTGACTCTAAAGTTCCCTTCGATGCTTTTTATGAGTCGATTTCCACGACTGATGAAGAGGTGCGAGCCGCTAGATTGAATGACCACGCACGACTCGTCCGCACGCACATCACGGCACTCAGTCGAAAGTCTTACTGGGAAAGCGTTCAGCCGACGCCGGAGTTTGTCTTGTTGTTCTTGCCAGGAGAGACCTTTTACAGCGCGGCCCTGGAGAACGATCCTAAGTTGATCGAAGACGGCGTGAGCCAGGGTGTGATTATCGCCACGCCGACGACACTGATCGCACTGCTCAAGGCTGTCTCCTACGGTTGGCGGCAAGAGCAGATGGCCAACAACGCACAGGAAGTGAGTACGCTGGCCAGAACACTTTACGACCGGCTGCGGGTCTTCACCAATCACTTCGATGATATTGGGCGCGGTCTGGATCGAGCACTCGATGCTTACAACAAAGGCGTGCGTTCACTGGAAGCGCGTGTGCTGGTTACAGCAAGGAAGTTCAAAGAACGAGGGGCAATAAGCGGCGACGACATTGAGACGCTCGAACCGATTGATAAGGCCGCGAGACCTTTGAGCCTCGATGAAGGCGGTCTGTTTCCCGACGTCGTTGCGGCAGAAACCGAAACGCCTGAAGACGATGATGAGATGCCGCTGCTCAAGTCGCAGAGCGTTGGAGAAGGGTAAGAAGATTGCTGATTGCTGATTTCTGATTGCTGATTTGAGAATGGCGACAATCTCAATCAATAATCAGAATTGTACCGAATCAGCAATCAGCAATCAGCAATCAGCAATGAACACGATCCTCCTCGGTCCTCTCCTGGGTAACAATCGCGCACACCTCATCGAACGTTGTGCCGATCTGGTCGCCGACAATGAAAGTCATAAGTTCCTATACCTGGCGGCCTCACAACCTCTGCTCGAAGTGGTAACTGATGGAATCCTTGATGGAACAAGGAACCGAGGAGTTTGGGGTGAACTTCCCGTCTATCTGTTCCGAGGTTTTGTCAGACGGGTACTTACGACAGCAATCAACGAGCAAGGCAATGGTCTCCTCCCTCGCCTGCCAATCGATCGTGAAGAACTACCTCTCAAGCGCAGCCTGATCGCTCAAATTCTTGCGCAGTTGAAAACCACTGGACGACTGAAAGCCATGGCTCCACTCGCCGGTCGTGAGGGTTGCATCAACACGATTTCTACCTTGATTGGTGAAATTCAGCGTGCCGCAAAGACGCCGGAAGAAGTTGCAGCCATCATCGCATCACGAACCGAAGACTTCACCCAGCGGTTCGATTCGAGTGGCTCACAGATCGATTTCGACAATGAAGTCGCGCTGATCTATTCAACGTATTGCGAACTACTCCAGTGTCACAACCTGACGGAGAACGACGCGGATCAGTTGCGCGCACTAACTGTCCTCCGCGGTGGTGAGATTGATGGCTCGAAAGTTCACTTGCCATGGCTCGCGAATGTCGAACTCATTGTTCTCGATGGCTTCTTCGACTTCACCCCAATTCAGGGAGAGATTCTGCGCGAACTAATCCCGCGCGTTCCCGAGACACTCGTCAATCTCAACTACGACCCGCGCAATCCGGAGATCTTCGCGCCTTTTAAAGAGACGGTCGAACACTTGTCAGCAATTGCACCGTTTGAAATAAGACAGGCGACGGATGTCAGGGAAACTGCGGGCGTGCTCTCTAAGTTACGAGAGCATTTATTCAATCCAATGCCCGATAAGCTTCAGATGTCCGACATGCTTCAGCTTGTCGGAAAAGAGCCTCAGCCTACTGAAAGCGACAAGCTAAAGCATATCGGACATTCTGAGATCAGATATTTCGAGTGTGGCGATCGCGACACGGAGATTCGCGCAATTGCGAAGGAAATAAAACGTCTCACCCTGGTGGAACACTATCAACTCTCCGATATCGCCCTGGTCGTTCGGCAGCGCGACGCTTACGCCAGGACAATCGCAAGGGTTATGCGTGAGGAAGGTATTCCCTGCAAACTTGAATCGCGAATCGACGTCGTGGATGTGCCGGCTACGCGTGCGGCGCTCAAGCTTCTCGAACTTTTGGAAAGCCCCTTGACTTCTGATTCCCCTGCCTTTCGTGTGGCTGATGTAGCCGACTTGATCAAGTCGGAGTACTTCCGTCTTTCGGACGACGAAGTGAAGAAACTCTCCGCACAGTTTGACGAGATGTGTCTTACGTTGTTCGACGAAGACGAAACCAGCGACATTGAACGGACCAAGACACGTTACCGGATCGGATTTTGGGATGCTGACTCACTCGAAAATGCGTTTGCTTATGTCGGCAGTGACTTGCCGGTCAACGCGTGGTTGTCGCGCGCGCAAAAACTTATCAAGGAACTACCGGGTGCGACAGCAACTAAGGAACTTCTCAACATCGATGCCGGAGCGCCCGATCGAGACGCTGACATAGCTGACCAGGTGGAGAACGCTGAGACAGCACAACTGGAAGACCGGGTGGAGAAGAAGCGGCGACCTTCTCGCGATGTCCATCCCGCGGCTCTCGCGTGGACCTCGCTTGTGATCCAACGCTTTTCAGAACTGATCTTCGCGATTCCTCGTGAAGGCACACCAGCTGAATTGAGACTTGCGTTGATGCGCATCCTTGATCAGTTCGGCTTTCGTGATCAGATTACGAAACCAACGCGAACTTCGACTGACACGAGCGAACTACCCCAGGTGATGCTGAACTTCAATGCTCTTGAATCGTTGCGGCGTGCCCTGGCAGCTGCGATTAAGAGCATTGAGATGTCCTCCTCGATGTCCGATATGCTTCAGCTTGTCGGGAATACTGCTCAACCTGAGAGCGACAAGCTAAAGCATGTCGCACATTCGCTTCAAACGTTCATTGCAGAAGTACGGCGCTCTCTTAGTTCACAGTCTCAGCTTGTTGGTCCCGCAGATCGCAGTGGGTTACGAGTTCTGGAAGCCACCGACGTTCGCGGTTTGTCGTTCAAGGCGATCTTTATTGCTGGTCTCGTTGAAGGCGGCTTCCCGTTGCGCGCGACTCGCGATTGGATCTATCCGCACGAGGAACGCGAACGATTGAAGAGTTACGGCCTAACTCTCGAGGACATCTCGCCTGCGACGCTACTTAAAGAGGAGCATTACTTCTACCAGTCGGCCTGTCGTGCAAGTGAAAGACTTTATCTAACGCGGCCACTTCTTCTCGAGGATGATTCCGAAACTGTCGCTTCTTACTACGTAGACGAGTTGCGAAGAGCCGTGTCGCCGATGGGGATCACGGCCGAGATTATTCGTCGTGATTACGACGGCAAGAACATTTACCAGGTCTCAAACACCAATGAGCTGAATGTCGCGCTGGTTCGACAAGAGGAACGCCATCGGCCTCGCGGTGATAAAGAGAAGTTGCTTCCTGAGCCGCGCATCAAACGGTTTCTAACTCTCGCGCGCAACGACGGGTACCTTAGCCACGCGGCACTTCGTCGCATTGAGATTGAACGCGAACGTGCAGGCTCGCAATTCGGTCCCTACGACGGTGCGATAACAGACCCTGATTTACTAGACCTGCTAAAAAAGAAGTTCGGCGATGAGTTCGTACACAGCGCGAGCGGCTTGAGTACGTTTGGTAATTGCGCCTACCGATTTTTTGCGCAGCGCGTTCTAAAACTAGAACCGCGTGGAGAAGCTGCGCTCGATCTACAGGCGATTGATGCGGGCAAGCTGCTCCACGACATACTGCGCCGGTTCTTCGAGCAACATCGTCGCGCAGCTCTCTATCTGCTGGATCGTAAGAAACTCAAACTTGAACTGCTGGGGATTGCTGATCGCGTCTTCGATGAACACGAACGCGTTGTGCCGCCACTCAATCGCCAAATCTGGAAGATCGATCGCGACATTAGAAAAATACTGCTCGAGCAAGTTTTGCAATACGAGTTGGACATTCAGCAGGAGGCAGCAGCAGAGAAGGTTTTGCCATCGCTTTTTGAAATCTCATTTGGCGGCACACGCTCAGCGGCGAAGGATCCTGATTCAACGGATGCACCATTACAGTTAACGCGCTCCACGTTCGTTGGCGACGAAACGATCAAGATTAGTGGTCAGATCGATCGCGTCGATGTCGCGGAAGACGATACGTTTGTGGCTTACGACTACAAACTCTCAGTTGGAGCAACGAAGGAAGACATTCGCGCGGGTCGCAGTCTGCAAATTCCAATTTACCTGGAAGCTCTCGAACAACTAATCCTGCCGGGCAATGACGTCGCGGGTGGTGGCTACTACATTATTCGTGGTGCCAACGACCGACGCAACAAAGGTCTCTACCGCGCAAGCAAACTCAACTACTACAAACTGAACGCACGCGCCGGCGCTGTGATTAGCGACGACGAATGGCAGGAGATTCGAAGCGAGGTCATAGCAACCATATGGAACTTTCTTGATCAGATGCGCGCGGGAAAGTTTTTTGTTAACCCATCGGAGCGAAACAAGACCTGCAAGTTTTGTGACTTCGGTGCGGTGTGCCGCTACAACCGTGCGAGGATTGAATTCAAAAAACGGGGGTTGGAAAGTTAAACGCTTGAGCTTTGTGCTTGGAGCTTAGTGCTTTGTGAAAGAGGCATGGAAACAGGTCGGTCTCTTAGTCCGCGAAGCGGACGAATGAAAGTAGCCCAGCACTTTAGTGCTGGGGAAAGCGATGATTCTTTTCTTAGTCCGTGAAGCGGACGGCTGAACCCGAAACGTACTTGAACAATTAGTTACGCCCTCGTTCAGCCGTCCGCTTCACGGACTTGCCTCGACACGTGATGCTTCCCAGCACTGAAGTGCCGGGCTATTACCAGTCGTCCGCTGATCGCGGACTGTTTGGCTAATTGATCTCAACCAATTTGTTTTTATCTGGCCCAGATCTCATGTCTAAACGCGAATTACTTCCAGAACAATCAGCGGCCGCATACGAGATCGACAAACACATCTCGGTGACGGCGGGGCCGGGATCTGGAAAGACATTTGTTCTCGTCCAGCGCTACCTTCACATCCTTCGTAAACACAAACTCAACATCGATCAAATCGTCGCAATCACATTCACCAATCGTGCCGCAAACGAAATGCGCGAGCGATTGCGCAACGACCTTACTCAAATCCTGGCTAGTGAATCTAGTGATGAACGGAAGCGCTGGCTCAGCTACAAACGAACGCTCGACGGAGCCGTCATTACGACCATTCACGGTTTTTGCGCACGACTGCTTCGTGAGTTTCCTGTAGAAGCCGGAATCGACCCACAGTTCCTCCTGCTCGATGAACATCGCGCGGCGATGTTGTTGGAATCCGTCGTAGAAGAAGTGCTATCGAAATTCATTAGCGACGGCCACATTGAAGTCTCTCGACTGACACTCGGCGTGGGTCGCGCAAAGCTGGCAGCAGCACTGGCGCAAGCTTATTTGGAAGTCCGGCGCCAGGGTCTTTCAGTAGAAGAGTTGGCCCGAATAACTGGAGAGAGTCACTGCAAAGAAAGCGATCATCTTCACGCGCTGAAGGATCTGGATAACGCGATGGCGAAGTTTTTCGCGCTTCCACGGACAACGCCGGCAACGAAAAGAAACTATGCGGAGATTGCAGGTGTTTGGTCGGAGCTTCGCGACTATCTAAATCGGATCCCGGAACATGAAACGCTTGCTGAGTTTTGTCAGAAGGTGGAAACGTTTCGCGAGCTCAGACCGCAGGCACGTGGAAACTTTGCCGATCATGTGCGCACTCTCGACGAGTTGATCTGGGCGAAAGAGTTGGCAGGCCGGTTGCCGCAGGTTTCTTTCGACCTGTTTGCCTGCCGATATGCACTTGAAATGGTCAATCTACTGGGTCGTATCGATGAGCGTCTCAATGAAGAGAAACAAAAACTTTCCGCTCTTGATTTCGACGATCTCGAGGTTCGCACACTGGAGTTGCTCAATAACCCGGCGGTGTTAGCTCGCGCTGCTGAGCGCTACAAGTTTTTCCTCGTTGACGAATTCCAGGACACAAACGGTCTCCAACGACAATTACTCGAGCGGTTAGCGCTTACTAAAGGACGCCGCCCCGCAAACCTGTTTATTGTCGGGGACCGTAAGCAATCGATTTATGGATTTCGCGGTGCCGATGTCGACGTGTTTCGTGAAATGACGAAGACGTTGGTTGCCGCGGGCGGCGAGCCAAGACCGCTGCTCCTGAATTTTCGCAGTCAACCGCCGCTAATCAATTTCTTCAATTTCCTCTTTGCACGTCTTTTTCAGCCGTCAGAAGAAGTCACAACTACTTCAGACGAAGAGCTCGCCAAACTTGGCTATGTTCCCCACGAACCAAGCGAGTCAAAACGTGAACAGGAAGA
>Ga0097620_100010151_pt1 | contig 9483 bp, 8 predicted proteins | sample KBSSwiS22_FD_77030 | JGI IMG/M metagenome (GOLD analysis project Ga0097620, IMG submission 77030) | Switchgrass rhizosphere microbial communities from Kellogg Biological Station, Michigan, USA - KBS Switchgrass S2-2 (version 2) (version 2) | ecosystem: Host-associated > Plants > Roots >...
ACCACCGAAGAAAATTATTTGTTCTTCATTTATCCAAAAGACCTGGTGGTAAGGAGAATGAGCGCCCGTCACTTCATAAGAAATGTGATCACTGATAATTCCTTTATCATCTTTTAGTAATACCATTTGCGAGGATTCTTTTAGTATTCGGATATCATCAAGAATAAATGACGGGAATCCTTTTTCAAATGCGAAATTCAACTCTCTCTCCTGGACATAATATTGAGCATTGGAAAAACTCAGCCTTCGCGAATGATCAGGAGATTCTTCACTCACTCCCCCTGAATGGTCTTTGTGTAAGTGTGAAAGCAAAACCTTTGTCACACGGGAAGGATCAATGTCATTATTTATCAAATTCTGATGCAATTGCAGTTTACCGTTTGCCTGAAACCCCAACCCGGTATCCAGAAGCAAAACATCACCTGAGTCGGCGATGATTACGAAGGGTTGTATTTCTACCAGCAAACTTCCCGTTGGTCTGTTCTTTAATTCGTGTTCCTGTTCGTTAAACGGCACAAATAATTTGGTTTTATCGACTGTAAACGTGCCTTCGCTAAGCGGAATGATCTTCATAAAATTCCAAAAGTACAAATTTAAGATCCCAACAGGTTGGTGAATAACTCAGCGTTGCAACCTCCAATTTGGAGTTTTCTATCTTAATACCATTTGCCTGTCGGCATCAAGGCGAATAAGAATAAATAGCAAGATCGTGAATGTAAGAAGGGAGGTTCCTCCGTAGCTGATAAATGGTAAAGGAATTCCTATGACCGGGGCGAGTCCAACGGTCATTCCTACATTGATCACCAAATGGAAGAAAAATACGGCGGCCACTCCATAGGCATAACATCGGCTAAAAACACTTCTCTGTCGTTCCGCAATAGCTACTATTCTGAACAGAAGGAGCAGGTAGATGCCCAGCAGCAAAATGCTCCCGATAAACCCAAATCCTTCTCCAATGGTGTCAAAAATAAAATCAGTTCGTTGTTCGGGCACAAAGCCATACCGCGTTTGTGTGCTTTTCAATAGCCCTTTCCCGGCAAGCCCACCACTGCCAATGGCAATCTTTGACTGCTTTACATTGTAATCAGTATCTTTTTTCTTCGCCGCCGGCGTGGTTTCCTTCCGGTGTGCAGCAACATACTCGGCCGGTATCTCTTTGCCCACGGTACTGTAAATGCGTTCGACCTGGTACAATTTTAATACGTGCTTGAAGGCGAATGGAACGCCAAATCGCTGCACTCCAACGCAAATAAGCCAAACGAGGATGACATTAAATAGAATATATCTTTTACGTCTGATCTGTCTCCACGCGAAAAAGATAAACAGCAGGGCGACTCCTGTAAGGATGAGGGCCAATGTATTTTTTTCTACCAGCAATGTTGCTACTACCAATGCTGCTAAGGAAAATCCAATCACAAGAATTGTGGATGGCAGTCCTTCCCTGTACATAACAATAAAAAAAGAAAAATAAACAAGGGCTAAACCGGTCTCACTTTGCATCAGCGTTAATGCAGCAGGAAACAAAACAATAGCAGCTGCAATGAGTTGTGATCTCGTTGTTCCGAATTCTGTATCTGACCGTGACAAATACTTTGCAAGCGCGAGGCAAACGCAGATCTTACAAAACTCTGCAGGCTGGAATTGAAAGCCTCCAAAACGGATAATCGATTCCGTTCCCTTCACGCTCGAATGAAAGGGGAACACAAGCAGCAACAAAAGGATTCCAAATGCATACCAGATATTAGCTGTTGCCGTAAAAAACTTACTGTCAGTTAATAAAATGAAAACACCAATGATTGCCGACGCAATAAAAAAGTAAAATTGCTTGCTGTAGTCAGTCTTGAAACCAAGGAAACCCTGGACGATCGTGTCTCCTTCTTTGTAAGTAACGGCAAATATTGCGGTAATACCGACGGCAACCAATATTAAATAGATCCAAGCTAAACTCCAATCAACTCCTTTCGATATCGTCGGGTTTTTTTCGATCATGAAGGCATGGGATGGTTTTTCTTTCGTAAAGTTTTGTCATCGATAATTACCATGCGCTCAATGCCCGGCTTCCTTTCACCAGGCAAGGGAGATCTTTTGGTAGGGAAAAATGGCATTTCAACTTTTTCATAGGTATACTTATCGATATAGCTACTGTCCTTTGTCATCTTAAACCATTCGTAGGCGCGAATAGAATCAGCTTTGAATTGTTCCCGGGTCAAATAGGAAGGCATCAGGTTAGCAGCCGCAATTCTATCTACTTCTTTCCGGCGATCTTCCCTCAATGAATCCGTCAGGTATTTTTCGATCAACAGGTATGCCATTGGACCAGCCCATGTAGCACCATAGCCCCCGTTTTCGATAATGACCGAAATAGCAATCTTGGGATCTTCCCGCGGCGCAAAACAGACAAATAGAGAATGATCTTTTAGTTCGACAACCTTTTTATCCAGCACTCTTTTGTTTTGTGCAGTGCCGGTTTTGGCGCAAACGTTGATCCCCGGAATTTTTGTAATAAACTTTGCCGTTCCTATTTCTGTAACGTCCTGCATTCCGCTGATCACTGTTTCGTACGCCCCATCAGAAATATGAGTAAGTACATTATGTCTCTTTCTGAATTTATTTACCAGCGCCGTGTCATCATCATTTTCATCATCAATCGACTTTACAAAATGGGGAAGATAATAGTAACCTTTATTGGCAACAATGCAGATACCATTGGCAATTTGAAGCGGCGTTACCAGCATCTTATCCTGGCCAATACCTAAGCCACCGCCTGTCATCGTACATGAATTCCATTGCCCGCGGTATTCTTTATCGTATGCCACGGTGTCAGGAATGTTTCCCCCATTTTCATTAGGTATATCAACTCCCAGCTTATGACCGTAGCCAAATGCATTGCAATACTCTTTCCATTTTGTTAATCCGATTCTTGGATTATGATATTTCGGGTTATCAATTGTTCTTCGAATAGTGCTGCTGAAAAAAGAGTTACAGGAGTGAGCGACGGCTAACCGAAGATTGGCGGCATGTCCTGCCCATTTCTCAAGGCATTTAACCGGACGTGTACATTCTAAATATGCGCCATGACATGGGTAACCACTTTCAGGCGTGATCACACCCTCGTCTAATCCTATTAATGCTCCAAGCGGTTTATAAGTAGACCCGGCGGGATATTGCCCTTTGATGGCCCGGTTATAAAGAGGCGTGCTTACATCCAGCAACATCTTGCTATAATTTTTTTGCTTGGATGAGCCGGTAAGATCATTGGGATTGTAATCCGGTGCAGAAGCCATTGCTAAAATGCCACCCGTTTTTGGTTCTATTGCAACAATGGCACCTACTTTATTTGTCAATAATTTTTCTGCCAGTTGTTGAAGCTCGACATCAAGATATGTCCTGAGATTCCGCCCGGCCACTGCCGACGTATCAAAGATTCCATTTTGATAATGCCCCACCAGCCTGTTGAAATTGTCTTTTATCCATAACTCCGTTCCTTTCTGCCCACGCAGTACTTTTTCATAGTACTGTTCAAGGCCTGTTCGACCGGCATAGTCACCTGATTCATAAAATCCATTCGATCGATTTATTATGCCTGTGTCTACTTCGTTAATATAGCCGAGTATGTGCGCCGCCGCATTAAATGGATACAATCTCACAGGTCTTGGCTGAAGAAAAAAGCCATTGTTAAAGCGCCACATATTCTCCTCAATTCTTGCATATTTCTGGGGTGTCAGTAATTCTTCAAATACAGAAGGACGAAACGCCTTATTTTTTATGATAGCGACCCTGATCCTTTTTCTGAATTCGGCCGTATCGATTTCCATAAGTTCGCAAAAATAGCTTGTATCAATTCCTTTCACTTCTGACGGTGTCACCATCAGGTCGTACATGAGTATGTTATTGAGAATCGCTTTATTCTTCCTGTCAAAGATAATACCCCTGGAGGGATAGATCCGTTTGGCAAAAATGGCATTAATATCAGCCTGCCTTTTATATTCACGGGAAACGACCTGCAAATGGAATAGCTGCGCGATCAGCACTACAAACGATGCCAAAAAAATTACTCGGATAATACGGCTCCTCGATTGGTTAAACACAGGCATAGATCAGGGAAAAGAAAAATACACAGTAAGAGATTTTTATCAAAGCTACAATGCAAAATTTTTTTTACGCTATTTAAAAAAATTTTTATGAAGACTTTACGCAGTATTTGTTCTGTACCGCGTCCTCCTTGGGAAGAGGAGTTCGGTCGCAAAGATGAGCAAAAGACTTATCCCGGTAGTAGCGACGAGTTTGATCAGGAATGTCAACAGGCTTCCAAAAGATAGCCATTCCAGCAAAAGCATGTACCCGTGATGAAAAATGGTAAGTATAAGAACGTAGATCCCATAAGGTGTCCATCCCAGTGTGCGGGGTGACGGCTCTTTATAGTTGAATTCAGTACTATCCTTTGGCAGCAGCAAGTTTATAACAAAAGGCCGGATATAAGCAATAAGCAAACAGGCAGCCGCGTGAAGCCCGGGAGTCTGGGTAAAATAATCCAACGAAAGCCCGGTTAAAAAACCTATCACCAACAGCCAAAACCGTGGGGTAGCAAACGGAAGCCAGAGAATAAAAAGGTAATATAAATAAGGAGTGATGAAGCGATGCAGGTGAGGCACTTTAAATAGAACATACACCTGTATCAATATAAAGACAACGAAGCGGAGAATATTTTTAACCAGGTCACTCATTTAGTTTTTTTTACTTCGTCAATTTTTTTACGGGTGTCTTTGTCCAGTTTTTCCTGCTCTTCTGCCTGTAGATTTTCCACGACAAAAACATGCTGAAGATTTTGAAAGTTGGCAGCTGTTCTTATTTGCAGTACATAAAAGCTGCTTGAATTATCCTTCACAACGGAAGCCACTGTTCCGATCAGTCTTAGCGGGGGAAAGCTTAACGAGTAAGTTCCTGTCAGAACAGTATCACCCCTGTTGATCGTGTCGCTTTTTGGGATGCCTGTCATTGTGAGGTACAAGGGATTTTTTCCGTCCCAGCTTATAGTTCCTGCATTTCCACTTCGCTTCATTATCGCATTTACATTATTTTTTACATGAAGAAGACTCATGACCTGGCTAAAGTTGTCGCTGGTATTTACAACAATGCCCACAAGACTGAGGTCAGAGTTGAGAACCGCCATATTATCGCGAATGCCCTGTTTCGAACCCCTGTTAATTTGTAAATAGTTTCTTTCAGAATTTACCGAATTGCTGACAACGTCTGCGTCACGCCAAACATAGCGACGCCGGTGACCCAGGGTGTCATAAGGTATCGTGTCCTGGACAAATTGTGCCGCTGTGTCCGGATTCAAAAAATTCGTCTTTAACAAATTGATCAATGAATCATTAACGTGATGGATCCGGTCACTTTCCTGCTTCAGGTGAAAATACTGATCGATATTTGCATACTTGGAGTTCATCCAGCCGCTCATTTCATTGGCAACTCCAAGACCAACTGCGCGGTGATATTTATTATACCGGAATAAAAATGAGAGTGCTAAGACCTGGAATCCCAGAAAGGCAAAAAAAGTAAAGTACCGACCAATGAAAAGAAATATATTTCGCATACCCCTGTCCCTTAAAGGAGAACTTAGATTTTAATAGGTTTATTGTGGGCTATCAGTTTAAACGTTGTGAAAATATTGCCATAAGAAACCTGTTCTGGTTGATTAGAATTACTAAACCTTGAAGCGGGTGACACCTGCCTGCCAGCAGGCGGGCAACGAAAGTTGAAGGTAGTAATGCTGTTGGCTTCATAATCAAAATCTGCTCCGGAGTAAGCTAGAAAAAACTTAATGTTTGGTCGAACAAGGACTTTATCTCATTACAAATGGATACCTGTCATAATTTTTCAGTGCGATTCCGGTGCCCCTCACAACACTTTTAAGAGGATCATCAGCTACATGGACAGGTAATTTGATTTTTTGACTTAATCTTTTATCAAGTCCTCTTAACAATGCACCACCACCAGTGAGGTAAAGGCCACGCCTGTAAATATCTGCAGCCAACTCGGGTGGGGTTTGTTCCAGGGCTTTCAAAATAGCTTCTTCGATTTTGAAAATGCTTTTATCAAGAGCTTCGGCAATTTCCTGGAAGCTTACCATGATCTGTTTTGGAATGCCGGTTACAAGATCGCGGCCATTTACAGGAATGTCATCTGGAGGGCTATCCAGATCTTTCATGGCTGCTCCTATCTGTATCTTTATTTGCTCAGCCGTACGCTCACCGATCAATAAGCTATGATAGCGGCGCAAAGCCTCCATAATATCGGCAGTGAACTCGTCGCCAGCAATACGGATCGACTGATCACAGACTATACCTGCCAAAGCGATCACCGTAATTCCAGTCGTACCTCCTCCGATGTCAATGATCATATTCCCGACCGGTTCCTCCACGTCAATGCCGATACCAAGTGCGGCTGCCATTGGTTCGTGGATCAGGTATACTTCTTTGGCGCCTGCTTGTTCGGCACTGTCACGAACGGCTCTTTTTTCCACTTCGGTGATCGAAGAGGGAATACAGATCATCATTCGCCAGCTTGGAGGGAAAAGAGGTTTTTTGGGATAGATCATTTTGATCATTTCCCGGATCATCAGCTCTGCGGCATTAAAATCAGCTATTACACCATCTTTCAAAGGCCTGACAGTACGGATGCTTTCATGTGTTTTTTCATGCATCATCAACGCTCTCTTGCCAACTGCGAGTACATTTTTCGGATTGTTGCGATCCAGAGCTACAATACTAGGCTCATTTACCACCACCTCGTCATTATGTATAATAAGAGTATTTGCAGTGCCCAGGTCGATTGCTATTTCTTGCGTAAACCAGTTAAAAAGTCCCATTTATGCTATTGGATTTAATGGGTGCAAAGTACGAGTAAATAATTTGAATTAACAAAGCGAAACCGCTTGCTGTTACTGATGATTTCCACTTACTTGTATTGCACGAATTCTGTCAACAATTTGTCTTGCCAGCTTTGCTTAATCAACCGACAAATCATTGTGGCCGGTTGATTTTTTTTCACATTTTTCCGGTTTAAACAATCCATAAAAAAACATGACCGTCTGATTTTGGCATGGTAATGGAAAGCTATAACGAGTATCTATGAAAGCACCGAAAATTTTAGCGATCCGTACACCTTCATCATAAATCAACATATATATTTCTATCTATCAGCAAAGAAAGGCGGTCCCAATTGGGATCGCTTTTTCTTTTATTCTTAAATTTTCCTTTTTTGATCCTTACTTTAGGAATTTTCGTATAGCTTTCAGTTAAACGCTTCTGACATGAGAAATATTTTAGCTTTTGTTTCTATTTTCCAATTTCTGAGCATTGTTGCCGCCGGACAGGACATGAATAAGATCAGACAGGACTTCGAAAACAAGCTGCGGGATACCACTGTCAAATATGGGCACAACAAGTCCACAGGCAAATTCTACAACATTCGCGGCTTTAACATGTACGCGGAAGTGTATGGCCAGGGCGCACCCCTTTTGATCATTCATGGCAATGGAGGCTCTATCAGAGACTTCATTTACCAGATCCCTTTTTTTGAAAAAAAGTACAAAGTGATCCTGGCCGATAGCCGTGCGCAGGGAAATTCAGCAGACAGCGGAGACAGCCTGACTTACGAAATGATGGCGGACGACTATGCAGCCCTTCTTGATGCTATGAAAATCGATTCGGCATTCGTGATTGGATGGAGCGATGGAGGGATCAATGCGCTTTTGCTTGCCATCAGGCATCCGGAAAAAGTAAAAAAACTCGCGTCTACTGGCGCCAATCTGGCCCCGGATACCACGGCAGTTCCAAAGGAAGTGTGGGACATCGCACTCCCGACTTACTTAGCATTAAAGGCGAAGACTCAAAAAACGCAGCAGGAAAAAGATGAGTACAAACTAATGCGCCTGTTAGCCGAGCAGCCTCATATTCCTTTAACTGACCTTCAAAAGATATCCTGCCCATCACTGATCATTGGTGGTGATCACGACGTGATCAAAGAGGAACATACAATGCTTATCTATAAAAATATTCCCAGGGCGTATTTGTGGATACTACCCGGATCGGGTCATAGCACACCGATATTTTACAAAGATGATTTTAATAACGTGGTCGATAGATTTTTTTCGACCCCGTATAGAACCATTGCGGGAGAAGGAAGATTTTTTTAAAAGGTATCACAGAAGCAGGAAGCGCAAATTTTTTACGAGGCCACAAATCCCAATCGTTTTTCCAGAGCCGGAGAAAGGAGAGGAAGTTTTCTTCTTTCAATTAAAAAACTATTGAGCTGTGCAATTTCTTTAAAAATGTAATGCCTGTCTGCAGCAGCTTTTAAATAATCTTTTCCGCTGCTACCACCAGTTCCTATTCTTGTACCGATCATGCGATGTACCATATTCATGTGCCGGTATCGCCATGAACTTAGCTGCTCGTCAACCTCCAGTAGACCATTTAATAGTTGAAATGGTAACTGTAAAAGAGGATAACCTCTGTACAGCATAATAAACAATGCGACCCGACAAGCCCTTGGCGATAAAGAACGCGGTGTGTTGCTGTCTCGTGGCTGCTTGTTCTCTTCAAAAAACACTTCATCAAATGATGAAAGATGATCTTTCTCGACATCAGCCAGGCTATTCTTGTAACGCTCCCGGTAATCATCCCAGAAAGTTTCTTTTTCCCTTTTATCATAGCCCGGTGCGAGGGGCATTCTTTCCAGCCAGGCATTTACCAATTCCAGCAATGATCTTTCTGATTCAGCTCTTTTAATTATTTCAATTTGTTCTTCGCGCAATTTTGAAATATAATATTCCTGGCCATGACGTGCTTCGAATTTCAATCCCAGTTTTGCTTCCAGTTCCTTGAACTGCCAACTCTGAAAACCTGACGCTGGTCGAAGTATATCGCGAAAATCCAGGAAGTCCATCGGTGTCATTGTTTCAAGAATATCGATCTGGTGAACCAGCACTCTTAAAATAATTACCATACGGTTCAAACGATGAACAACAGTTTGCAATTCCGGCGAGTTGTCGTTCATTGCCGGTTTCTTCATTATTACCAAAATAGAATCTATCTCGTGATGCAGCTGCTTAAACCATAATTCATAGGTTTGATGAATGATGATAAAAAGCATTTCGTCATGCGCTTCCAAATTCCGTTTAATGCTTTCGGGGGACTGGGCATTAAGAATTTTGTCCAGCTGCAGGTAATCATTATAATGCATTTCACCGGCCATATAAACAAGCAAATGTAAAAGGGAAATTAAGCATTATCTGCCGATGGAAGTCTTTGACTTGAATTCATACCCGATATCAGTGCGATAATAGATACCTTCAAAATTGATATCTTCAAGTATGAGTAATGAATTTTCAACCGCTTCGCGAATATTGTCTCCATAAGAAGTAGCACACAGTACCCTGCCTCCATTGGTCACAATCTTACCGCCAGTTTCTTTTGT
>Ga0097620_100011032_pt1 | contig 9090 bp, 14 predicted proteins | sample KBSSwiS22_FD_77030 | JGI IMG/M metagenome (GOLD analysis project Ga0097620, IMG submission 77030) | Switchgrass rhizosphere microbial communities from Kellogg Biological Station, Michigan, USA - KBS Switchgrass S2-2 (version 2) (version 2) | ecosystem: Host-associated > Plants > Roots >...
CGCGGCGGTCGTCGGCAGCGCTCTGGCAGGCCTCGCCACCGCCACCATGCCGTTCATACTGGCGCTGGCGGCGGGCACGCTCATCTACGTCACCTCGAACGAGATCATTCCGGAATCCCACAGCCACGGTCACGAGGGCACGGCATCGTCCGGTGTCGTGCTGGGCTTCTTGCTGACCATCGTCCTCAAAGCCGTGCTCGGTTGACGCCGTCGTCGCCGACGGAGGGAATTTGCCGCTCCCGACCACTCGGGATAAAGTCTCGGGTCGCTTTGGTCGATCCTCGCCCCCTGAGGCTTCTTGCTGCGGTGACTGTCGCGCTGTGGATGGGCGTCGGGTCCGTGACCACCCCAGCCGTCGCGGCCGAGGAAGCCGAGGGTGCCCTCAAGCACGACGATCCCAAGGCCGCCGAGGCGCGCTCTCACTACGAGGAAGGCACGAAGGCCTATAACCTCGGCGAATACCCGCGGGCCGTGACCGAGTTCAAGGCGGCTTACAACGCCAAGCCCGATCCGCTGCTGCTCTACAACATCGCGCAGTCCTTCCGGCTGGGGGGCGACGCCGGCCAGGCGCTGTTCTTCTATCGCTCGTTCCTCCGCAACATGCCGGGCGCGCCCAACCGGAAAGAGGTCGAGGGCCGGATCCGCACGCTCGAGAAGCAGGTCGAAAAGCAGGCGGAGAAGCAGGCCGAAAGACAGGGCGAGGAACAAAAGCGCGAGCCGGTGACGCCTGTCGGAGCTCCGCCCCCGCCCGTCCCCTCGACGGTACCGCCGCCCCCCTCGTCCGGCACGACGACGACCCCGCCGCCGGCCACCCCGTCGGGGACACCGCCGGCGACCACCACGAATCCGCCGCCCCCGTCGACCCTGCCGGCGGCCGTCGAGCCGGTGGCGCCCGCCAGCGCGGGCGTCGACATCTCCCAGGCTCCCGCCGGCGAGCCGGCCTCCTCGCCCTTCTACAAGAAGTGGTGGTTCTGGACCGGCGTCGGCGTCGTGTTGCTGATCGGCATCGGCGTGGCCGCGTCGCGCGACAAGCCGCCCTCTACCTCCTTGGGCCTGTACAATCCGACGTTCCCGCCATGATCGAGACGCCCCGCCCGAACAGATCGATCGTCCGCCGGGCGCAGCTCGTTGCGCTCGGCTTCCTGGCGGCGGCCGCCGCCGCCAGCGGCTGCGCCAAGAGCACCTACCTGGAGATCGACTTCAAGGGACCTGGCCTTCCGGCCGTTCGCCAGATCAACCTCACCCTCACCAACAACTCGAACGGGAAGGTCAGCGCCGGAGTCCTGCCCGACAGCGTCGACGCAGCCTCGACCGACGTGGTGAAGTTTCCGGCCTCCGCGGCCTTCAAGCTGGACGAGCTGCCCGGGGGCACGTCGCTCGGAATCAAGGCCGACGCGATCTCGCCCCTGAACGCGCCCGTCGCGCACGCCCAGGCGAACACCACCGTCATGCACGCCAAGACATGGAAGGTGACCCTCGACTTCTCCACCGGCCTCGTGGTGGCCCTGCCCCTGGCGGCTGGCCAAGCCGAGATGCCGGCCGGCAGCGCGGGCACCTCGGCCGACGCCGGCGCTGACGGCGCGCCCCTCGACGACGACTGGAGCGATTCGTCCGAAGACCGCCCGGCGATCGAGGTCCACTTCACCCGCTGAACGGGGCCGCGATCAGACGATCCAGCAGGCGCCGCCCCTCGGGCCAATCATCGAGACCGCTCTCCGCGTTGAGGTGACCGCGCGCCCCCGCGTCGACGAGCTCGCTGCCCCACGCGGCGGCGACCCGGCGGGCGAAGGTGAAGTCGGCGTACGGGTCGTCGTGGCTGGCGACCAGCACGCTGGGGAACGGCAGGCGCTCGAGGGGCAAGGGATCGAAGCCCCGCGCGATGTCGGTGGGGAAGCTGATCGCGTCCGGGTCGGGTGGCGCCACCAACAGCGCTCCACGGACGTGGCGCGCCAGCACGTCGCGCGACGGTGCGGTCGCGGCGGCGTGCGCGACCAGCAGGCAGCCGAGGCTGTGCGCCACCAGAACGACACCCGGGCCCTCCTCGTGCTCGCCCTTGCCTTGGCGAGCCATCTCCACCGCATGCGTCAGGGCCGCCACCCAGGCCGCACAATCGGGGTGGTCCCAGTCGTCCTGCAGAACGCGGCGCGCCCCGGGGATCGAGCTCTCCCACAGCGACTGCCAATGAGCCGGGCCCGAGTCGTTGATGCCGGGCAGGATCAAGATCGCCACGGGACGTCCGGCGGGACGAGCAGCAGAAGCGTTCGCCATGCGGCCGCGATTCTGGACGACCGCTCAGCCGCCCAGCAAGCGATCCAGGTTGGCCTTCTCCCAGGCGCTCGCCCGCTCGAAGTCCGGGTAGGCCCGCTCCTCGGCCAGGAACGCCTCCGTGTGGAAGATGCGACGGGGCCCCTTGCGGACGATGTCGTGCCGGCCGTGCAGCATCTCGTGAAAGACGATCCAGCGGATGAAGTAGTCGGGGACGTCGGCCTGGTCCAGCACGGGGTGGATGCGAATCATTCGATCCTCGACGGCGAAGCTGCCCATCTTGATCGACCGCCGCGGCTTGCGCGCCGTCACGGGTCCCCAGGTGATGCGCGCCTGTAGCTGGGCGTCGAAGCGCTCTGCGTTCAGCGAATCGAAGATGGCTTGCAGGTCGTGGTGCTGACCCGCCGTCCGCACGTTGATCTGGCGCGGCTTTCGCTCCTGGCGCTTGATGACGTGCTGGTGCCGCTCGATGTAGTCGCCGAGCAGCTGAGAGGCCCGCCGATCGTTGTGCACCACGTACCGCGCCAGGGCTCGCACCGTCCGGGGCGGGGCGCCGAGGAACATCTTGTGCAGCCGCAGGCGGTACCCGTCGGGTCGGCGCCGCACCGAGATCATGCTGTAGTGGTTGTCGGTCAGGGCCAGCTCCAGCCCCTTGCCCGACGGAATGTACAGCTTCAGCGCCACCACCAGCGCCCGCTCGCGCGCGGCCGCGTCGTCCGCGGGCACGAGACGAGCCTGTCGAGGCGCCGCGGCGGGCCGCAGGTCGCGCCTCGACGCGGCGGGAGCGTCGGCGACCGGCCCGACCGTCGGGTCCGGGCTGGCAGTCGCAGGCACGGGTTCGGCGAGAGCGGGCGGCGAGGCGGCAGACGGGAACAGCGACAGCTGGCCGGGCAACGGCGTTACCGGACCGAGGGAGTCCGGAGCTAAGGTTCGGGTCAAGGTGGCCTCTCTTTGAGCATGCTCTCCCTCGGCTGAGCACGGAAAGGCTATCAGCGGACGCCCTCGCCCGCAAAAAACCAGACAAATCGCGTTTCGGCTAGGTCCGCATGTTCATGACTAAATTCCTGTTGATAACTTCACAGGAAGGCCATGAAACATGGGTCTCTCCTAGCTGGTCGGGGTCTTCTGGGGAGGAGCGAGAGGGCTCGAGAGGCAGCCGCGAAGGGTGCCCACGCCTGCGACCCGCATACAGGTTGCCGTCCGATGCAGAGAGGCGGTGGGCGTGAGCACTCTTCGAGGCTTCATCGGACGGCCATCCAGAGGTATCGGGATTGCGATCCGGCGGTCAACAACAAAAATGCAATTCGAACTTGCCTTTTCATTTTTCGTCCTTCGATTTCGGCTCCCCGCGAGCCCTATGCGGCCCCCTCCGCGGCTTCTTCTCGAGCAGCGCGGCCGCAGCTGCAATCTCTTCGGCGCGCGTGTGGATGTACGTCGCTGTCGTTGCGAGGTTCGCGTGACGTAGGACGCCCTGTATGTCGGTGAGCCGCGCGCCCTGGCGGTTGAGACGAGAAGCGACCGAGTGGCGCGTATCGTGCGCGTGCACGCGCACGTCCCCCCGGCGCCGCCTTCACACCGAGGCTGTCGACGGTCGCGCGCTACCCTCGGTGAAAGTGCGCGTAGGAGAGCGGGCGCCCCGGGCGCTGCTTCGACGCGAACACGTAGGGGTTGCCGGCGACGGGCGTGATCAGGCGGAGCGCGGCTATCGCGTCGTCGGTGAGATTCACCGTCGCCGGCCGCCGGCCCTTTCCGAAGTGCGTGCAGGTCGACGAACCACCGGTGCAAGCCGGGAACGTCACGGCCGCCGCATTTGATGCAGTATCAGCAGTGACGCTGAAGCCGCCCGAGGTACGCGCCACCGCCACGCGGGCATAACTCGTGTAGGTCGCCTCGCTGGTGGTCTGGTCGCCCGTCTCGCCCGGGTCGGCCGTGTGGAGCGAGATGTAGAACGACCCTGCGGCGGTGCTGCCACGAAGCCCCGTCGCGTCCCCGATGTTCGCCCAGTTCGCGTTCTGGAACAGCAGCAGGACGAGCAGGTTTTCGGCTTCGTTGGTCAGCGACATGCGATCTCCTTGAGATCACACGTATCGCCGCCAGGCAGACACCCGGTACTTTCGAGCGCCCCTACCGGCCGCAGCGGTCCTCGGCCAGGCAGTCCGGCGCGCGCTGAGTCACCTGACGCCTCGACGTGGCTATGAGAATCCGATGCTCAGCGATGCGATTGACAGTGCGTGAATAGAAGAACCCCGCCGAGCCGTGGGCATCGACGGCGTTCTCGTCACCTGCATCGCCGAACAATGCGGCGACAGACCTCTTTTTCATCGCTGCTTCGCTTCCGAAGGGCATGGTCTCACGGGCGTGCGGCTGGCAAGGCTTGCGACGTCGTTACTCGCCGCTCCGGCCCTGGCACACGCGGGTCAATTAGGGTCCGCTAAAGGGGGTGTGCGTGGACAGCAGATTCCCAACATAACAGGTGCCATTCCACGTTCCGCCCCATCCGGTAAACTCCAAATGATTATTGCCGCCGAACGCGATGTTTTCCCAGTCAGTATGGCAAGCCCCATTGATGGTAGCCGTAACAGTCACGCGCGTGTTCGTGAACTGGTGCCCAGAGGCAGACCGGTCGATGATGTAGATAATTGAGGAGATCAACCCTTCTGACGTCGATTGTTGAGTCAGCCCATCTTGAGTCCAATGCATGAAGTCCAGTCCCTGCGTTGGGGGGACCATCCCTCCAGGGACGTTCACGGAACCGCCGATGAACTTTCCAGTAACCCGGTCCGCTGCCTCGACACGAACATTGAACGAGGGCGCTGCACGGGTGTCGGTATACGCGAGTCTTATGGTTTGGTCGTAAAGCGCCCCCGTGGTAGCGCTGACTTCGTCAACGTCCTCAGCGGCGCAACCCTGTGCGCCTACGCCAGCTAATAAGACAACGAACGCGCTCAGCAAAGCATGCGATAGAGGGCTGTTCCTATGTGCCATTTGAGTCTCCTTTTGGGTTCTCCCGCGAGATGCTTTTAGAACTATTCGCGGTGCGTGGCGAGTGACCGTGATCACCCCTTCATGGCCCGACCCCAGCGAGCCTATTTCCACGGCGACGACCTTTCGCCCAGGCTCGATCACCTCGGCACCCACTTACAGCTCCGGTAACAGCTTCAACCGGGTGCGCCGAACGGGGCGGTCTTTATGACCGCGATTCCGAGTGCGTCCATTGCCTCGTCACTTTTCACCATCCACATCGGCGGAAGATGGAGCAGATGAGGAATCGCTCTTAGTCGTCGCAGGCGTCCGCCGCCACGCAGTTCGCGGCACGCGTGAGACTCCCGACGTCGTACGCGAACACCCCGGACGCCTGCACGTTCTCGCAGGCAGGTACGCACCGGACGCCGCCGCCCCCGCACCCGAGCTCGTGCAGCCGCGCGCAAGCCGTCTCGCAGGTCGCGCCCGTCGGGTCGACCACGGGCTCCGGGTGGGGAGGTTTGACGGTCCCGCAGCCCGCGAGCGCCACAACGATCGCGAACACCAGGGCCAGCAGAATCACGACTCCGCCCACGCGGATGCCGTCGCGGATACCAAGGGCGAGGTCCTGGTCGTCAGCTTCGTCGAACTCGTATCGGTTCACAGCGACACCTCCGAGTAGAGAGGCGCGCTCGCCACCATCCACACGTCGTCCGCAGTCTCCAGATAGTCCCAGGCGATCCGGAACCATCCGGCTGGCCGTAGCCGTCGCCCCAGCTCGTGCGCGCCAGGGCGCTTCCGCGGTCAAGGCCCGCGAGAAGCATCGCGTGTCCCCCGACGATCTCGTCGCCCGAGCCCGGCGTCTGAGCGATGCCCGTCGGCCCGAGCTCGCCATCAAGGAACGCCCGCGAGACATCGACCCCAAACACGACTGGGTACCCACTCCCCAGCGCGCGCTTGATGTCGTCCACCAGGTGGCCGCCGCTCGAGAGGATCCGGCGGTAGTCGACGTCGGGGCGGTCGGCGTCGCGCTGGTCGAAGGCCTTCGCCATCGCCCCGAGAGGTGGCTGGCGCGCGAAGTTCTCGATCAGGTATGGCCAGGCGCTCTCTGGCGCGAAGCCGAAGATGTTCAGCCCCGCAAACGCGAGGTGGATGAACGAGCCCGCGTCGATGGCCTGCTCATGAACGTAGGCCCGCGCCACCCAGTAGATGGCGAGCCGCGAGGCGAGCTCGGTCTCCGCGGGGTCAGCGCCGAGGCGCACCTGCACCGCGCGCACGGCGTCCGCGATGGCGTTGGCGACGCAGCTTCCAAGCGGCCCCTGGTCGAGTGCCGGCCCGAAGAGCTGCGTCAGGTCCGAAGTCGTCGGCACCGGCGCGGCGCCCAGGTGGTGGTTGGCATCTCGGTCGCGGGGGCCGCCGTCGGGCGCTCGGCGGTAGCCGAGGGTGCGGGTCAGCACGTCGACACCTCGCCGTTTGTGATGAAGCCGTGCCAGCCCTTCGATCCACGGGGTCCGTGCTTGAAGTCCACGGACGGAGTCAGCGTGATGGTGTCGAACGTTTCACCGTTGCGCTGCCATCCGAATCCCGACGCGCCGGAGACCGGTGGAAGGCCGTCGAGCGGATTCGCGAACGGCACCCAGATCCGTTCCTTCTCGCCTTCGGTCGGCACGTAGCCACCGCGGCCAACCATCGACGCCTTCTCGGCGCAGCAGGCGCCAGGGCAGTCGAACCACACGCCAACGCGATCGGTTCGCACGTGATCGCGGTTGCCCCACCGCGGGTTGAGGTCGACGAGTCTCATGTCCGCTCGATTTCTTTTCCGCACCCCGCGTGCGCCGCGCAGTCAGCCCCGTGGTACACACGAGCCGCCCGCCCGGGCAGCGCGCTCCCGCACGTCAGCGGCACCGCGCGCTCCCGCGCCAACGCCGAGGACACCGCCGAGGCACGGCCCGCCGCCTCGCCCGCGCCCATCGCCGCCCGCATCTCCAGCAGGCGACGCTCGGTCTCGCGGAAGAACAGACTGAACCCGAGGTCAGTGCAGAACGGAACCGTCTCCGAGTCGGGGCACTTCATCGACACGCCGGGCTTCGGCCCCTCGTGTGCGGCCTCCATGCGGCCGGAGCAACGGTGCACGTGGTCGAAGGACAGCAGCAGACAGGGCTGGTCGTGGATCCAGCCGAGACGGGCGACGTCGGATCCAGCGCGGTCAAGGCGCCGTGGCCGCCGCGCGCGCATCCATCTCCGCCGTCGGAGCGCCTTCGGCGCCTTGGCGCGCGGCTCGGGCTTGGGGAACGCGAGCTCGCTCACGTCCGCGCCTCCGGCGCAAACTCGACGCGCACGATGGTGGGGTTGGACGTCCACGGCCGATCGGGGTTGATCAGGTCCCAAAGGCGCGCGTATGCGCGCCGCGGATCTACGTTCCAGTCTGTCCAGCCCCACCCGAGGTCATCCGAGCCCGGGAGACCGTCACGATCTGGGATGCCGTACTTGATCGTCTGGCCGTCCTTCGTGATGGCCTTCAGCCCCTCGGCCTTCGCATCCTCCTCGGTCATGTCCTGCAACTTCTCGACGCGCACCGAAGCGATCGGCATAGCGATCCGGCTCATCCACCGGCACATGTGGATGGAGACGCGCGTGCGGCCTGCCTCCTTGACGTCCCAGGAGGACCAATTGCCGTTGCGCTTCCCATCGGCGACGTACTCGATCGGCGCCCAGGGACGTCGATAGCCAGCGTCGACAGCCTTCACGCCGATGGCGACGGGACTCAGGCCGTCAAGATCCTTGGCGGTCCGCCACGTCTCCTTGACCCAGATCGGCCATCACCGCAGATCCTCGACCAAGCTATCCAGCACGTCCTGCTGGTCCTTGTTCAGCCGGCCCATGATCCGCTCGCGGTCGACCCAGGCCTGGACGCGAGTCGCATCTCGGGCTGGTGCGTCCGCGCACACATGCTCGTGCGAACCCGATCCGTTCGTCTCGAAGTAGAGGATCGGGCTCTTTCGCGTGCCGTCCATCACGGCGCACCCCACACGCAGAGCGCGAGCGCCAGGCCATACGCGGTCAGCAGGAGGGCAAGGGCCGCCCTCACGGGAAGCCCCCGAGCACAGCCACGCCCACCAGCACCGCCATCACAGCGAGCAGCGCCCACCAGTTCACCTTCGGGCCGCGTGGGCGCGGGGCGCGCATAGACGGCCGAAGGTCCAGCAGCGACGCGCTCACGCTGCGACCGCCTCTGGTTCCCGGCACGTCTCCACCACCTGGGCCAGCCGCCGCTTGAGGACCTCGTCGGTCTTCAGGCGCCGGGCCAGTCGGGCGTCACCCGCAACGAGGGACGAATGGTCCCGGCGGAGCACCTTCGCGAGCTCCGGGTAGGAAGCCAGGCCCGAAAGCTGGCGAACGACCCAGACGACCTCGTCGCGAATCGGGATCGACCGCCGCCGTGTCAGCTGCAGCTGGCCCACCGTGTAGCCAAGGCGCTCCGCCACCGCCTCGACGAGGGCGGCGAGAGCCGGGTCCCCCTTCAGAGAGGCGTCGACGCGCCTACGGACCGTCTTGCCCGCGAGCGCGTATTCGAACGCCTCCCGCATGGCATCGACGGACCCGACCCGCTTGCGCAGCTCGTCGAAGATGGCGACGCAGCGGGCGGCCGTGTCGCGGGTCACGAGGCCCTCCGGAACCGCGCTTGCTCCCCCTTCGCGAAGCGGAAGAGCACGCGACCCCGGTCACAGAAGGCCATCGGAGGCAGGCCGGCCTTGGCGGCGGCCAGGCAGCGAGGGCAGGCGCGGCCGTGGTCGTGGAGCGCCGCTACCGCCGGCGGCATGCGCTTCGGCACAGCCAACCGCGCGACCTGATGCGGACCGGCAA
>Ga0097620_100011254_pt1 | contig 9002 bp, 11 predicted proteins | sample KBSSwiS22_FD_77030 | JGI IMG/M metagenome (GOLD analysis project Ga0097620, IMG submission 77030) | Switchgrass rhizosphere microbial communities from Kellogg Biological Station, Michigan, USA - KBS Switchgrass S2-2 (version 2) (version 2) | ecosystem: Host-associated > Plants > Roots >...
GCGGCGAGCATCGTCTCACCGACCACCGCGCTGACCGCGCTCGGGCTGATCGGCACCGCCGCGAGTGTTTTCGGCAACGAGGCCGCGATCCGCTTCGGACGCCGTACGCTGATCGCGGCCGCGATGATCGGCTCGGCGCTGCTCGCCGGCGTGATCGCGATCGCCGGCGCGCAGTCCTATCCGCTCGCGGTCGCGCTGCTGCTCCTCTACGGCGCGGTGATCTGGCTCGACTCCGCGTCGCTCACGGCCGGCACCGCCGGCACCGCGGAGCCGTCGCGCCGCGGCGCCACGCTCGCGGTGCATTCCACGCTCGGCTATCTCGGCGGCTTCATCGGGCCGCTCGCAGTCGGCCTCGCGCTCGACCTCGGCGGCGGCAACACACCGGGCGCATGGAGCGGCGCGTTCGCGATGATCGCCGCCCTGATGGCGCTGGCGCTGGTGATATTTATCGCCATGCGCCCGCGCGGACTGGCCGGCGATCGCGGCGCGTGACGCGCGCCGCTCACACCCTGCGAAACGCGATCGCGCCTGCGATCGAACGCGGGCGCTCGCGCACACGAGCCCCGTCATTTCCGCTCTTGACGATCCACTGGTTTCCGACGCGACCGGTGATGATGCCGACATGATGCCGCCAGACGACCACGGCGCCGACCTGCGGCGCCCCGACATTCTGGCCGACCTGCGCCCAGTTGCGCGCCAGCCACAGCCGCCGATCGCCCATTCCCAGTTGCTGGCCGAGCCACCAGCCGCACCATGCGCCCGGCCGGCCATGCGTGCCGCGGCTCGCCACGCGGCGCGCGTGGTGGATTTTTAACGTCCCATGGTTGCGACTTAGATGGAAGCGGCCCCGATGATTTATCGACTTGTGTTTTAACGTCGTGACGTGATGGCGATCGCGATGATGATGATTGTATCTGCGGGCTTCTGCGGTGTTTGCGATTAAGACAGTGACGACCAGTGCAAGCACTCCGGTAACAAGACGCATACTCACAGCACCTCTTTTTGTTAGCGTTGGCGGCGCCTTTACTGCACGGATGGGGGCGAGAGTAAGGCGGCAAGCCGGAACCGGGTTCCGCCTCGCATAAAGACGCAGCGTCAGGCGGCGATGTGACGCAAAACGTCGCGAATGTGTCGCCGCGGCCGATCGGGGCGCAGCCTTGCATCTCGACTGTTGCGTGTGACGCGCAGCGGGCGTGTGCGATACAATGATGCCGCCGCGCAATACATTGTAACGCGGCGGTCGCGATTTTCGGATAGGTGCGGATCAGGTTTCTCGGTAAGGTTTAGTGGTGCAGAAGCAGCTGCGATCGGGGTGGAACGGGAGCAGCTTCATTAAACGGAGGGAGTGACCTGACATGAACAAAGGGATTGCCATCCTCATTGCAGCCGCGGGATTGGGACTTTCCGTCCTGCCCGCGAGCGCGCAAGCGACTCGTACCTGGGTGTCCGGCGTCGGCAGCGACGCCAATCCGTGCAGCCGCACCGCGCCGTGTATCACGTTTGCCGGCGCCATCAGTAAGACGGCGGCCGGCGGCGAGATCGACTGCCTCGATCCGGGTGGCTTCGGCGCCGTCACCATCACCAAATCGATCACCATCGACTGCAACGGCGTGACCGGCGGACCGCTCGCGACCGCGGGAACGAGCGGCATCATCATCAATGCCGGGGTGAACGACCGGATCGTCATCCGCAACCTGAGCATCCAGGGCGCGGGCACCGGCGCGAACGGAATCCGCTTCCTCGCCGGGCTGCATCTGACGGTCGAGAACGTCCGCATCTCCGGCTTCACCACGATCGGCATCGACGTAAGCAAGAGCGCGAGCGGCAACGTCTATGTCCGCGACACCTACATCACCAATGTGCCGAAGGGGATCCGGCTCTTCACCGGCGCCGGCGGCATCAATGCGCAGATCGAGAACAGCCGCTTCGACGCGCTCACCACGAGCGCGCTCGAAGTCGCGAGCGGCAGCACGGTCGCGAGTATCACCAACTCGGTGATCATGAACAGCGGTACCGCACTGATCACCACGGGCGGCGGGTTCATCAACGCCGACCGCAACGTCATCGCCAAGAACACGACCGGCGTGAACGCGAGCGTTGCCGCCAGCAGCATCCGCATCTCGCGCAACGCGTTCCAGGACAACGGCACCGCGGTGACGTTCGCGGGCGGCGGCACGGTGTCGACCCGCGGCGACAACAACGTGATCGGTCCCGCGGGCCTTGCGCCCAACGGCGGTGCGATCCCGCCGCTCTGAGCGAACCGGGCGCGGTCGAGCACCGCACCAGCGATCTGTGAAGGCGACGACCCGCGGAGGCCAGCTGGCCTCCGCGGGCGTTTGTGACTCTGCGCGGCGCGTGCGGAAAAATCTCGTTGTCGCGCCTGCACGCGGAACCATCGTGGCGTCTGCGCGATTGGTTCGCGAGCGTCCTCTTGCAGGCAGGGATCCCATGAGCACCACCCAAAGCACTCCGCGCGCGGCCGCGACGCCGGACTACGAAGCCGCCATCAACGACATCGCAGACCGCGGCATCGCGGCGATTCGCGGCGCCAGGACCGGCATTGAAGATGCTGCGGCCGAGATCGGCGAAACCGGGCGCGAGGCGCTGCAGGGCGCGCGCGACGTCCGCGACACCCTCGCCGATGCGGTCCTGAACGCGATCAAAACGCGTCCGTACACGACGCTCGCGATCGCGGGACTGATCGGGTTTGCCTACGGCGCGTTCCGCCGGCACTGACGCGCCGACGCATCTGTTCGCATGCTCCAGCAGGCCGCCACCGACGCGCGGTCGGTCAAATTTTATCGAAGGGAAAGACGCTATTTCCACCCTTTTCCCGTAATGCCGCAAGATCGCGACAAGGGGAACCGAGGTGGGCTTTCGTCAGCTTCTTGGGGTGCTGTGCCTGGTCGGCGCCACGGCGGGCGCAGCGGCCGGCGATCTCGTGGTCGTCGGGACGGGCGACGGCATGGACGTCCTGCGCGCCGTGGGAGCGGCCTACACCGCGGACAATCCCGAGACGAGCGTCTTCGTGCCGCCGAGCGTGCATTCGAGCGGCGGCATCAGCGCGGTTCGCACCGGAGCCGCGACACTGGGCCGCATCGCTCGCCCGCTGACCCTGGAGGAGAGAGCGGAGGGGATCATCGAGATCCCCGTGTTCCGCCTCCCGTCGGTCTTCATCGTCAACCCGGCGGCCAACGTCCGCCATCTCACCGTCGAACAGGCGACGCGCATCTTTCGCGGCGAGATCACCAACTGGCGCGAGGTCGGCGGCACCGACTTGCGGATCAAGGTGGTGACGCGTGACGAGGCGGACAGCACGCTCAAGGTGTTGCGCGCGACGATGCCGGGGTGGCGCGATCTGGCGTTGACGGAAAGAACGAAACTCGCGCCAACCACGCAGGCCGCCTTCGATCTCGTCGCGGAGCTGCCCGGCGCTGTGTCGTTCGCGCCCTACAGCCGATCGCTCGAGGGAATCGTCCTGGTGCCGGAGCTCGACGGCCGTCACGTCACCGATCCGGATTATCCCAGCGCCGTCACATTGTCGCTGATCTACCGCGAGGCGACGGTGAACGCCCCGGCTCTCGATTTCGTGCGCTACCTGTTCTCGCCGAAGGCGAGGACCTTGATCAGGAATTTCGGCGGCATTCCGGTGCGCGTGCAGAGCTGACGACGATTCGAAGAAAAGTCATCTCGCTTTACTCGCGCGGCGCCGCGTCCTTGATCGTCCAGCCGAGCTTCTGCAATCGTCGCATGTCCTGCGCCGCCTCGGCCAGCAGCCAGTCGCGGAACGTCACGATCTTGGGCAGCGCCGCGGTCGCCTTTGGGCAAACGATCCAGTAGGTCTTCGCCAGGCGCAGCATGTCCGGGAACGGCCGCACCAGCCGGCCGTTGAACAGATCCCAGGCGGCGAGCGTGGTCCGCGCCAGCGCGATGCCCTGCGCGTCGATCGCCGCATCGATCACCATGCTCGCCCGGTTCAGCACTGGACCGTGGATCACGTCGGCGTCTTCAAGGCCCGCGGCCTGCAGCCACTGTGACCAATACGCGCGGCTGTCCAGGTGGATGAGCGGGTATTTCAGGATGTCCGACGGCTTGATGAGCCGGCGACGGCCGGTCAGCAGCTTGGGGCTGCACACCGCAAACAGGCGTTCCGAGCTCAGCCGCACGGTCTCGAGGCCGGGCCAATTGCCGTCGCCGTGGCGTACCGCCAGATCGACTTCTTCACGCGCAAAGTCGACATGATGCATGGTGGCGGACACGCGCAGGTCGATCTCGGGATGCGCTTCCGCGAAATTTCCCAGCCGATGCACCAGCCATTTGGCGGCGAAGTCGGGCGACGTGCTCACCGTCAGCGCGCCCGCGCTCTGCTGCTGCAGCAGCCGTTCGGTACCGAGCGCGATGCGGTCGAATGCGTCGCGAACGACCGCGAGATAGTTCCGGCCCGCTTCGGTGATGACGAGGCGTTGCCGCTCCCGATTGAACAGCTTGATGCCGAGCTCGGTCTCGAGCGCCTTGACCTGGTGGCTGACCGCCCCCTGCGTGACGAAAAGCTCCTCGGCGGCGCGGGTGAAGCTCTCGTGCCGAGCCGCAGCCTCAAAGGCCTTCAGGGCATTCAACTGCGGGAGGCGCTGCCGCATGGGCTGACTTCATGAGAAAAACTAATGCAGGGTGGAGAAACGATGCTTTGCGTGCGATAGCGCGCAGCCTTTATGCACCGCTCCAGAGCAAGCAATCAATGCGATCTGGAGCATCCCAATGTCAACGATATTCGTCGCCACGACAAGCCTTCGGTTAACCGGTCCGTCGCGGCCAAGCTTCGCACGTCCTCAATGGAATTCATGGCGGGCGTTCGCACCGTGGCGCGTCGTGCGGGTCTGGGCTGAGCGCCGCCACCAACGGACGACCCTCGCTGAACTGGTCGAAGAGAAGCACCTCCTCGACGACATCGGTCTTTCGCGGGCGCAGGCACTTCGCGAGGCCGCGAAGCCGTTCTGGCAGCGGTAGCAAGTCGGGGAGGAAGAGCATGGATCGATCATTTGTGCTCGGCCTGTTGGCGAGCGGCATCGGGCTCATCAATGCGGCACACGCCGGCCCGGATGTCTGCCGGCCATCCTTGGCGGTCACAAACGTCCAATTTTCTGAAATGCGACTACCGACGATGGAGCGGAAGTGGACCGCTGTTGTGTCGGCCGATGCATCCCAATGCGCCACGACAACGGGAAACTTCCAAATCACGTTCTCGCGGTTGAAGGAAAATGGGCTTGAGGTCGATTTTCGCGAGACGTTCACATGGCGGCTACCGTCGGTGAACGTCGCGGTCGAACTTTGGGCCGATGAGGCGGTGGAGAGCTACTGGTTCAACAACATCGCAGCCTGCCCGTGTCGCAGCGTTCGCTCGTCGAGGTGATCGCATGGACAAGCGTCCTCCTCCTCTCATCGTGTTGTCACGCGAAGACCTGACAGCCCTGATGCCGTTCGGCGACTATGTTGACGCCGTCGCCGAGGCATTTCGGATGCATGCGGAGGGCCGTTCAGTCCTCCCGCCGCCGATGCACATCCCCGCCGCGGGCGGCGGCTTTCATGTCAAGGCCGGGAGCCTGCCGATCGGTCCCGGCTACGCGGCATTCAAGGTCAACGGCAATTTCCCGGACAATCGCGCGAAACACGGCCTGCCGACCATCCAGGGCGCAATCCTGTTGTTCGACACGTCGACGGGTTCGCCGGTTGCGCTTCTCGATTCGATCGAGATCACCATCAAGCGCACCGGCGCCGCGACGGCGGTCGCCGCGCGTTACCTCGCGCGGCCGGAGTCGCAAGCCGCGACCATCTGGGGCTGCGGCGCACAGGGCCGCATTCAGCTCACCGCCTTGCGCCACGCGCTGGATATCCGCCGCGTGTTCCTGTTCGACCAGGATGCCGGCGCGGCGGAAGCGTTCGCCGCGGAGATTGCCGGCGGAGGCCTCGATGTCGATGTCCCGGCCAAGCCACATCTTGCGGCGCGCGCCAGTGACGTGATCGTCACCTGCACGTCATCGCATACTCCGTTTCTTGCTCGCGCGGACGTGCGCGCCGGGACCTTCATCGCGGCGATCGGCGCCGACAATCCGGAGAAGGGCGAAATCGATCCCGCGCTGATGGCCCGCGCGCGCGTCGTCACCGACCTGACCGAGCAGTGCAGCTATATGGGTGACCTGCACCACGCGATACGAGCCGGCACCATGCAGGCGAGCGATGTGCATGCGGAGCTCGGCGAGCTTGTCGCCGGACGAAAGTCCGGCCGGACCGAAGCCCACGAGATCACGCTGTTCGACGGCTCCGGCGTGGGCCTTCAGGACGTCGCCGCGTCGGCACGCGCATACGAGCTCGCGCGGAAACAAGACGCCGGCCGCCGTCTCAGCCTCGCATGATGAAAGCCAACGAAGACCTGGCATTGGGAGAAGACATGGATACGCAGAAAGTCGCCTTTGTTTGCCTGCACGGTTCGGCGAAAAGCCTCATCGCCGCCGAATACTTCAATGGTCTGGCACGCGAGAAGTCGCTGCCGCTGCGCGCGACCACCGCCGGGCCGGAGCCGGATGCAGAGGTCCCGGCCAATGTCATCGCGGGCATGAAGGCTCGCGGCATCGATGTTCACGCATACCGGCCGACGCTGATCGCTGCCGATCAGCTCAAGGACGCGGACCTCATCGTGTCCTTTGCCTGCGATGCCGGCCGCAAGCTTGCGCCGGGCAAGGCGGAAGAGCGCTGGGACGACTGCCCCGCCGTGAGCGACGACTTCGATGTGGCATGGACTTTCATCACGGGCCGAGTCGAGACGCTGGTCGCTCGGCTAGCGAAGCTTTGAGAACAAAGGAGCGTACGTCATGAAGTGGATCACACGAGAACGCGTCAAGGTCGACCGGGTCGCCTGCCCATGGCTGATCAGGAAGTTCGTCGACAAGAACCCCGAGTTCATTTTCGTGCCGAGCGACAAGGTCATGGACGAGGCCAAACGTCTCGATGCGATTCCTTATGACGTGCCGAACGTCGAATTGGGTCATCACGGCAAGGAGTGCTCGTTCGAGGCGATCGTCAAGAAATACAAGCTCGACAGCAACCCGGCACTGGTGTTGCTCGGCAGGATTGTCAACGGCGCCGACACCGACAACACGCTCTGGCACCAGGCCGAAGGGGCAGGTCTGAACGCCATTGCCGAGGGCTTCCGTCATCTCGGCTACAAAGACGATCATGAACTCAATGCGGCCGAGTGGATCGTCTACGACGCGCTCTATGCGTACGGCGAAGAGATGATCCGGCGCGGCAAGCCGCAGGGCGCCTTCGCAAGCTAGCGCCGCATGTCTTCTCGTATGTCGCGAACTCGCACCCTTTCGGCGGAGACGGCCATGCCTTTGTCAATCAGAGGAACGATCGAAATTCCCAACGCGCGCGACACGTCGTTCGACCACGGCGCATTCGATCCGAAAACCCGGCGCGTATTCGTGGCGCACACCGCGCGCGATTGCGTCGAGGTGATCGATCACGACACGAGCCGGCATATCGCGACATTGAAAGGCTTCCCCGGAGCGGCCGGCGTCGTGGCAAACGGCGGCGACGTCCTGATCACGAACCGCGGGGCGGCCAGTCTGGCCTGGCTGGACGCCGCGACGCTGCAAACGCGGTTCGTATCACCGACCGCGCCACGGCCGAATGGCGTCGCAATCACCTCCTCCGGGAGTCTGGCCATCGCCGCCTGCATTGGCGACGACACGCACGGACCTGAACTTCAGGTCTTCAATCGGGATGGGAAGCGGCTATCGGCGCTCAAGCTTCCCGGCCGGCCGCGCTGGTGTGTCGTGGACGCAGATGACACCCGCGTTTTTCTTGCCATCCGCGATCCAACCATGGTGCTCGTCGCGCGCTTGCCGGACTTGAGCGGCTTCGAGCATTGGCCTCTTCCATCCGGAGGCGCGCATGGAATGGATATCGATCATGCCGCCAATCTCTTGTACGTCGCCTGCGACAATGGCGCGCTTGTCGAGGTGAGCACCCGCACGGGCAAGACGCAGCGCCAATGGCCGCTGGCGGGCGCGCCGGATGCAACCTTCTTTAATCCGGCAAGCGGCCTCGTGCACGTGGCGATTGGCGAGCCCGGCCTCGTCCAATCGATCGATCCGAACACGGGCCGCGTGAGCAGGATTGCGACGGCGCGCGGGGCAGGGACCACCGCGCTGGTGGTGCCCGACAGGCTGTACGTGCTTTCCCCGTCGCACGGCGGAATTCTCGAGCTCGCCGGCGCCTGATCTTTTCATGACGTGCCAGGCGCGAATGCCGGAACGGAGCGGGCAATGGATTACCTGACGCTGGCTTTGTTTCTCGCCGCGGCGTTCTTCGGTGGTTTGACATCTGGCCTGTCGGGATTCGCCATGGGCCTCGTGGTGTCCGGCGTTTGGCTGCACATCATTGCGCCCGATCAGAATGCGCTTCTCATCGTCTTGTGCGGTCTCGTGACGCAAGGCTCCGGCATTTGGCGGGTGCGCCATGCCGTCAACTGGCGGACGATCCTGCCGTTCATCCTCGGCGGCGCGGTCGGTGTCGCCGCAGGGACTGCGCTGCTCGCGACCATCAATCAGGAGACGGTGCGTCTCAGCATCGGGATCCTCTTGATCCTCTACAGTGTCTACAGCATCGCCCGTCCTGCGATCAGTGCACCCGAGGGCGGCGTCGCGACCCGCGCGGGCGTCGGCGTCGTCAACGGCTTGATCGGCGGGATGACCGGACTTGGCGGCATCGCGATGACCGTCTGGGGCCAGGTGCGCGGCGGATCGAAGGATGCGCAACGCGCGATCTTCCAGCCGGTGATGTTCGCGACCTTCCTGATGACCGCGATCTCGCTTAGCTTCGTGGGTGCCTACACGGCAGAAACGATGAAGCTCTACGCGCTGGCGCTGCCCGCGCTCATTGCCGGAATCGGAAGCGGCATCTGGCTCTACGGCAAGCTCGACGATGCCGCCTTCCGCAGAGTG
>Ga0097620_100013230_pt1 | contig 8279 bp, 8 predicted proteins | sample KBSSwiS22_FD_77030 | JGI IMG/M metagenome (GOLD analysis project Ga0097620, IMG submission 77030) | Switchgrass rhizosphere microbial communities from Kellogg Biological Station, Michigan, USA - KBS Switchgrass S2-2 (version 2) (version 2) | ecosystem: Host-associated > Plants > Roots >...
ATCAGATCCCTCCTGCCAATTCACATTGACGAGGATCTTGTTGTCCCTCACTTCTTCGGCTGTGTACGGAGGCTTTCCGTTGTAGAGCGTGTTAATCAGCGCACGGTTTGGAGCGCGGACGGTGCGATCTGCGGTTTTTAGGGTTTCCAGAATGGAATAAACCTTTTCCGGCGTGCTGAAGTCACTCATGCGAGTACGGGGTTCCTACTTTTGACAACGGGTTTTGCTGGAGGTGCGGAAGAAAGTGAAAATCGCAGCTTTCGGAGGCATTCGATGAGCGAGCCATCCTTGTTTCGGTGCCATAGAACAGCCTTGGGGGAAATGTTCGCGGCGTTGACCACGTTTTCAGGCTCAGCCTCGGTGCGTTCACCTATCTTGAACGCGGGGGCCAACCCCGGCTTGCCCCAGAAGTGCTGGATGAGTGGAGTCTCGACCATGCGCGGGATCACAAACGGCGCAATCGCAATATCGAAGTGCGGGGCAAGGTCCAAGCTCTCCTTGAGCAGGCTGTAGGCATTGTTTGGGTAGATCCCCGGTCCAGCCATGTGCGGCGGACCAGAAATATCCGGCACGCACCGGGTTCCCATGAACAACCTTGGGCATTCGGCGTAGGCATCGGCAAGTTGGTTTGCCCAATTCTCTTTCAGTGGCACACAATCAGGTTCCATCCACAACCACGGAAGCTTGCACACCTGTTCGATCTGGTTGGCGACCTTGGCGAACATGATCTTGGTAGCCGTTCCCCATTCCTGCTTATCCGCTGGCACATCGACAAGGATCGTCTCGCAGTAACCAGCGATCTTCTTCCCCATGGCGTGGATTTCGGTAATCATATCCCGAGGCACCGACGCATCGGCGGCGAACAAGATCATGTGCCCCTTCAAGCTGTGTTCGTTAAGCTCAGCGCACCATGAGAGGAGGCGCTTGGTTTCGGTGGAATCTTTCCGGCAATACGGAATTGCTACGATCAAAGGGTTTGTCATGGGCATTTAGGTTTTAGTTCGTCTGTAATCCAGCAGTTAGTTGCTGGAAATTTAGAAAGCTGTTCAGGCGATGTGTGCTCAGCGATATGCCCTGCCGGGACAAGCGATTTCAATTTCAATATACAGCCGCATACGTCACACGTTCCAAGTTTATCTTCGCCTTCAAGTTTGATCTTCATGTGCTCCCTAAGCTGGCTTTGTAGAGAGATAACCCTTCTAGCGGTTGTAGACCATATCCATCTGGACAAATCGTTGTGCGGACAGGCAAGGCAAGTGTTCACTCGCGCTTGGGCATGTTCCGTGGGCACGGGCACTCCACCAGCCCCAAGCCATTCTTTGAGGATCGCCAAAGCTTCAAATGCGGATTCAATGATCATGGCTGCTTGGCCCTCCGCCCACCGCATGAACCGCAGCCGAAATACACCTTGCGTGGTGTGATTTTAGGCCTGCTGTTGCTCTCGAAACAACTGCCGGGGTTCTTGCCGCAGACCACGTTTAGAATGTCAGACGATACTTCATCCCAAGTCGCCCGTGGCAGATGGTTCTGTTGGCGAACAAACAGCACGCGGCTTATCTGAGCTTTGAATGGTGTGTTGCCATCGAACGCCATGGTTTTCCCACCGCCCATGTCTTGCGTGTAGGCGAATCCACCGTTTACCCATGTGTTGGCCCGAATCAAGCTAAGTGGCATACGATAGTTGTTTCTTGTCCATCAGTTCACGCTGTTTCTTTGCCTTCTCAGCCATCCATGCGAAAGGATCTTGATCTGGATCATCTGAATCTAGTCCAAGCCTGCCAATCTTGAATCCGTGCCTACGCGCCATCTCCACACCTACCGCAAGCGAGTCAAACAGGTTGGGACTCTTGCCTGTTCTCTCCTTCAGATCATCCTTGGGTTCAATCTCAATCTTGTTCCCGGCTACTTCCTCATAGACCCTCGCGCAGCCTTCCATCATGCACGCCTCGGGTAGTTCGCGCATCTGATCCGCCTCGATGACGTAGCGCACACTGAACCATGCCTCGGTGATGAACTTGGAATAGTGCTCGGAACATTTCTTGTGGCGTTTTTGGCCTTTGTCCACGATGAACAAATCTTGCCGCACTTGCCGTTCGGTTGGCTTGGCCCCTGAATCAATCGGCACTGGGCTATCGCTTCCAAACTTGCGAGCGAAAGCAAACCCAAGTGTGCCCTTGCCAACCGAATCATAGCCCGACGCACTTGGTTCTATGCCTTCAAGCTTGAGCATGTCGAAAACCTGTTCGGCAATTTGGTCTTCAACTGACTTGTCGATGTTCAGCGAAAACCTGTGCGTATGCTGTCGGATTATCTGAAGGATGATCTTGCCATCAGGATCGGGACCGAACTCTAAGAGCGTGCTCACGCAAGCATCCTTGCCGCCGTAGGATGGATCTAGGGAGTGCAGTTTCTTACGCTTGCCGATCCCCCACATTGCCTTGTCGTGCGCGTGGTGTTCGCGGCATAGCTGGCGGGTAATGACACGGTTTACGGCCATGCCCAACTTCATCACGCCCTTGACCAGCTTGTAGTAGTCGTAGGAATCCAAACCTTGATCGTGCTCAATGCGTTTGGCAAATGAACGGCCAATGAGCTTGGGATAAGGCTCAGGCGTGCCCTCTGGCACATCGAAGTTTGGAGAATCGGTGCCGACAAGGTTGATGCACCTACCTCCCATGAACCGGGTATCCCAACAGGCAGTTTCCGTGGGTTCACCTATCGACGGCCAGCCCTCCCTTGGTTCTGCTGAAATGGAAAGTTGATCGTCGGGATCTCCTTTAGGGTTTCCTGAACCGATGATCTTAACATGAGGATTACTAAATAAATGAGGCCAACTACGAGAAAAACTACTTTCCATGAACGAAAGTTCGTCCGCTACAAAGAAAATGTAATCCTGTTTTGCGCCAGCGAGCACGCTATCTCCAACGTATGTTCCGCCTCGGTAGCATGGGCGACATATACATCCACACCTGAAATCACGACCACCTTCTTCTACGTCATCGGTAGCTATGGCGCGTTTGTATTCCACCAGATTTCCAGCGAGGGTAGGCCAAAGCTCAGAAGCTTGTTTCCAAAGCGTTTTTAGTTCTGCCCAGCACCCAATATCCAATTTTTCCAGTGTGGTGCTGGACAGGATAACCATTGTCTTGTGAGGACGAGCGAAATAGTTGATCAAGCAGAACTCTACGGAATGAGAAGTTTTCTGGGCCGAGGCGCATCCCATCAATATAGAAACGTCATTCTTGATGAACTCGCGGTACATCAAATCCGTCCATCGGTGACGGTATCTGTGCGGCCATAGAAGCTTCCGCGCATTCATCAAATGCTCGAATAGGCCAAGCCCTTTACCCTTGAGCGTGCCACCGGCAGCGATCATCCCTAGCTACACATCGAGATCGTTAGTTCCCGTAGGCCAGTTCAAATCGTATCGTCGCATCGCGTAATCTCAGATCAGGTTATCTCTCCATTCTTAACAAATCCATGCCAGCAACCAGCGTCTACGGACGCCGCTGATCCAACCGGGTCCCCAAGCAGCGTCAGATCGTCAATCCCGGCTCCATGCAATGTCCACCTTCCGGGCTTGGGGCTGAAGTCATCTGGAACGCCTCGACTCCGGCTCCAGCATAGAATAGAATGCGTGCCTTCAGGTCCTCCGTGTTTTTTATAACAAGCAGGACACAGAAAGATTACCCCTTGGGCGTCATTTATGGATTCGACATGTGCCCAAATCTTTTCTGGATCGGTTTGAGCGATCTTAATGAATCGGGCATCCAGTTCTCTCAGTTTCATTTTCAAATCTCCTTGACAGGAAACAGCCTGTATGTCAATAGCGGCTTGGGTAATCCGCTGTTTTCGGTAATCGACCTTATGAGCACTTTAAGTTGCTGTCCACCTTGCGCAACAGTCCAGACCGTCAATATTCCAGGCGTTGAAGGCGCGAGCGGAATTGATGGGGTGAACGGAATTAATGCCTACACCACAACCACGGCGGATTTTGTGACCGATAATGCGGTCAATGTCGTGATGAACGTGGACAGTTCCGTGTGGATGGTCATTGGCCAAGTGCTGATCGTCGGCGTGGGTGTGGGCGGCGGCGGGAGTGGTCCAGCGCACGTAAAGGTCATGGGACTGCCATCGTCTACTTCGGCTAGCGTGCTTTACCTCGACATTGCTGGGGACATTGGAAACGCGCAAACGATTCTCGCCGGTTCAACCGTAAGCCCAAGCGCAGTATAAACCCATGGCCCAATGTTCACCCAACGAACTTTTAGAGGCTGCCAGATGCTTCTCATGCCTGAATCCATTTCAGCTAAATATGGTTCTGGCTGCGCTCCTGTGCAGAATCCTGAAAGCTGGAAATCCTATGGCCTCTTGTGACATAGCGGGCTTGATGGAGGATGGTAAGTGCTTTTCCTGCCTGTCCAACTCACAGATTCTATCCGTACAAACCCAACTCCTTTGCGAAATCCTTCACAGCGGGGGCATAGCTGAAACCTGTATCATATGCGTTGACGCAGACACGGAACCATCTGACCCTAGCCCGTGTAACTGCGCCATCGCCTACAACGAAAATGGCAGGTTTTGGTTCTGGAATGCGCTAATCAATCAATGGATACCGTTCATCGTTTAGATCATGCAGCATCCAAATGGTGGAGGTGGATTTGGTATTGCTGGCGGATGCGCAATCAAGTCGCAGAGCTTGTTGGGGCGTATCGGGAACTAAACAGGCAGCATCAAGAGTTGTGCGAAAGCCACGAAGTCTCCAAAGATGGCACAAGGGCTTTGCTTCGTTTCGTTAGCTCAAGGCATCGCCTAGGAGATAAAATTGAACCCGGAAGCCTCAGGGAGCTTCTTCAAAATAGTGATCTAAGGGGTAAATAATGGCACTGCCTCCCATAGTAAGGAACATCTGGGATACAGTATCAACCCCCGGTGTCAATTTCTCGGCTGGTACGCTTGCGTCGGTTCGCTCCGACATTCTTTTCTCGAACAGCAACGGTGTAAGCTTCGGGCTGGAAACAAACGGGGCGATTACTGCAATGTTTTCTGGTGGAACTACTGGAGGTGGAGGTGCTGCAATTCAGGGATCTGGTACATTCAGCCAGAACACGGGCACGGTTCAGTTTCAGAACAGTAACGGGATTACTTTCGGGCTTACAGCGGGACAGATGACCGCTTCGGTCGAGACGAACTATCAGACTCCAGGAGCCTATCTTACCACGGCGGCATTATCGCAGGACTCATCCAAATACGCCGGAACCACGGCATCTATGGCTGGTGGAAGTGTCACGCTCGACACGGCTGGAATATCCATCTCGTTGCCATCGTATCTGACCACGGCGCAGCCTCCGGGCGCTTACCTAACCACAGCCGCATTGTCTCAAGATAGCAGCAAATACGCTGGGACCGGGGCAACCAGCGCGACAATTTATGGCTCATATCTCGCGGCTACACTCGGCACAAATGGGATCAGTGCTGGGGTGGCAACGTGGTTGCCGGAATATTCTGCAATACAGAATCGGAATGCCGTTGGAACGTGGTCCGGGGTGGGTATTTCTGGAACTTACAACTCAATTTGCTGGTCACCAGAACTCCGTCTTTTTGCAGCCGTTGGAACCTCTGCTGTGTGTGCTACAAGTCCGAACGGGGTTACTTGGACTTCCAGAACTATCCCAAGCGGAAATTGGAATAGCGTCTGCTGGTCCCCAGAACTTGGGTTATTCTGTGCCGTAAAGAGTAATGGAGTTGCAACTTCACCAGATGGCATAACGTGGACGTCTCAAACCCCTGGAGATACCAGCTTTTGGACGGGAGTTTGCTGGTCCCCAGAACTCACATTGTTTTGCGCGGTTGCCAATTCTGGAACTAACCGGGTAATGACCTCCCCGGACGGAACAAATTGGACACCACACACTGGACAACCCGACGCTTGGGGTTCTGTGTGCTGGGCAAATGCTCTCGGGCTGTTTGTCGCAATGCCTGACGGTGGTTCGTTCAGTTCTGCAATGACTTCAAGCGATGGGACGACATGGGCGTTTGTTGGAAGTGTTGGATCCTCTAGTTGGAAAAGTGTCTGCTGGTCGGAGGACTTGGGGTTGCTGTGCTCGGTGGGAACCACTGGTAAAAGAATCGTTTCCTCGGATGGTATAACATGGACGACTCATAACGATAACCTGTCAGCTAATTGGAAAAGCGTCTGCTGGAGCCGAGGCCTCGGATTGTTCTGCGCTATTTCAACTGGTGGCACGCAGCCAAATGTCATCACTTCTCCAGATGGAACTACGTGGACCTATCACACGGCAGCAGCGCAAAACGCGATTTGTTGGTCTGAGGAATTAAACCTGTTTTGCTCCATAGGAATTGTTTCATCTTATGTGAGTAAAAGGGTGGATGGAGACAAGATTGCCATCGCCGCAATCTCTAACTCAAGATTTGCCATCAGCGCAGGCACCATATCAGCTTTCCGATCCAATCTGACTTTAGGTGATAGCAATGGTGTGAGTTTTGGGCTGAACACGAATGGATCGGTTACGGCATCGGTTCGGACCGATTACGCCGGAACATCTACAGGAATTTCGGGCGGATCTGTTACCCTCAACACTTCCGGAATTTCAATTTCACTCCCTGCCTACCTGACAACTGCGGACCTCTCCCAGAACTCGTCTAAATACGCAGGTATTAACGGGGCTATCACAGGTGGTTCAATTACAGTTAACACGTCGGGAGTCTCGATAAACCTGCCCGCGTATTTAACCACTGCCGGTCTTTCGGCGGACTCCTCCAAATATGCGGGCACGAATGGCGCAATCACTGGAGGTTCGATTACGGTTAATACCTCTGGCGTTTCTGTAAATCTTCCAGCCTACCTAACGACTGCTGCGCTTTCGGCGGATTCCTCAAAGTATGCTGGCACATCTACAGGGATCACGGGCGGGAGCGTGACGCTCAATACCAGTGGCATTGCGATTTCCCTTCCGGCGTATCTGACAACGGCTGCGTTATCTGGAGACACCAGTAAGTACGCCGGAACTGGTCTGACCACAGCAAGCACAACCGGATCGGTTCTCATTGGCACAAACAACACCAATGGATTGAGCCTTGGTATCCCGGCATGGCTAACCAATGCGGCAGGCGGTGGGGCTGGAACAGGATTCACTTCAGCCACCACGGCTGGGGTAAATATTGTAGGAACACTTAGCTCAAACGGATTAAGTATCGGGGTTCCGGATTATCTCACAACTGCGGCCCTGAGCGCCAACACATCCAATTACGCGGGCGTGAACAGTGGTGCGACAAACTGCTCAGTAACAGTCAACACCTCTGGCGTATCCGTTTCTCTGGATAATGCGCTCGCCAACCTTGCGCTAAGGGACAAGCAGGTGGCTACCCTATCGACTGGAAACAACCTTATTCATGGATGGATCTACGCACTCGGGAAATTGTGGGGTTGCACCAACACGAATCCCGGCAGGCTGATTAGGTTCAATGACCCGAATGATTTAACTAACTACGACGTGCTGACTTTTGCCTCGGACAACCTGCACAAGAACGCACTGGACGTGATCTACATTGCTTCAAAAGGAAAGCTTTATGTCACGTTTGGTCAGGTATCCGCTGGTGTTGTGGTTTCCGAGGTTGATCCCGTGGCTTTGACTTCTACGGACGTGATCAGCATAACTTCAGGATCAGAAGCTTTCCCTCAGTCATTGGCAGCTAATGATACTCATTTATTCGTTGTAGCTAGGACAGATACCACTAACGGGTATTCCGGAATAATAAAGTTTGCTCTATCGGACTGGTCTGAAACTTCAAGGACAACTTTTGGAACCAGAATTGGAGCACATGCCTTGCGTTATGATGGGACCAATCTGTACGCCACAGGAAACACCAGCCCTGGATATATCCTTAAGATTGACCCATCAGCCCTTACGTACACGGCAGCGGACTTCACATCTGGGGACAATATCGCTACGGACGACATGGCGTTTACTACCAGCTATGTGTGGGTTGGGCTGGAGGCTGCTGTTGGGGTAATCCTCAAGATCGCAAAATCGGATCTGAGCATAACTAGGGTTTCAACTGGGGTAGCGAGTTCCACCTCGTATGGAATTTACACTGACGGAAGATTCATCTGGAACGTCATCCCAAGTTCTCCGGGGGTAATTCAACGGATGGATCCGGCAACCAATGAGTTTTTCAACATCACTTTGGATGAAAACACCCCGAACGAAATAATTTCCGACGGTCAAAGGCTGTTCATAACATTCTATTTGTCCCCG
>Ga0097620_100013363_pt1 | contig 8233 bp, 6 predicted proteins | sample KBSSwiS22_FD_77030 | JGI IMG/M metagenome (GOLD analysis project Ga0097620, IMG submission 77030) | Switchgrass rhizosphere microbial communities from Kellogg Biological Station, Michigan, USA - KBS Switchgrass S2-2 (version 2) (version 2) | ecosystem: Host-associated > Plants > Roots >...
GACGAAGATCGCCAGCCAGCCTGTCAGTATCCGTTTGTCGAATGCCCAGCCGAATAACTTCGCTACTGGAATAACGATTTGCCGGGGAACGAGACGTACCTTCGCAAAAAGGTAGGAAGCACGCTTCGCGCTGATTTCCGTTGCGGCGGGCGCGCTGAGATCAACCAGAAGGCTCTTGGGAAGGAGAAAACTTTCAACCAGCTGCTCTACCTTCGGCAACGAATATTTTCCCGGGTTGAGCTTATCGTAAGCCGCAAAGACCTCGGCCACGTTCCTTCGCCCGTCAAACATTTTTAGAAGCTCCAGCAAGGCGACGGGCATGGCAAACCTCACCGTCGAACCTTTTTGCGCCGGAACTTCGCAAAGGATCATTGGCTGATCTGAGGCGGCATCGAGCGGGTAGAAAGAAAGCGATTGATTGAACGAGTAGATCATGCGAGTAACCTCTCTTCCCGTTTGTCCTTTCAGAGCTTAAGGGTGCATGCTCCCCGATGAATCCACTTCCGGCGAACCGCAAGAGAGACTCACCGGGAAGCCTGCATCGATAGACGGGCCGCCATCCCTAAATGCACTGGTCATTAGGAATGATGCAGAACTCGTCAGTGCCGCAACCGCAATTACTGTTTGGATCGCCGCTGCACGGGCAATTAGTGTTTGGATCGCCGCACGGGCAATTAGTGTTTGAATCGCACCCGAAATTGCACCATGCTTCAAATTCGAGTCGCTGTTCGAGCTCCGTAATTGCGAACTCCTCCAGTAACCCGAACTTGCTTAGTTCCATTTCAGTCATAACTACCTCCCGCGAGGGTTGTGGGCACTCGAGAAGCCGATTGGGGTGCTCGAGTGTTGGGTTGAAGATACCGCTGTGTGTGGTTGGTCCAAACAAAGCGGTACAGGGAATTGGACGCTGAGTTACTCTTCAGCTTCCGTGGTTGCGAGGTTCAGTGCGCAGCAATTAAATCTGACTGCTGCAAGTAAGCCAAAAGTAAACAGATCTTTTCTTCCCAGTCGGGATCGCTGTTGTTGCCTCGGTTGATCCATGCCAGGTCAAGCCCGAATGGCGACGACAGGGTCGCCAGCACGTCTTCTTGTCCGGCCCACTTTGGATTCTGAAATCCCTTGAGCGTTTTAAGGTTGACCCACATCACACCGTCTTTCGTCGGCAATTGCGCCACGCGGCGTCGATTCACGTTGAACCTCTTGCCGTCGCGGAGCAGCCTGGCAATCATTTGTGCATCGGCGTTACTCGATTCGCGACTGCTCACATCGACGTCGTCGCACAATCGCCACCGGTGTAGCGCTGACCAGCCTTCCCACTGTTCCAGATAAAGATGGACATACGACTCCATCACCGCATAAAGCGATTGCATCGTCGCTTGGGCAAACTTTTCGGTTTCAGAATATTTGAGTCCCGCAGGAGGAATAATGGGTTCACTGAAAAGAATCTGTCCGTTCGCGGCGCCCTCTCGCCGCACTATCACGGGAAGAATCGGCGTTCTCATCGCAGCCGCCAACCGCGCTGCTCCATTCTTCACGGCGATGCGCAGGCCCAGGAAATCGATCGTGCTCTTGGATGTCTCACCCCATGGACCATCCGATCCGCTATTGCCCTCGATGCAGAACATAACCATTTCGTTCCGCTTCAACGCGTTCACAAATTCAACTGTGCAACGAGGATCTTCCACGCAGAGGTTCTTGAGGAGCCGGATGTTTTCAGCTTTCGGAGTCGAACCGGGAACGGGAGGTGTTTCCCACGGGCAGGGGCCCAATAAGTTGAAAGCCAATTGCATGCCGTCGTAGACGGGCTGATTGACGATCTGGGAAATGGGAAACCCCAGCAACGCGAGGTCGGTGGGAAGGTCGCGAATGGCGCCCAGGCGGAAACTGCAGATTATCAACCCTCTTCCACGGCTTAACAGTGAACGGATCAGCCCAAGGTCCCAGCCCTTGATCCGCAGCAGACTTTGATCGGTCGCAAATTGTGGCCCACTCCGGCCCGACTTGGCCAGCTCCAACAATTGCGAAAAATAGAAGGACTGTTCAAGTTCATTCCAGAGCTTTGTTTTGATGCACTTGATAGCGAGGGAATGAACCTCCTCATTTGTGAGCTCTTCGCTAAACACAGAGAGGAGGTTCATATAGGTCGGATTGTAATGTCGCGGAAGAGATTCGACGATTACCTCATCGGTCAACTGGTCGAGCCATTCACGAAACTGAAGGAATGGTTCAACCTTCATCGAGACGTCTCTTTCGGGGTCTTTGATCAGCGCGCGGAAGTAGTACAAACGTCGCTCTTCCGCAACCGCGGCAAAAGGCTCCCGAATTAGCTCTTCGTTCAAAGCCATGATGCTTAATCCGTCTCAATCCGTATGAGTCATCCGTGCCATCTGTGATCCTCAATCAAAGTTGACCATGACTTCCTGCGACTTAACCTGCGCGGTCTCCCTGGCCAACAAGAGTTCACTGCGAACGTTCCTTTTAGGTGTGGCAGCGCATGGACTCTTGTTGTTCTCGATACGGATCAGCGGGCATGAGATTCCCTGGCAGGTCGGCAGGATGGCGCACTTCTGACAGCCGGTGTCGCTCTGAAATGCCGGCTCAGTCCAAAGAGCATAGTTGTCGGTGTTCATGACCATGTCGCCGTCAGGCGTTAGCTGGCCGACGATGTTGTGGTCCTCTTTATCGAGCACGATGGTGCACTTCATCAGCTTGCCGTCGGCGCCCACGATGAAATTGTATGGGCGCGCCGCGTAGCAAACGTTTTTGCCGACACTATTCCTGTCGCGCACAGTTCCCGAGTTCCGGAAGCCCTTTTCTTTGGCTGATTGGCGTAGTCGTTCTTGCACTATTCTCACTTCATCGACGCCGCAGACTTCGAGGTTTTGGTCGTTTGGTCCGCCCCATCGGCCAACGCTATGAAAGGCCACCATGAAGCGGTTGTCACCAGCGAACTCCTTTTCCAAAAGCAACAAGAGGTCTTCGAGGTACGGATGGTTTTCGCGGTCGTAGTTCACGCGGATACGAACGCGGAAAAACTCCGGTCTCTTCTTGAACTCAATTAGATTGGAGATGATTTGATCGAAGGTGCCGCTGCCATCCCTGGCCGGTCTCTTCTTGTCATGTTGCTCGCGCATCCCGTCGATCGTGATCTGATAGTCAGTTACTTTCCACGCCAACAGCTTTTCAGCAACGTCCGGTGTCAACAGATACGCGTTGGTTGTAATATGACTGGCGTAGCCAAGAGAATATTTTTCGGCGATCTCGGTAAAGAACGGGCCCAGGTCTTCCATCGCCTGGAAGCCGTAAAGCGGCTCACCGCCGAACCAGCCAACCGTCAACTGCCGCAAATGCGGTGCTTTCCTTTCAACCATCTTCTTTACGCCTTCACGAACAGAAGGCAGCATCGTACCTCTCGCGAAGTCCTCATAGCAGTAATTGCAACGGAAGTTACAGTCTTCGGAGGCGAGCAGAATCAGTTCGAGGATGTCGTGGCGATAGTGCTGTTGACCGAAGGCGAGTTGGATCTTGCGATACTCGTTAGTTCCTTTCGGCACCAGAAAGCCATTGTCTGAGAGATACTTGACCACTCCTTTCGGCTCGCCCGTATAGCCCTCTCTCAACAGGGCCTGGACGCCTGGCCGTTGCTCCGGCTTGATGACGCAGATCGCGCCGCTGTAGCTGTTCCATAGTACGTAACTGCCGTCTTCAGCAGTGGTTCTAAGATTGTATTTGGAGCCTTCCCATTGCAGCTTTGTCGCTAAAGGTTTGATTTGGACGAGGTCAAGCGGCGCAATTTCAACCGAATCGAGCGGGGATACTCTTTTAATGTCTGTTTCGTTCGCTGGCATAGATCTCTCCTTCGGATCGACCGGTTAGTGGTCGCGAGGTCTAGTAGCCAGTCGATCGCTTGCTGACGTGAGTCAACGTATAAATCGTGCGGGCGATGCGCGATCTTTGTGCTCCCCATCGCGATGTCGCGTTGGGTTCTTTGTTTTCTGGGCTTGTACTACGGAATGGGAAATCCGGTGCGCCGCACATTACACGATGTTTCGGAAATTATCAAACTTTTTTAGTGACCGGATCGAATATTTTTTTGAACGCGGATAACGCGGATCTCATCTGTGCTTTGCAAACACTCAGAATCACGCCGTTGCTTGGAGCGGCCAAGCATTTAACGAAGGTATTTTGTCTTAAGGACTTACCACGTCCAGAAGTAAAAGCTCACCGAGACGTCAACGCCGCCGTGGAAAGAGTCACGCAACAAGCGATCGCGGCTGGAGTTAAAATGCCAATTGAAGAACTGCGTAAAGAAGTAGAAAAACGTCTGAAACCTGCCTTACTTACGGCTTGATGCGGATTATGCCGACGTTGCTGACCTGTCCGTGTAATTTCACACTTATGGTGCAGGCGCCGGGTGGCAGGGCGTCGGGGAGTCTGAAACTGATTTGACTAAAGTCAGCATTGACGCCGGACCAGATATTTTCAGCAGTAACGTCATGGCTCACGTTATTGCTATCGACCAGGTTAACGACGACAGCACTCGCAGATTCACCGGGCAGGAGTTGAACGTTCTGTACAAAGATCAAAACTCGCGTGTTTCGATCGTTACTAAGATTCAATAGATTTGCAGTGTTGACTACAGGAAACGGATCTCGCAGGAAGAGAACAGAATCCAGCGCCACCACTTGATTGCTCGTTGGCCCAGCTTGCTCCAGCATTAGTTTCGGTGGGTCTTGTGTAGTTAAAGAGCATTTCCCAGTAGCTCCCGTACTTGCATTCCCCGCGTTGTAGATCGCAGAAATTTCGGACGCCGAGAGAGCCCGGTTGTAGACAGACAATTCATCGGTGATGCCGCTTATATTGCCAACCTTCACAGTGGCTCCAGGGGCTACGTTTGCGCGTTGAGTTATCGTAAATTGTCTAACGAGATTGCCATTTATATACATCGCAATGGCGCCGGAATTGTCGTCAAGTGTCGCGGCAAAATGAACAAACTGCCCGAGGGATATAGGATCGCTGGAAATACCCGTACCCTGGTTGCCATTGAACCAAATTGTGAATGTGACCCGCCCGCTGAACACATGAACTTCGTAAGAACCAAGAGCACTGTTCGTGGTACGCTGCAACACCCAACCGCTGGCGGAATTGAGCTTTATCCAACCCTCGATGCTCAGCGACTTGGTGAGTGTTAGTGAAGGTGAATCAGGAACTTCAGCGTAACCGCCACCGCCAATGTTTGCGAAGTTACCGAGGAAACCGGCCCCGATCTTTGCGCCGGCAAAGTTGGGATTTTTTACTAGTGCGCCATTGTTGGTTCCTGTTTGATCCAGCGCATTACCCTCACCTTGCCACCACGCAACCAGACCTGCCGGTACCGGCGCGCAGGACGTAGTCGCGCCTCCTTGCTGAACCGTAACAGTTTGACCCGCAACAGTGAGAGTTCCGGTGCGTGGTGACGAACCGTAGTTGCCGGCAACTACAAACCGCAGCGGCGCGGAATCTTCCTGAATGGGTTGAAGCCAGTTGCTATCACTCGTCGCTAACGGTCTGCATCCCGTCTGCGTTGTCACGGAAACGCTTCCTTCGCCGCCACTCGCCGTAAAACTCTGGCTGCTTTGATTCACACTGAAGGTACATCCCACACTCAATTCAACTTTGACGTCGAGACTCTCAGGCGTTGTGTTTCCCTTGCCCTGTACCGTAATTCGAATTCGATTCTCGGTGTCGTGGAAAACACTTCCTACCTCGAGAGGCGCATCCGAAACGGTCTGGGTGGCAGGGGTCATGTCGAGAATCTCGATTTCTCTGAAATCACGACTGCGATAGTCCCAGTTGATAATCGCCCCATTCATGCTGGACGGAGTGTCAGTGAATAACTGTCTGAACTCGATCCAATAATTTTTGTCTATATTCTTTCTTATCTTGAGCGCTCGAATTCCCGCCGTCGCCGTATCGTGAGCAAAGACTCGATAAACTCCGTCCTGAGTTATCACCTGCACGTCCGCATCAGTTAACCATTCCAAACGTCTCTTGTACTGCGTGGTAAAGTGAGCTCGTGAATCAGACCCTCCGCCCATAACATCGAACAAGTTTCCGTATTCGACATTGCTTCCGGGGCCAATCGTTGAACCATCGCTAGTGCGCCACAGGTTTGCGTGCAGGAGTCCGTAGTTATGTCCGAGTTCGTGAGCAGTTACTCTTAAATCGAAAGCTCCGTTCAACGCCGCGCCTCGTGCGCCAACGACTGCTATGCCTCCATAATCAAACCCCGAGTTACGACTCATCGCAAAAAGATCGAGATTGAAATTGTCCGGATCAAATCCAGCGGCACGTGCGGCATTTTCCGCGTCTGTACGTAACGCTCCGAAGTTGTTGAAATAAAACGATTGTGCCTGTGGCATTCTCACCACCGGCGTGACTGTCACCGCGAGTGATGTCTGGTTGAGAGAGTTGCTCACGTAGAACGGGCTTATTTGATCGTTAATGAGACTCTCGGCCCTTGAAACTGTTAATGGCTGATTCTGGAAGTCAACGGGTTCGCCTGGCCTATCAGGAAAGTCGATGCGAATAAACAGAAGCGTTTTTGCTCCCCGCGTCCATGGTGATGATGCCGCAAGGCCGTCGGAACGAACTGGGCCGATCTTTTCTTCCCACTCGACCTGGTCGTTCACGAAGGTTTCAAGGGCCGAGGGCGATGAGAAGTTGACGAGTTTGCCTCCAATTTCCGCCTGCGATTGCTGCACTCTTCTCACAGGCTCTTCGTCGACAACCATAACTCCATCAAGCACGACTCCCTGGAGCGGAATATTGAGTTTGGTAGTGATGTTTTCGCGCCTGCCATAAACCAAAGCTCGGTATGTCCTGCCTCCGATGGTTACTTCGCGTTCTATTCGCGAACCGGTCATCATCTCTGGCGAATGATGGTTCTCATGGAGCATGACCACGTAGACTCGGAAATCGCCATAAGCACTCACCGGAGTTTCCAACTGAGTTTTGATCGACGCAGGCATCCGTTTATAGGCATCGCTTGAAACTGCATGGTCTAACGCCGACTTTGGAGAAAGGGAAATGAGCTCTTTGAAAAGCTCTCGACGACTGGCTGCCAGCGTCTTTCCTTTTTCAATATCCACCTCATTGAGTGAGTAGTTTGGGTGGCCGACTTTTTTGAGCCAGTTGTCAAAATCCGAAAGTATCGGGGAGTCAAGGATGAGCTTCAGTCTCACCTCTTGGGATTGGCTGGAAGAGGACGAGGACGAACCAACCATCCAAAGCAGCAATGTTGCGAGTGTAACAAAGCTGATCCAGTGAACGGCTCGCTTGAAATCTTTCGGAGGCATGAGCCCTTCCTCGAAGGTTAGGGTTAAACTAGACGCAAGGACTTAACGATTGACCTATTCCAGATTGCGCAGATTATAAAACAATCTGTGTAATCTGTGGATAGCAGGCGTGGAGCAATGGAAATGACTACAATCAATCAGAATCACGCCGCACTTGACTCGATGCAAAACGCTACGCTAGTCTGCATCAGTTATTTACCAGCACTCACTCGCTTCGTAAGGGGCCGTAGCTCAGCTGGGAGAGCGCATGACTGGCAGTCATGAGGTCAGGGGTTCGATCCCCCTCGGCTCCACCAAACTTATCCCTTCAAAATAATCCACGCGTTCTCCATTTATATCGTGAAAGACGATGGATGAGTTATCGAAAATGGGATCGATGAGTCTCATTTACGAAATCGGATGAAGCGCATTCACGCTTGATCAATTCAATTTCCCCACCAAATACAGCTGGCACGAGCCTTGATTCCTCGCTGGCGATCAATTCCGTTTGTAATACGCCAGACAAAGGATTTTATATGGACGTGCTTTGGAAAAACCTCGTCTACTCCGCTCGGATGCTGTGGAAGAAACCGAGCCTGACGGCCGTCGCTATCATCGCGATCGGGCTCGGCATCGGCGCGAACACCGCGATCTTTTCCGTAGTCAACACCGTCCTGCTGCAACCACTTCCGTTTCCACAACCCAAACAACTCGTCAACATCGCCAGTGAACAGCGTAACCAGACGCTCGACGGGCGTGGCACTTCCTCAGTGCCTGACTTCCTCGACGTACAGAAATCCTCGAAGACACTCCAATACGTCGCGGCATATCAAGGCTCCGGCACCTTCACGACCGATGGCAACGAGCCCGAACGTTTACTCGGCGCGATGGTTAGTTACGACTACTTCAACGTCCTC
>Ga0097620_100013488_pt1 | contig 8195 bp, 9 predicted proteins | sample KBSSwiS22_FD_77030 | JGI IMG/M metagenome (GOLD analysis project Ga0097620, IMG submission 77030) | Switchgrass rhizosphere microbial communities from Kellogg Biological Station, Michigan, USA - KBS Switchgrass S2-2 (version 2) (version 2) | ecosystem: Host-associated > Plants > Roots >...
ATAAGCCACCGACAGAGCAGGCTGCAGTCCGTGCGGACCGGGAGGGGCCCATATCGGGATGCTGTAACTGGCAGCTCCGGTTTGAGACACATTGAACGACCCCGGCACCTTGCCGACCGCTGCCCACGCGCCGCCCGGAAGCCACATAGATGCGGCCGTGATGAAGCCGAGAATGCTACGCAAATATCGCATGACCCAATATCCTTCGTCTGGTGCGCAACGCGAGATGTACAGGGGTTGTTAATTGCAATCGGGCGAGCTAGCGGGCGTCGTTATCGAAACGACATTCGACGGTGGCCCCACGTTGCCGGCGGCATCGGTCGCGTGCACGCGATAACTGTAGGCGGTCGACGGGACCGCAGTGGTGTCGTAGAACGGAGCGGCGCTCACAGGGCTGAATGGTCCGAAACTGCTGCAGTTGGCGCCGGAGCACCGTTCCACAACGTAAGTGGCAACACCGACGTTATCGGTGGCTGCATCCCAGCTCAGATCTACTTCTGAACTAGACGTGGCAATGACTCGTAAGTTCGTTGGCGCCGTCGGAGCCTGGGTGTCGGCTGATGAAGATGTCGTGACAGTCAGCGCCGGCGTCGAGTAGGTGCTGAGATTGCCTGCCGCATCGGTAGCACGTACTTCATACCGATAAGTGGTGGAGGCAGACAAGCCGGAGTCGCTGAAGGTTGTTCCCGTCGGCGTGCCTACGCGACTAAACGAGCTACATCCGGAACCCTGGCATCGCCACACTTCGTAGCCTGTGACACTGACATTGTCAGTGGAGGCGGTCCAGCTGAGACTGATCTGACTCGAAGTAACACTGGTGGTCTGCAAGGCTGTAGGCGTGGAGGGAGGTGTGGTATCGCCACCGGACCCAGCAACTTTGAACGCCGCCATTTGCATGATCCACTGACCGCTCGGAGAAATAGGCGCCGTAGCTGAATAGGCACCCGTTGTGCTCACGACCTGGTCTTCGAGAATGGCGCCATCGAATCCCGTGATAACTCGCGACGTAAAGCCGGTGCCGGCAGCGGACGTGCCCGTGGAAGTAGCGTTGCTTCCGACAATCAGGTCATTTGCATGCGTCGTGCTCGCCGATCCACTGCTGCCGAGCGTGCCAGTTCCTGTCGCAGAGGCGGTGACATCGAGGGGACTGGTGGTGTCGATGCCGCTGTATTCGGCGATGCGCAGATCCGGATATTGCACATTGCCTGCAAATGCGACCGTAATCGTGTTCGCTCCAGCGGTCGCCGCGACGATGTTCTTCGCGTAGTAGATTGCGGCCGTTCCGAAACCGGTGACCGAAGTCGGGCCAACAGCCAAGGTGTACGCGTTTCCTTTGGTATCGGTGACCGAGCTGATCGCAATCGTCGGGCTTCCCCAGTTGATTGCCACGACATTGAAGTCGCCCGCCACTTGAGCGAGGGTGTAAGCGGCCGCCACGTTACCAACGGATGTCGTATTGGGATCTTTCGAGTTGACCTGGATAAAATTGACGCTCGGCGGTGCGGAAGTGGCTGCCGTGAGCGTACTCGAGTAGGGACCGAGATTGCCGGCAGCGTCGGTGGCACGTATTTCATACGTATAGCTGGTGGATGCTGCAAGTCCAGAGTCGCTGAAGGTTGTCCCCGCCGGGGTGCCGACGCGGGAATACGAACTGCATCCAGAGCCCTGGCACCGCCAAACTTCATAACCCGTCACTCCGACATTGTCAGTGGAGGCCGTCCAGCCGAGATTGATTTGGCTGGATGTGACACTGGTGGTATGCAGCCCCGTGGGTGCGGAGGGAGGCGTGGTATCTCCGCCAGACACCGCAGCCTTGAATGCTGCCATCTGCATGATCCACGCCGCGCTGGAGGACAGAGTTGCCGTTGCCGAGTAGGCCCCGGTTGCGCTCACAATCCGATCTTCGAGGATGTTGCCGTCATACAGGCTGATCTGACGCGATGTGTAACCGGTCCCCGCGCTCTGAGTGCCAGACAGCACAGCGTTGATGCCAATCAGAAGATCGTTGGCGTTGGTGGTTGTGGCCGACCCACTGTCACTCGTCGCGCTGGTCCCGGTGCTCACCGCCGTAACATCCAGAGGGCTCGTCGTGTTGACGCCGCTGTACTCGGCTACACGTAGATCCGGAGTGCCAGTCGCAGCGCTGAAAGTCACTGTGACCGTGTTTGCACCCGCCGCGGCGGCGGCAATATTTTTGGCGTAATAAATGGCGGAAGCAGCGCCGCTGAACGTCGTCGGGCCAACGGCCAATGTATAGGCGTTGCCTTTGGTGTCCGTGATCGAACTGATGCTGACACCGCTACCCCAACTCACTCCGACGGCGATAAAGTCACCTGCCGTCTGTGCATTCGTGAACGGAACGGCAATCGAGCTGACCGTGGTACTGGGACTTGCCGAATTGCTCTGGACGTAGCTGATGGCTGCGAATGCTTGCTCCGACCCGAGGAGCGCTCCGAGTGCGCAGAATAAGGTGCGTTTCCACCCCGCGAATGCACGCATGGAACCCCGACCTCGTGTAAACATCCGGCCCGTGCTTTCGAACACACGCACTCCTACGTCTCGGCGCCACAAATAGGCCGATGAATTTTGTCAGCTCAAGCAGTCGGAAGAGCCCATGCACAACAGGAATGTGATGAGTGTGGACACCCACCAGCGTTGGCCTCCCGTGCCGGCATCCTCAGATAGGCCATCGCGATTGATCGAACTCCATAGTCCTTTTGCGAGGCTCATAACCATCGTCTAACTGCAACGCTTGGCAGTCAACTCAGGTTTGGTTAGACATTGACGATCTGGGATGTTTGTCTCAATTTGGTCAGGAACAATTCGCGCGAGGTTCTATTTGCCGTAACACTTGAATTCAACTCTCAGCTCCATCAGATCCATGCGTCAAATTAACGCCAGGCGTCCTCCCCGGCCTGTACCCGCGAAGACGTGGACTACAACTGTTACCGGCGCATTGGCTTCGATACTCGTACACGGTCTTCTTTTCATGCCAATGATGTGGGGTGGTCATCACGCGCGTGCTCGAGCACCCGACGAGCCGGGCGCGGCTGCCAGCCGCCAGGCGGAAAAATCAACCGATTCGATGTTAGTGGTGTTCCAAGAGGATTCGTTGGCAATACACGATGCGTCGTCAATAGAACAACCGGAACTAACCTTTCCACAACCTTTCATTTTACCTATCGCACGGCCACGATTGCCCTTGCCCGAAGCGAGCTCGCTTGATGAGGACGATGATGCGCAGGTATCGGAGGCCGACGGCGACCAGGGCGGCCATTCCATGATGTTCGGACGTTATATGGGGCAGATCTCTGCCCGAGTGGAGCGGGCCTGGGTCCGGCCACGATCGGTGCCACCCAGCGGTTCATTCGCATGCCGGGTTCAAATCACCCAAGATCGGCGCGGTGCTGTGCAGGAAGTCGCATTGGAGCGATGTACAGAGGATCCGCGGTGGCAAATGTCATTGGTGCAAGCAATTCAGACGGCCTCTCCCTTGCCTGCACCCCCTGATCCAGCGGTCTTCTCCAACCTGGTCACCCTGGAGTTCGACTCTGACCCGTACGTCGCCGGGTCCGAGGTTCAAGGTGGTGGTGTAGAGCCCCCTTCTCGCCCAAACAAGTGATTCAGCCAGTCTCAATCTCTTTAGAAATCTTCACAATCACAGACCGGACGTGGGTCGATATTCTCGCGTTGATTGAACCGTGTGCGTTGACGGAGCCTTGGGGAACGGAGAGAATCCATCCGCGCATCGTCGAGGGAGTTGGTGTGTGTTAGACGGTGCCGTGGCGAACGCATGTGATTGACATCGAGTCAATTCGGACGACGTCGCCTCATGGAGGTCAACTCGATGTCGAATAATACAATTACATCCTCTTAACCGCCCTTCTTGGGCCAACCAACATTGCTGTGTTTGATCTCGGAGCGCGCTGCTTCCGAGAGGCAGGAATGCGCGTGTCGATAAAAGAAGTAGAAATACCGGCGGCCCTCAATCCCGTGGAGGCGTCCGGTCGATTCCGAGTTCGATCGGGACTGATCGCCGCACCGATTGCCTGTCTGAGTATCCTGTTTCTGTACTTGTTGGTTCGAAGCAGGCACTGGGAGTACGACCACGATACCCCTCTGTTGCAGTTCTGCGGATTTCTGATGCACCGCTACGGATGGGTTCCGTATCGCGATTTCTTCGAAACCAGCATGCCCGGCACATTCCTGTTCCACGAAAGTGTCGTTTCTCTGTTCGGAACGGGAAACCTCGCGTTCATGCTGGTCAACGACTGCCTGTTGGGCTTTCTGCTATCCACCTCTTATCTGTGGATGCGCCATCTATCGCGTCCCGCTGCAATCCTCTTCGTTTCTTGGTATGGCGCCTTCTATCTTGCCTCCGGACCGAGCGAACTCCTGCAGCGTGACTGGCTCGCTATTCTCCCGATGGCAACGGCCTTTGCGGTTGTCGCAAACAGCCGTGCGGTGCTTCGCTCGACCCGTGTAGGTACCGCGTTCGGTGTGGGGGTTCTGATTGGGAGCTGCGCCTGCATCAAACCTCAGCTCGCCGTGGCGGCAGTTCCAGTGGTAATCGGGCTGCACCTGTTGAACGATCGCGCGGCTCCACGGACCCGGAGCGAGGCTTTCCGGGATTTCATTTTCCTCACGGCGATACCCGCATCTCTGGGATTTGCCGTACCGCTCGGGGCCGTGGCCGGCTGGCTGGCGGACCACGGCGCGCTGAGCTCATTCATTGCGATGGTTCATGACTACTTGCCACTGCACATTCAGCAGACCGGCGATCACGTGTTCCTTCCACCGGCTCAGCGGCTCCATTATCTCGTAGCCAGCGCGCTCCAACTGGACAACTACTGGCCGATGATGCTTGCCGCAATCGTCGGATTCGTCGTGATCGATCGACAGTTCGCTCGACACCCGCGCGAGCAGCAGCTGTTCAGGCTGGCGTTCTCCATGCTGGCGATTTATGCGATCGAACCGGTATTGTCAGGGCAGTTCTGGGAATACCACTACGACCCATTTGAATACTGGCTCTTGGCAATTCTGTCGCTTCTCGCCGTTCCAGTCCTCATTAACGTCCGATACTGGGCGATTCCAGTACTGTTACTGCTCTCATCCATCGGCTACAGCTTTACGCGCCACCATGTCATGCAGCCTCCTCTGGCAGAACATGGAAATGTTGCTGAGATGGAAAGGGCAATCGATCAATATGTCCCTGCGGGCGCCGCCGTGCAGCCGATTGACTGGACGACCGGGGCGGTCCAGGGATTGTTGCGCACGGAGCACCCCATCGGGACCCACTTCCTCTATGACTATCACTTCTATCACCACGTACAGACTCCCGTAATTCAAAAGCTGCGGTCGGAATTCATTTCCGAACTGGTGACCAGCCGCGTGCCTTTTGTTCTTGAGGTACACCGGGAGTACAAAGATGTGATGACGGGCGTCAATACATCAGATCGCTTCGAGGAACTGGATCGCGTTTTGAGTGAGCGCTATGAGCCTGTTTACGAAGGCCACATCTTTCAATTGTTGCGTCTGAAGGAGTGAAGGAGTCGAGAGGGCCCGGGGATAAATTGACATCTGCTGCCCTTGCCAGTCAGACACAATGATGTCAGTTCTTACTGATTACTTCGATTACATTTGCGTTTGCTATCAGGGTTGAGAAACCCTCTCTGAGATCGAAGCGAGCCCCTACCTCCATATCTAGGTCAATAACCGACACGGAGATGACTCCGACAATTCCTTCGCCGACTCCGCTCGGTTGTATCGGCTTTTTGCATACGAGGATTCGGCCCCCAAACAACTTTGCTCGATAGCATACTGTGCCCCCCAACCCGCTACGAGCGGCCTCGGCACAGGCAACTTGTCGGCCGGCTCGACCGACAAGATAGCCTTCACTCTTGCTTCGGATCTAACCTTGCCACATCTGCGTTCACTGACGGAAGCGCGGCGAACGGAAATCTGATTGCGCTTCCACCGCGAATTTGAATCATCGCCGGACATGGATTCGATAATTGCGCCCTCATTTCAACGAGCTCTGCAAAGAGGCCCGCCTCTTGTTCACTCTGCTGGACGGCGTTCAGACCTAGGTGAGTCGTCAGATGTCACACAGAGGGCAATCATCGCCTCGTCGAAACCGCACACGCAGCCGAATACGCTCAGCTTCGATAGTGCTCTGTTCGCTGTCCTCAGGCATCTGGCGCAACAACATCTCGTGTTCCTCAAGGGCGGGCAACGGCTATCCACAGCGACTTCAGGACTCCAATGCGAAGGGCCGCGGGGCACAGGAGCCGTCGACCCGGGCCCGCCAAAATGATAGGCGCTTCCCCATGCGAGTCGGTCCAGTCAATGCCACTGCCGATCGCGCGACATGACGGGGAGATTTCGCTATGCTTCCCCAGCGATCCCGTCCTCCACGCCGGCTGTGACAAAGTTGGTACACGCCTTTCCGCGATACCGTAAGTCTTTGTTGCCGCAAGCCCTTCCGCCCCAGTGGCTCCCATCCATCATGGGGGCCACGGCAATTCGGCGGTCGATTGAATCGGCTCGTTTTTCGCTCGAAAAGCCTGTTTCTAAAGGGTTTCGTGCTCCAGTGATTTCTGCGTCGTTGATGGCCATTTCCGGTAGTTTACCGTTTGCGGAGGAAACAAAGAGGAGACAAGATGCCCCTCGGAATTTCCTTGTCTCCTCCCAATTTCCATGGCCACCTTCAAATCCAGGAAGAAATCCGACGGGTCGACGCGGCACACGGCCATCGTTCGGATTCGTAAGGGGAAGGTCATCATTTACCGCGAGTCCCGGACCTTCGCGCTTCTCACGGCGGCGAAAGCTGGGCGAAGCATCGCGAAGTCGCGTTGGAAGACCCGGCAGAGCTCAGCCGCGCCATGGCCGAGCACAGCCTCGTGCTCGACTCCTATGTGCTCGGAAACATCATTCGCTGGTACATAGATACCTACCGACACGTCGGGAAGTGGGGCCGGACCAAGCAGACCACATTGGAATACCTCGAGCGCCACCCTATTTCCAGCCGGGACGCCCGCTACCTCACGTCTAGCGACTTGGTACAACACATTCAGGAGCGCCGTGCTGGGGGCACGGAGCCCGCGACCGTCAGCAACGATCTAACGTGGATCGGCGTAGTACTACGAGCCGCGAAGGGCGCACAGGGTATGAAGGTGAACCCAATGGTCGTCAACGAAGCGCGAAGCACTTGCTACGAGCTTCGCCTCATTGCCAAGCCTAAACGCCGCAATCGGCGTGTGGGTGCGCTCGAAGAACAGAAGCTGGACGAGCACTTCTGCCGACGCGATGAACGATCGAACATTCCCATGTTCGATATCTGGCATTTCGCAATCGAGTCAGCCCGACGCGAGGACGAAATCTGCAACTTGCTGTGGGAAGACTTGGATGAGGGCAACCCAACAGGCATCGTGCGCGATGCCAAACACCCTCGGCTGAAAGAGAGACGGGCAATGATGCAGGCGTGGGCCGATTATCTAGACCAACTTCGGACCAGAGCCCAGAAGACGTCGATATCTGCGCCAAATATTGGGCCATCAACAATCGGGTCCAGAATCTGGCCAACATCTACTTATGCAATCTCGGCTTCAATAGCCCCGAATACACCCAATACCACCCCCGCGCCTACTTCGGCTATCTGACGATGGATCTTTGACGGTCACGGCTCGAGCACTGAAGTCACCGCACTGGCCGTCGCAGGCCCGCGGTACGACCGTACCGCGGGCCGAGGCTCGAGTTCAGTCCTTGTCCCAGCGCGCACAATCCCGACCGCGACACCAGTTCGGCGCACCTCTCACGTTCATCCTGATGGCAGTCACCCGGTCGACGGGACCGGTAATGACCAACGTCTTCCCATCCCGCCCGGCGAACGTATTGTTGGTGGCCCCGGAAGCGATGGAAATCTTGAGAATGTTGTTGCCGTTCGGATCGAACGCCATCACGCCCTCTCCATTGCTTATGTAGATGTTTCCCCGTTCATCCATCGACATGCCATCGCCGCCCCAGTCGGTGAACTTGCGCATGTGGGAGAGCGTTCCGTCGCGATTGATATCGAAGACCCACGTTCCGCCCTTATTATCGTAGTACCACTTGTTGATGTAGAGTTTCTTGCCATCAGGCGTGCCGACGACTCCATTCGGCCACGAATCGGATTCCCATCCCATGGCCTCCGTCGT
>Ga0097620_100014616_pt1 | contig 7885 bp, 20 predicted proteins | sample KBSSwiS22_FD_77030 | JGI IMG/M metagenome (GOLD analysis project Ga0097620, IMG submission 77030) | Switchgrass rhizosphere microbial communities from Kellogg Biological Station, Michigan, USA - KBS Switchgrass S2-2 (version 2) (version 2) | ecosystem: Host-associated > Plants > Roots >...
CATCTCGTCCCAGGATTTGCGTAACTTCTCAGGACTGAGGCACGCCGTCTTCCACCATTTATGTTCCGCAGCCCATAGGATCATGGCTCTAGTCTGCTCTGGATCGCGTTTATCTATTCTCAAAAGCAAATCCATGGAGCCCCTCCACTTGACGAGGTTCGGGTCCTTGAAGTGCTTATTACGTTCTTTTATTTTTTGCAGAAAAAGATCACAGAGAGACTCGGCTTCAGCCGAGATGGGAGGCGAAGCCGGACCTACTTCTCTTTGTTCTTCTTTCTCTTTATGAAATAAAGATTGTTCTTCTTTAGCGTCCTCATTTTCAGTATCCTGATTTTCAGTATCCTGATTTTGAGGACACAGCAAACTTTTCTTGAATTTTGGTTCACGCGATACCAAGTACCTATATCGCTTCTTGCCTTCCTGTAGGTATTCTTCTCTTTTAATGTAGCCCGATTCGATAGCTTCATTAATGATTGGATAGATTCTGTTCTTAGATATTTTTTGAGTTTTTATGACCCATGGAATGGATACTTTCCACTTACCTGAATGGCTAAGAAGATAGCTTATAAACCATTTGCATTCGGGGGATATATTCGGGTTTCTAACAAGATCACGTGGCACCATTACAAATGGGTGCTCAATTTCATCGTGGCATGGTTCTATGTGGGACTGTACTTCTGACATAAGAGCTCCTAGTTGGTTAGGAGTCGTGGCCATCAGTGCTTGAGATATATTAGCTTTTTATTTACTTTGTGTTTTATAAGCCAATCCGTACAATGTACGGTGTTCTCGGTAAGAACATTTATCTCAAGTCTGGTTTGGCGACAAGACTCGATGTTAGACCCTGGGTTAATAGCCTGGGGTTCTTTATTTCTAGGCTACTCTAAATAATCCCTTTGAAGCAAATCATATTAATCGAGTACCTTGTTAGGTCTTAACATTTAATAGACCTAATTTAGACCTAATTTGAGGTAGTTATATGAGCCAGAAGATCCACCAACTAGACATGTTTAAAGACGAAAGGGACACCTTCGAAGAATTGACAGCCAAGAGCCTGAGGGCTTTGTTTTCCAGCTTACACCATAGAAACAAGGCCATGGACACCATGGTTGCTTACATGGCAGAGATGCAAGAAGTGGTTATGCGCATGAACGACAGACTGAATCGATTATCGGAGAAATAGATCCTATGCTCAGAGAAATGAAGGAAGAAGATCAAGAAAAGTGTCGCATAATAATTAAAGAGATTTTTTCAATATTTGAAAAACATGGGATTAAACTGTCTGAAGCATCTGGAATACTAGGAGCCATGATGGGGGTCATCTCTAGCCAAACAGAAGAAAACTTCCCTTTTGTAAGCTTCTTTAACAGCCTGACACGTTCTTATCATGCCAATTATGAAGGCGAAGAAACACACGATGTTACCGATACACTGTTCCCGTGCAAAGAATAAAAAAAAGACCCCAAGAAAAAAAGACTAAACTCGGGGTCCCGGGAGGAAAGAGAATTATTAAAACTTCACTCAACCTGTAGCACGAAAGGTCCATTTGGTAAAGGACTTTTTACGATATGACTCCCAGTCAATTTCAGGATGATCAGCCATAATTTGCTTATAATCAATGGTTCCAGGACACACAGACTTACAGATCTTAACCCCATTTCCTTGCGCATTGCGATGTTCTGAGAAAGCTATCATCAGATCCCTGAGGGACTTCTCTTCTGATTCCATGGACTTTAGAGCTTCCGATAGATACGCCCATTTACTGGCCATCAGATTCCATTCCTTATTGCTTTCCATGGAAACAAAGTCACGTTCGGTCAGCTCTGGAGCCTTCCTGGTCAACACCATGTCCCAAAACTTCTGTTCTTCTGAAAGCATGGCTGCAATGTACGCATTATCTCGCGCAACTTCCACAATCGCGCCTTCTTGCCCATCGAAGCTGCAATAGTACATGCCATCCAGCCCAGTTACCAAAAGCTGATGTTGGACCTGTGGGATGTATTTTTCGGGTATCATGTTGTTAAGAGCAACGCCATGATCCTGCTTGTTGGGGCATTTGATCTCCACCAACACCTTTTCTTCCATGTCGATACCATCCAAGGATGCCCGGATAAAGGAGTGTTCCTGGTTGGTCTTGTTCTTCGGAAACACAGAAACATTCATGGCTTTCTCAAACCACGTACGCGCCACAGGTTCCAGCTCTCTGCCTCTGGCCATGGCGCTGTTGTCCAACTGTTCGGAATTTCCGAATACTTTCTCTTGCCACACTTGATAAGGCGTCCTCCAAGGAGAAACGCCCAATATAACGGCAGCGTCGCTGCTGCCAATTCCGGCTCTACGCCACTGATGCCATGACTCGTTTGTCATTACTTTTCTCCCTTTTGGAATTAACACGTGTTTCTAACGCCCGCAGCGCACGTTCAAATTCGGCTTCGGGGATGTTGTAAATTGAAGCGACCTGTAAATGCGCCTCCAGCTCTTTTTGGAATGCATTATCGTTAATTTTCTGTAGCAATGTATCGAGCTGTGCGGTTTGGCCTTCTGTAAGGCCTCTAAAATCGATTATCTCGCTATCGGACGGCTCTAAGTCTGTCCAAGGGTCTAAACCTTCATAAAGGGCCTCTAAACGCACAGGAGAAGCTGTCAAGGCATCCTTGATAACTGAAGCCATCGGCTTAGGAGGTATGGGAATGACGCTGTAGTTGGTGTCAATGCCCGCGCCCTCTTTCTTGATCTTGAAATCAAAGGAGGTTAAATCTCCCCAATCTTCGTTCATGGCCAGCATCTCCAAAGCGCGCCGTATGCTATTTTGAGTGACCTCCATGATAAACAAACCCTCCTTTGCATAGTCCCAGACGTGCAGTGCCCAGAACGGCTTAATGGGCTTGGTAGGGTCAATGGGTGCTTTTGGCTTATTCTCAGGTTTAAAACGCAATGGCTTGCGATCTTTCCAATCGATCCAACCGGCAATGGGGCGTGCCACAATGCGAAAGCGATGTTCGCCTTCTGCAAGCTTTCCTAAATTGATGTAAGGTTTTTCAGTTCTAAGTTTATCAAACCCAATGGGTAAAGAAATATTTGACATAAAGTAAAATCTCCAATTTAAATAATGGTGTAAGTTTCTAAGTTAAAATAAATAGTTGCTGCTTCTTGTAAATCTAAGATGTCTTCTTTGAAAAGATCTGCGTACCAAGAACAAAAGTCCGCGAAATCCTCATATATGGGAAAATCTTCTGGCACGTTAAACAACCTCGCATTCTGTTTCATAAACTAACTCTGCCCACGCTTCTTTTAGATCACACACGTAATCCAGGCAAAAGTCATCAAAGCTGAGGCACGTGCATTCTTCGTCACTGCGGTCACATATGCAATGATTGATCATGTATTGCTCGTACAGTTCCAACATATAATCTTTCATATAACACCTATGCGCTATTTTTGTTACATTCAGCAACATGGCCTTTATATAAATTCATATGCCATTGGATCTCTTTCAAGGCTTTTTCAGCTTGCTCCAAATGGTAGGATGCTTCTTGTAAATGGTAAGAATATTCTTGTAGATCAGAATGAGAAGTTTGTGTATTATCGTTGGCACATGACATCATAGTTTCATCTCCTAAGTTCCTAAGTAAGGATAAATTGTTGTGTTGTGTGTGTATTGTTCGTGGTTATATTGCCCCACTGTAACAGCAGTGGGGTTTTTTTATGCCCCAAATATAACGCAATTCCCGATTTATTCGCAACAACAAATGAAAAGTTCCCAGAAAAAACCTCCCCTGCTACAATAACATATGTACGAAAATTTGGAGTATGATACTTTGAATCTAAAAGATTATTTAACCAGCACAGGAATACAGAAGAAAGCTTTTGCTCGCATGGTTGGAATATCTCTGGCTGCCCTGAGTAATTACATTCACGGCAGGCGTATTCCGCGACTGGACATAGCACACCGCATTGTAACGGTCACAAAAGGAAAGGTAACAATTAAAGATTTATTGAAATGAAGAAATCATTGGAGAATTTGAATGTCACAAATTAAAAAAACCACCGACTACGCCATATTTAAGAAACACCCCAGCAACCGAATCATATGCGAAGCAAATATAAGAAAAATCAAACATAGCATGAGTATAAGAAACCTCATGGAATTTCGCCCCATATTAGTGAACGAGTCCATGGAGGTAATAGACGGACAACACAGGTTAGAGGCTGCCAAGCAACTGGGGGAAGTAGTGTGGTATCAAGTCCACGAGGAATCAAATTCCGGAGATATTATATTGATTAACGCCAATCAGAAAAAATGGATCAGGGAAGATTATTTAAATTATTACATCTCCAAGGGCAACCAAGATTATTTGAAAGTCCATGAATACTGCGTAGAAAAGAACATCACATTGCAAGAATTCTTAGCGATGTGCCCCACCTATGGAAGAACAAGATCAGGCGCCCAGGACAAATTTTCCTGCGGTCTTTTTAAATTTCCGAATGCCGAGCAAATGGCCACAGTTGAAAAAACAACAGAAGATATTCACAAGGTACGAGAAAAATTAAAATTACTGTTTGTCAGGCAGCCCCCCTTTATTAGCTCTGTTTTGTTTAGAAAGGCGCTTATTTGTTTTGTGGAGCGCCCGGAAGTAAACGCGGACACCTTTTGCATAAAAGTGACTTACAAAATCGAGTCTTTTCACCCATGTTCAGATATTGCCAGCTACTTGTTGATGTTCAAGAACATATACAACTGGCGAAACAATAATCCGATAAATTGAAATAAAACTTTAAGAAATTCTCCCTAGGCGATATGTGTTGCCTATGGAAGCAATCACAATACACATAAATCACGATCCCGTACCATGGACAGCGCCCCGCTTAGGCAGGGGCGGTTGTTACAGCGCCCATTCCAAATACAAAGAGATCTTCCACGCCATAATATGCGCGCAATACAAGGGGGCTCCTTTACGTGGGTACGTTCACGTAGACTTCACCTTTTCTTTCCCCTATCCAAAGGCGACCACCAAGAAAAACCGCGCCCTCATGGAGGAAGGAAAGATATACCCCACAAAGTCAGATTGCACAAATTTACAAAAGTTCACCGAAGACTGTTTGAATAGAATAGTCATCGAAGACGATAGAAACGTTGTACAAATTACCTCAAAAAAATTATATGCATTGAACGGCAGTGTCAACATTAAGGTAACGCCGTGCGTCTGATCATTGAAGAAATAGAGGGTTCCATTTACATAGATGCCATATTGAATGACGACGAAGCGCAATTTTTAAAAGATGGCGCCTTGTTGGAATCCATGTCGACCATGAAATATAAGCGGTTTTACGTGGGTGTGAGAGTGGGAGACCATTGGAGACATTCCGAAAATAACGGATTTTTTGAAGATAAGCTATTGGAGTAACCCATATATATGCCTTTGAAATCAGGTTCCAGCAAGAAAGCAATCAGTGCGAACATACGCACAGAGATGCACGAAGGTAAGCCACAGAAGCAAGCCGTGGCAATAGCCATGTCAAAAGCGGGTAAATCCAAAAAGAAAAAGAAATAGAGGCACCTTGCCCATGAAACACGCCACCGTAGTAGGCGCCCTTATGTTCTTGTTATTCTTGTTGTATTGGGTGCTTGTGTATTTAATTTTTTAAATTCTTTGGTTTTGCATTGCAAAATTAAATTTTAAATTTATTATGAGAAAAAACACCTCAAAACCAAGGCACGTTACGTGAAGAAGAAAGAAGAACATCATAAGAAAGAGCATAAAAAAGAAGAAATGCACGAACACAAGAAAGAAAAACATCACAAGAAAGAGACAGCAGCACACAAAAAGAAACACAAGTAAGGCGCCCTTTGTGGATAAGAAAATACGCAAAGTGACCAAGGATATCCGCAAAGCGGAAACCTCCTTGAAGAAGGCAGAAAAGAAAAACGTCAAGCTCGCGGATTATGATGAACATGTCCGCGATCCCATGATCAAGAAATACAAACAAATGAAGAAAAAAGGGTGTTAGCTTGTTAATCCCGGTCAACCCAGCCTACAGCGTGCCCATGACGCGTATAATCACAAGAGATGAGCCTGTACTTACATTTATGCAGCTCACCGCAAAACACGTACATAACGTAGCTATGAAGGTATTGCGTCCCCTATGACATGTATTGAAGTAAGTGTTATTGTCAAAGATGAGAACAAAAAGTTAGTCAACAAACACCTTATATATGACGCTCTCACCTTAGAGCCCCAGGGGATTGTTGTAAAACGCCTGGTTGAAGAGACCATGGAACAATTTAAGGTAGACGTTCACAGCGAACGTCCTACCATTGTTATTAAGGCTTCGATGGTGGTTCAGTAACAGGTTGCGTAGAATCGTTTCTACGCGCCTTCCTAGCCTCCTCAATCGATTGTTTGGTGGGGCGTGGGTTCGGCCTTGGTAATGAAGGCTCAACGAATTTTAGGTAGCTTACAATCGCATTAACGACCCATGGGGCCATTTCCTGGTCATGCTTCCCCGCAGCTTCGCGGATCTGGTGGCGCAAACTGCGCGTAATGCGTACGGTTAGAAAGGTGGTTGGTTCCTTGGTCATTCCTTTGTCCCCTGTTCAATTATTAATAGAGCCTCTAACCCATCGGGATGTATTACTACATCTAAGATACTTGAGCCTATGGGCAGTCCATTAACCCTTTCCATGAGTTCGGTTAACAATTCGTGCCTTTTTTCGGCGCGTATTCTTTCCGCAATTCTCCTCTTCATTCTTTCACCTTATTGTAAATGTCCTTTCCATAAACTGTACCCTCTATGCGGGAAATGCGCGTGTTCATGTGGTGTAGTTCATTATTCATCTCGTGCATGTCTTTTTTGATATCACGTGTAAAGTACCATATTAGTACGCCCATACTAATGATGTTCTGTAAATTGAAATCTTTTAAAAATTGAATGAATGTTTCCATCGGCCTCCTAAAATTAACATTTGTACATCCTGTATAAAATAGATTCATAATCTGCGGGCAATTTACCCGTAATCAAGTACTCATGTATTTCTTCAATGTCGCTATCAACCATTGCTTCCATGAGGACACCTTCACGTTCGGCGCGTTCGCACGCCGATTCCCATATGATATCGTTTTCTGCATTGCTCATGAAATTCCCCCTAGTTAATACGGTAAATGTAATACCAAACACCTTGAAACAAAATTTCCTGCTCTTCCCCATCGTACGTATTAAGAAAATGCCCGCGCCCATCTGCATATACCGCTTCATTTATCAAAGCATCCAGGTTATCCCCGATAAGCGCGCGAAAGACTGAATTACACCCTTCACTCATTTTCTCTTGAAAACCTTTAATCACCTCAATAAATGCGTCTCGTTCCCTATCGCTCATTTCCTTGGCACAAGGCATACGTTCAGCAATAAAGCGCGCATTAAACGCCCATAATGATTCTTTAATATAATTATTGGCGCGCTCGTCCGCTTCATCGTCTAAAAGAACTTCGTATTCGTTCCCATTGAAATGAAAGTGATTGTCCTCACCAAATTCAATTTCTTCTGACTCATTTACTTTAAGATGTTCGCGTAATGCGTTAAGGCGTGTTGTTTGTGTGACCGCTGTTATCATGTTCATGATCATAATTTCATCTCCTAAGATAATTGGTTTAATTGATTAAAGGGGGGCTTGCGCCCCGTGAGTGTTACAAGTATTTAAATCCATTAATTTGCACATAATATTTAATCCGCCCCTCAATCCTTTTCCCTTGAATGTGATACACACATTTATACGGAATCTTATCGGCTGCTTCTTGCGCCTCCTTCTTGGTATCGAATAATGTCACGTGATTCATCTCCTGTTATTTGGTTGTTGTGTGTTGTTCATGTGATACACTATAACACACCA
>Ga0097620_100014813_pt1 | contig 7833 bp, 5 predicted proteins | sample KBSSwiS22_FD_77030 | JGI IMG/M metagenome (GOLD analysis project Ga0097620, IMG submission 77030) | Switchgrass rhizosphere microbial communities from Kellogg Biological Station, Michigan, USA - KBS Switchgrass S2-2 (version 2) (version 2) | ecosystem: Host-associated > Plants > Roots >...
AGTTGCGGGGGACGCGCAGACTGACATCGCTGAGCGCCTTTACCCCCCCAAACGAAACAGACAAGCCGAGAACTTCCAGAATCGGATCAGCATCCGAGAGTGACGGACGAGTAATCTGACCGCCATCGGCCGGCGTCCGACCATCTGAGTCGACCGAGCCACCTGCCAGATCGGCAGATGGCCTTTCGGGAACTTGGCCGGCCGCGCCAAGCGGTGCAAGACGTACAGCAGTTCGACGCCGCAACTTCGCTACCGCATCGCTGATAGAACCTGCGATCCCGCCTTGATTCATGACCGCGGTGAGAACCAGTCCCACACCGCCGATCAACGGTAGCAGCTGGTCCCCATTTTCGAGGTGATCCAACACGAGTCCCTTGAGAAGGAAGAAACACAGACCCCCCGCGAACAGCGTTCCCCCGATAAATGCACCCGAGACACTCGCAACGCCCCCTAGATACACTAGCGCGAAAGCAGTAAGGGAGAGCATCCAATCGAAGGAAGCGGCCGACAAGGCCGGTTGCTGGAAGGCAATAAGGCACCCGCCAAGGCCGGCGATAAATGCCGAAATAGAGAACGCACTTAGCTTGATACCTTGCACGTTGACACCGCACGCCGCTGCTGCGCGCTCATTTGCTCTCACGGCGAGCATCGCGGCCCCAGTACCGCTCCGGCGAATGTTCAATACGACCACACTCGTGATGCCCAGGACAAGAATTGACAAAAGACCAAACTCGAATCTGCCCGCGTCCGCACTCTTGATAAACGCCAGATCCCACCCCATGAAACTTGGGCGGGGAACCGAGGCGCCCAAGAATCCACCTGTCCAGGATGGGTTATTGAAATATACCTGCTGTATGCAACTACCTAGCGCTAACGTCACGATGGCCAGGCTCGCTCCTCGCACTCTGGACGCCGGAATGGCGGCGACCATTCCGACGGCAACGGCAGCAAGACTCGCCACGACGACTGACAACGGAAAGGGAACGCCCCAATCAGTTCCAACTCTAGCCAAGGCATAGCCGGCGACCCCCGCGAGTGCCATCTGAAACAATGACAACTGCCCAACAAAGCCCGTCAGAACCACAAGCGACAAACCGATGATTACGCCCGTGATGGTGTTTAGTGTCGCCAATCTGTAGCCAGTTGGACCAAAGGCCAAAATTAGGAGGAATCCGCCTAACCAACACGACAGGATCACAAACGAGCGGGCACCAACGGCCGGCACCGGAGGAAGGTCCGATTCCAACGAGGTTCCCCGGCCAGGGATTGATCGCCCCATTAACATCAGCCCGACAATGATGCCTATCAACGGGAGGACTTCAGAAACACCACTGTCCGGCAGCCATGAAACATTCTGCGTCAACAAGACCAAAACATTGCGAACCATTCCTAAGAAGATTCCCGCGGCGACGGTGACGGCAAAACTGGATAGCCGGCCCAACAGCGCTGCGGCCAAGGCAGGAACAATCAAAAGAGAGAACTGAGTGGGAACCAGTGTCGTAATCGGCGACACCAGGATTCCGATGAAGCCCGCGAGAACGCAACATGCGACCCATATCAGTCCCGCACACATTTGCGGAGATACACCAAGGAGAATCGCTCCTCGCTCGTTCTCCGCGGCAGCGCGCGCTATGGCGCCGAACCTCGTACGCTGAAATACGGCCCACGCGCAAATCGCCGCAAGTACCGCCACGAAAGCCAATGCGACACGGTCGATCGGGATGACATTGCCGCCGAGTTCCATCAACTTCGTACTCGGCAATATGTTCTTGGGGGCCAAGGACAGCGTTCCGAAACGATACGCAACCAGCGCCTGCAGGATCAGGAGGATGCCGATTGTTGCGACAACCTTCGTCACGGCTGGAGCGGATCTCAGCGGACGCATTACGAGAAGGTGAATCAGCACGCCCAGCCCAGCAGCTGTTGCCAAAGCGACGATCATGGAGGGAGCTACGTCCCACCCTTGCTCGCTCGCAGTACCGCGATCGGGTCGAATGTCTGGACCAACTCCCGGGATAGGGATGAGGTAATAACCGTGCGTGCGCAAGCCGTAATACACATACGCGACATACATCGCCACTGCGCCAACCGAGAAATTTACGAACCGGGATCCTCGATAGGTTGCAACGATACAAACACCCAGCAAGCCGATGATCGCGCCCGATCCCAGTCCGAGCAACGCAACGCTGAGCTGCGTCATACGGTACCCTTCTTCTTATCTTGCTCCGTAGTGATCAACTACGACGGCTGCGATTGACATACGGTGGCGTTCGCGGGTGTCGCCGACCGGACCATTGTCGAGAATCACCTAAGTGCTGGGGCGACGATTCCGTGACGCGATTAGACGCTAGCGGGCTGGTAAGCGGCATCGAAATTGTGGTACAGGACCTGTTCCTGCTCATCACTCGTTAGAGGAATGCTCAGAAACCTCTCCAGAATCGCTGATTGCTCGAACAATGGATAGTTCGAGCCAAAAAGAACCCGATCTGTGCCGATTGCCCGAATTTGGTGAGCGGCTTCCTGAGGCGTAATCCCGCCCGGCGCACCCACCAGCTCGATCCACTCGGTCGTGTCTGCGTAGACGTTTGCATACAGCGAAGTAAGTCGGGCCACCCGATCTTCCGCGCCAAAATACCCCATATGAGCCAGCACGGCACGGGCATTCGGATAGGATCGAAGTCCATCTTCAAAGGAATCGGGATGATTGACGTTGGCGTCGGACTCGTTTAGCCCTAAAGCTCCGAGCGATCCCGGATCCAACGCTGCGGTGGACATGGACAGAATGGGAACTGAATACTCGTGAGCTAGCTGCCAGAGAATTTCCAAGTCTGGATCACTGACCTGGCGACCGATGAACATGGGCGTGATCTTAAGGCCGAGCGATCCCCTGTCCCGATTTTCCTTGAACACCGCCCGGGTCCATTCGACGCCGAACAAGATCGGATCTACAGCGGTCACCGTATAGAATTGTCCAGGAAAGCGCGATGTGGTTTCCGTTCCCCATGCGTTGTAGGCTTCCCACTCTCCGCGAAGTGTGTTGAGGATGTGTTCAGGGTCAGCGGACGGATTATCTGCCAACCGGCGCGTATAAATCTGTCGCGCAGCGATCCACGGTACTAACAACGTTCTGTCTACACCGACACGTTCCATGGAAGCCTGAACGCAGTCTAAGGTGGCGTCATCGACAACCGAAAACGTCAAGGCTGGGGTTGTGTCGCGGTTGAGATCATCGATCCACGTCCGCGTGGCTTGTGGTGTCATTTGCACATGGGTATGTGCATCTGTGATTCTCACTGCTGTCTCCTTACCACGGTTATTCCTGGAAACGAACGCTTCAGAAGCTTTGTCGAACCGCTGCGTCGATTGTTTCTGGGGTATACAAGTACGCGGACTCTAGCGTGGGCGAAATGGAACACGGCACGCGCTCGCTGCTACGCGACGTATAGGACTTCGGGCCGTCTCAAAGAGCTCCTTATGTAGGTTGCTGCAATCTCGGCGCCACGGTCGGAACTGCTGTACTGATTCGTGTACAACCACAGCCGTCCTGGTAATTTCGCCCGCATTTCGTAGTAGCAAAGGTAAGAGCCATACGCCTAAGTACTCGTCCCGCCCCGTTGCCCAGTGGGTCCTACTTGGCCTTCACATACTTATCGAATAGCACCCGCGTGTCAGCGTTGAACTGTGGCTGGATCACATACTTGTCGCCTTCAACCTTGCCCAATCCCAGGTTGAAGCTGCAGATCGCAGGGAAAGCAGGATCTGTCTCACACATGAATCGCTGGCCCCCGCCCATGAAGATCGGGCCCCCTTGTCGCGCTGCCTGGCGTACCGCATTTGCCGATAAGTTGTCGTACCCCGCCGTCTTCAGAATCTCATACGCCATCATGAGAACAGGGAAGGCTTGCGGCGCGAATCCGCCTGCGTTGGCGTTCTTGTCGAATTTGTTCATCTGCGCTCGATACGTCACTGCATCGGGGTCGTCGCCTCGGGGATCCACAGATGCGACCTGAACGAGCCAGCCATCCGTCGCGTTGCCCGTCTGACGCGCGATGTCAGGGCTCGCGCAGAATGGAAAACTTATGATCGGAGTCCGAGTCTTCTGCACCTGGACCGCTTTGATTGCCGCAAGACAGTGGCCGGGGTCCACCGTCACAAGTACGGTGTCCTGCTTGTCTGCTTTTGCACTCACCCACGCCTGCAACAGATCTGCCGATGTAGGCGGAAATTTGACGAGGCTAAGCTCCACACCCTTGTCGGCCAATACCTTCTTCACCGTGTCCGCGATCGATGCAAAGACAGGCACGTCCGGAATCAATTCAGCTACGTGCTTGGCACCTGGGTTGACGGCCAGTACAGAGGCTGCCAGCCCGACCGCCACGGTTCCGGGCGACCCGGACATGTAATACACCATCGGGTCGGTGTCAGCCGCCAACGTTCCGGCCGATTCCGCTACCGTTACGATGCCAGCACCGCCAATGATTTTGTTAGCCACAGCGTCGTTCTGATCATAGCCATTCACGACAATAGCTGGCTTCTTCGACACAAGCTGCTGAGCGCAGTTCTGAGTCGATGTCGGCGTCCCGTCGGTCACGCACGTGGTCAGTTTCAAGGGATGTCCGCCGACGCCACCGAGGTCATCATTCACGTACTGCACTGCAGCCTTGAGGGCAGGCCCCACCTCCGGGTACGCGTTCTGAGTACCGGTACCCTGATAGTAGGCCCCAACGAGAATGGGCGTGTTCTTGCTACTTGTGCTCTTGCCACTTTCGCTGCTTCCGGGCGCATCACCACTGCTACTGCAGGCAGACAATGCGGCCACTAGGCCCGAAACCATGCCGAGCGTTGCCATGGAAAATGCTTTGCGGCCGACGGTCAGGCTCCGACTTTGATTCATCTACTTCCTCCCTGGGCGACAAGAGCCAAGCTCGGGGACGATGCCTGGCTCTGCGTGAAGTCACGACTTACGCAATGCGCGCATGCCTAACGCTTGGCTGGTACAACGCAAACAATCAATCTAGCTATAAAGCCTTGCTGTTGTCGGGAACAATCTGTCTCAATCCGTCGGTCGCGGCCCCGGGACAGTCAGAGATAAGTTCGTGGCCCAAGACTCAGACTGCTGAACTCATTGGGCCGAGCCTCAGTACTGGCTGAGCGCGCGAGAGTCCGTTTATAGCGGTCGCGATCTGTCCAGATTGCTGACAGCGACCTCCATCGAGACGTCTGCAATTTCGACAAGTTTCACGCCGTGTAGAAATCCGCGATCTTGAGCAGACAAACGTTAGTCCTTCAGCCTTGGCAGGTTTCGAAATATCGTCATCGCGCGCGACTGGGTGTCCTTTGCGAATACTCTGCTCGAGAGCCGTATACAGCGACCAGAATGCTATCGAGGGTGCAGGCAGGTGTAAAGGTTCGTGAGGCCACAGTGTCGCAGACTCTATCTGCGAAGTTGCACAGAAGCATCTCCGCGTCGTCTCCTGATGTTCTGCGTTTGAGCAGCAGGTACCGCAGATGTGGGCACCGGAGTGTGCGTCCAGTATTGACAACCCCTCACGACTGGTTGACGCTGCGTGTGTCTGCTTGGACGCCGCCAACTGCGATCAACTAGGCCCAGGTAGTGCGTCCATTCTGGTTGCGCCTGCGCGAGCGCCGCGCGCATCTCAAGAGGAACCTTGAAATTGCGTTGTTGTCTCGACTGAAGGTTCCACAACTCGGAATGTCGATGAAGTCTGTGGTCATTTTGGAGTGGTTGGATGACGATGTCGCGCGTCAGGCTTTCTGGTAGGGCTGTTAGGGCAGTCCTGAAGGAAATTCTGAATCCCCGGGTAGACCCCCCGGCAGCCGAAAGGTCCGTGGCCGCAGCGGGCCCGGGAGGCGGCCAGCGCCCTGGCGTGCCAGTACGCGCTGGCGCATCCGGCGTGGGGGCATCGCAAGATCTGGCGATGGTCGGCCATGACGGGCACATCGTCTCGGCGGCGACGATCCTGCGGATGCTGCGCGATGAAGGCCCGATCCTGGCGGCGGATTACCAGCGCGAACGCCGCCGCCGGCTGGCCGAACGCCGCAAGGCCGCGTTCGCAGCCGATCCGAACGGCTCAAACCAGGTCTGGCAGCTGGACTTGAGCGAGTTCGAGACCACCAGCGGCGGCACCTGGCGCCTGGCCGGCTGCCGCGACTACTGGTCCAAGTACGAGCACCGCTGGCACGTTTCCCCGACCGCGAACCAGTTCGACGCGATCGCCGCGATAGAGCTCGCCTTGACCGCCGTGATCGAGTCGATCGCCAGTGGTGTCCCCGCATTGAAGGAGGTCCGCATCCTCGACCGCACACTCACGAAGCGGGCCGTCGACGTGCTCGCCTACTTCGACCGACCCGGCACCGGCAACGGCGACGATCATGACCCGATCGAGGACGCCACAGCGGCCAACTGCGAACCGGCGGCCAGTGCGGCCAGCGCGGCCAGGAACATCCGTTCCTTACCGATCATGTCGCCGACGCGGCCCATGATCGGCGTGAAGATCGATGCCGACAGCAAGTACGCAGTCAAGACCCGCATCCGACCGGAAGCGTGAACGCGATACGCCACGATAGATGCCCGGTCGGGCGGCGACTGAAGCCAGGCCGCCCAGGTGCGCCCATCGACGAGATTGAAGCGATTCACGCTGTGGTGACCCCAGTTGCTCGACCCAGCCTGCCAGCGCCAGCCGCTTTCGTATCGCACCGGTGACGGACAGGGGAGCCGCCACACCGCTCGCTGCTCGGGGCGCGGTGGTGCGGTCGGTGTTCGTGAGGTGGTCAGTCATGCCGGCCTACCGTCCGATCGGGCGATGACGTGTCTGGAGTCCCCGGCACGGTTACGCGTCTTGCTGGTACGAACCTCGGCGACCCGAAATCGCGCGGCCCAGACGTTGCGCGCCCATCGGCCACGCCCAGGAGGCGTTCAAATCGCATGAGGATGCTGGCCTCGTTGTGCTTGTTGGCGAGTCGTGGAGGCGGGGAGAAATCGACTGTGCCGCCACGCGTCGAAAGCGGCGCGGTCGAGCGGTCGGGAATAGTGGTATCCCTGGGCGACGTCGCACCCGAGTTCCGTCAAGAGGGTGGCGGCCTGGGCGGTTTCGACGCCTTCGGCGACGATGGTGAGTCCGAGGTTGTGGCCGAGGTCGATGATGCTGTGCACGATGTGGGCGTCGTTGGCGGCGTCGGCGATGTTGGTGATGAACGAGCGGTCGATCTTCAACTCGCTGATCGGCAGCGTCTTCAGTTGCCGTAGGCTGGTGTAACCGGCGCCGAAGTCGTCGATGGAGATGCGGACTCCGAAGTCGCTGAGAGTGCGAAGGAGTCGGCTCGCTCGCTCGGGGTCGGTCATGATGGCGGATTCGGTCACTTCCAGGACCAGCAGCGCCGGTGGCACGCCATGTCTGAGCAACAACGCGGCGATCTGGTTGGGCAGCTGCTCATCGAGGAGGTTGTACGCGGACAGGTTGACTGAGACCGGTAGTGGCGTGCCCGCATCGGCCCAGCGGCGGGCCTGGGAGATGGCCTCGGCAAGGACGTAGCGGGTGAGCGGGCCGATGAGGCTGGTTCGTTCGGCCACGGCGACAAAGTCGTCGGGGTAGACCAGGCCGCGGGTCGGGTGCTGCCAGCGTACGAGGGCTTCAGTGCCGACGAGGTCGCCGGTGCTGAGGCTGATCTTGGGCTGGTAGTGCAGGAGCAGTTGATCGTTGGTCAGCGCGCGCCGTAACTCGCCGAGCAGCGCGAGTTTCACCGAGGAGTGCCCGTCGGCATGGCCGTTGTAGGCGCAGATACCCAGATGCTGTTCCTTGGCGGCATACATGG
>Ga0097620_100015214_pt1 | contig 7723 bp, 9 predicted proteins | sample KBSSwiS22_FD_77030 | JGI IMG/M metagenome (GOLD analysis project Ga0097620, IMG submission 77030) | Switchgrass rhizosphere microbial communities from Kellogg Biological Station, Michigan, USA - KBS Switchgrass S2-2 (version 2) (version 2) | ecosystem: Host-associated > Plants > Roots >...
CTGTTTCCCATCGTTACGATTACATCGAATTCTTCTTTCGTCAGCGGCATCACTGACAGCTGCGACTGCCGGATCAACGGCAACTGGCTAAGTCGCTTATCGTAGCGAATGGCAGCCAATTGAACGGGATTGGCCAAGGGCTTAACCGGTTTAAGATCCACCGCCACCCACTGCGGATCGTCGGCCGTCGGATCGGCATACGCGCTCTTCACCACTTCCGCCAACCCAACTACCTCTTTACCTTTGCCGGAATGATAGAACAGCACGCGATCTCCGGCTTTCATTCCGCGCAAGTTGTTTCGGGCTTGATAGTTTCGCACTCCGGTCCAGTCAGTGCCGCCGTCTTTTACGAAATCGTCCCACGAATAAGTTTCCGGCTCCTGCTTGACCATCCAATAATGGTGCTTCGTCGACTTTTTCATCACTGTCGTTCCACTGGTCTAATTTTGATAATCTGTCTACTCGGATTGAACTAAAAAGCCAAAGGATAAAACATGCTGAAAGAAGGAACCAATGCGCCCGCGTTCAAAACAACTGATCAGAATGGTGAAACGGTGAGTTTGAAAGACCTGCGCGGGCAAAAGGTCGTGCTTTATTTCTACCCCAAAGACGACACGCCCGGATGCACCAAGGAGGCGTGCTCGTTTCGCGACGCCTTTTCGAAGTTTAAGAAACAAGATATCACCGTGCTGGGGGTTTCACCCGACAAGGAGGCATCGCACCAGAAGTTCGTGACCAAATACAAGCTCCCGTTCACGCTGTTGGCCGACACCGATCACTCGATCGCGGACGCGTACGGTGTTTGGGGAGAGAAGAAGTTCATGGGACGAACGTACATGGGCGTGCATCGGACCACCTTCCTGATCGATGAGAAAGGCAAGATCAAGAAGATCTTCGAAAAGGTTAAGCCCGAAGATCATGCCAGTGAGGTCCTGAAGGCTTTCGCTGACTGAACCGCGGACGAGGCGCGTAAAACGCGGAAGCTGGGGCTGCCACCCCAGCCTCCTAGGCGGCTACCCAGCCTCCGATCTTCTCGGGTTCCCCCTCCGGGTTCCTTCCGGGCATTAAACCCTGCAAACAACTAAACGAACTGGGCACATCGCGCTTTCGCGCTGGCAGCCGCAGGCCTTCTTCGAGTCCGGCAGGCTCGGCTGCGTCGTTTAGGAAATACATCCGAGTGTTATCCACGACCTGAGTTCTGATTTCGTGCGTCCAGAGCAACAGGTTTGCGAGCGCGTCGCCGATTTCGTCTTTGCCTAACTTCGTTTCCTGCGCGATCTCACGTTGGGTTCGCGAGCCTCTCCGAATGGCATCGCGCACGCGCTCCACCGGCGACAACTTGCTCAATGATTTGGCAGTGTAATGATTGCCGTTTGTTGAATCGCCGCTAAGCAGCTCGCTGATCTCGACCTGCTGTGAGATGTATCGCTTACGCGCCGACTTGTATTCCTTCAAGGCACGCCTGCTCTGGGTCACCTTCTGACGAATGCAACTCTTGCAATAAAGGTTGCGACCGTCTTTGCGTGCCCGGCAGATCCCAAACTCTCCTATGGGAAGTTCTAAAGAACAAATTGGACAATGTTTGACGTTGGGGGGTAAATCAATCTCCTGTTTCATTTGACCGCACTCCACTGGGCATTCAAATCTGGCTGCGAATCCGAATCGCGAACACACTTCAGCGCTGCCGGAACCTAAACCTAAACCGGCCAGGACATTCCTCTGATTGGAATTATTTTTTGGCGAAGAAGCCCGAGGGCGCTCGCCTAGCTTGCCTCACCGTAACTGCCGCGCACACGAGTTACGCCCGTTTTTACTACCTGCGTTTGACTGTCGACAAAGGCTTCCCTTGCGAGAAAGAGATGAGAGTAAAACTAACCTTCACACGATTCAAAAACAGGGTCGCTGATCCAATTTCGGATGGCAATCAAAATTGTTCAGCGAGGGAATCGCATTATAGTGATCGAAACTTTTTTTGCAATACCTTTTTCGGATTTGTTTCAGTTCAGATCAAGGTCCAATTTTTTGGCGATCGATTGATCTACAAACCTTACTTTTCGCGAATGCAAACAACTCAAACACGAGAGGATACATGATCGCATCACGCAGAACTGCAAGATCGTTTTTATGTCTTTACTATCTCAAACACGAAGCTGAGACCGTCGTAATCCTTAGCAATTTCGACGTGCGCGCGATCATCCAAAAAGCGTTCGCCGTCTGTTTGGCGCAATCACTTCGTAGTCTTTTTGTTGGTCCTACTATTAGTAGATCGATCGTCGAGAGATAAAACATCGGTGTCATTGACAGGGCGTGTGCTCAATTTCTTGCATCGCGAGCACAACATTTGTCTGCTGGACCAAGTGCGATCAAATCACGTGCTTGTTAAGAGTCAAGACGTTCATACGTAAAGCTTTTTTGGCGCGCCGCTCACGTGTGCAAAATGTTGTAAGTGTGTGCTTGTAACAACTTTGTAAAAGACCGCCCTCTAATTTCCACAAAGATTTCCTCAGAATCTGTGGAAAACATTTTCTAACTTAAACCTGAGCGCGATCTTTTAAGCGGATGACGAATTTCAGTCCCGACCACACGTCATCAATGGCACAGATCTTCACATCGACGAGTCCAGTGTCGAGTCCGATGCGTTGCACTCGTTCAAAAACAAGATCCGTCGCGACGCCGGAGCTCTTCTTAGGCCACGCAACCCAGATCATTCCGTTGCTCGAAAGCTTTTTGGCAAGCTTCTCGAAATCGCGAAGCAGCGCGCGTTCGGTGAGGACGAAAAGGAGGACGATGTCGAGAGGTTTTGTGACGCGCGTCACGATCTCGGCATTCGGAGGCAGCGGACCTAACTCGCGCGCGAAGTCTTCTGGCGCGTTGACGAGGGCGATCCGCGATCCTTCTTTGATTCCGATCTTCTTCGGTAACGGTGTTCCTGAATATCCAGCCATATTTGGTCACGACTCTTTACCACAGTCCCAGGATCTTCCACCACGCGAAGCCCACGACGCTCCAGATCAGGATGGTAACAACTGAAGTTATCAGTCCAAGCGTCCACCACGTTCGCTGCGTAGTGTAGCCGGCGCCAAAGTAGATCGGCGCGGGGGTCGTCCCGTAATGCGTGAGCGACGCTCCGAGATTTGAAAAGTATGCCAACGACAGCACGGCCAGATAAGCCGGCGCGCCCGCGGCGAGGATCACGATTAGAAACGGTACATACATCGCCGTCGCGTGCGCCGTAATGCTCGCAAACACGTAATGCGCGTAAAAATAAATCAGCAGCAGCGATGCGAGCGCCAGCCACCATTTCCAACCTGTTGTTAAGCTCGCTGCGGCTTCTGCGAAGCGCTTCGTTAGTCCCGTTTGACCAAGGGCTTCCGCCATGCGAATCAAGCCGCCATACCAGATGAACACCGCCCACGCTGCTTTCTCGCTGATGAGGTCTTCCCAGTCGAGGACGCCGGTGACGAGCAACACGCTGATTCCGAGCATCGCGACGACGGCGTAGTCGATCTGGTGCAGCTTGGTTGTGATCCACAGGATCGCGACCAAGCCGAAGACCATCAGCATCAGTCGTTCGGACCACTTCATCGGTCCCATCAACTTCAACTCTTTCGAGGCGAACTCGCTCGCCGCGGGCGTGTGTTTGATCTCCGGCGGAAAAACCCGGTACAGCAACCACGGAACGACGAGCAAACTCAACAATGCAGGCACTATCGAACCAAGGGCCCAGCGGGCATAAGTGATCTCGATCCCGGTCGTTTGCTTCGCGAACCGCGCGATGATCGGGTTCGATGCCTGACCAGTCAGAAACATCGCACAGACGATCACGTTACATTGGTAAACACTGGTCATCAGAAACGCGCCCAGACGGCGGGCCGTCGGACCCGGGCGCGATTCGTAGGCTTCGGCGAGGCTTTTTGTAATCGGAAAGATGATTCCGCCGGAGCGCGCGCCGGTCGACGGTATCACCGTCGCGAGCACCGTTTCGGTCGATGCGAGTGCGTAACTGAGTCCGAGCGAGTGGCGTCCGATGGCTTTGATGAAAAGAAAGGCGATGCGGCGACCCAGACCCGTCTTGATCATGCCACGGGAGATAAAGAACGCAGCGAGCACGAGCCAGACGACGGGATCAGCATAGCCGGCGAGGGCGTCGCCGATACTCAATACCTTGAAGAGCGCGAGCGCAGTGACGCCAAGCAAAACAATCGCGGCGCCCGGAATCGGTTGCACTATCGATCCGGTGATCGTCGCCGCGAAGATTGCGAGCAAACGCCACGACGCCGGCTCGACACCTTCGGGACGCGGAATCAGCAGTATTCCACCGGCGACGAGCAACACAACCGCCCACCGCACCAATCTATTCTTCCAGCCGATCTGATCCGGAGTCGTGTCGGCTTCGGGTCGTTCGACGGTTTCAGTTGTTGTCATAGGTTTCGGACTGGGTCACAAATGGGCGTATTCTAAAGGCACGGGTAGAAAAATGGCGGAAAAGATCGAGGGCGACAAGATAACGGACCGGCAGACTTACCTGAATCGCAGAACGTTCATGCGTGTTGCAGCGCTTGCCGGGACCGCAACCGCGACGACGTTGTTGTATCGACGTCTCAATCCGCGCCCGCCAGTTCCGGTCGAAGGGCAGAAGCTCAAGGCGGCGAGTGATGCTACGGGGTTCAGCACAACCGAGCAATTGACGCCGATTGAAGCTATCACGAATTACAACAACTTTTACGAGTTTAGCACTACGAAAGACGGCGTCGCCCGGGCCGCGAAAGGTTTTGTTACGCGTCCGTGGGCTGTCGAGGTGGGCGGGCTGGTCCATGCACCGAAGGTTTTTGATATCGACGAACTGTTGAAGTTTCCCCTCGAAGACCGCGTGTATCGGTTGCAGTGTGTCGAAGGTTGGTCGATGGTAATTCCGTGGATCGGCTTTCCGTTATACAAGCTGCTCGAGAAAGTTGAACCAACATCGGAAGCGCGTTACGTCGCGTTTGAGACGCTGCTCGATCCGAAGCGAATGCCTAATCAGCAAGGCGGCGTGCTCGACTGGCCCTACGTCGAAGGACTCCGTCTCGACGAAGCGATGCACCCGTTGACGATCCTCGCCACGGGTCTTTACGACGAAGTATTGCCGCCGCAAGACGGAGCGCCCGTTCGCCTGGTCGTGCCGTGGAAGTACGGGTTCAAGAGCATTAAGTCAGTGGTGAAGATCACGCTCGTGGCCGATGAGCCGCCGGCAACGTGGAACATACAGGCGCCGTACGAATACGGTTTCTATTCAAACGTGAACCCAAACGTGCCGCATCCGCGCTGGAGTCAGGCTACGGAGAGACGAATCGGGGAAGGGCTTGTTCGGCGCAAGACGTTGCTGTTCAACGGGTATGCCGACCAGGTGGCCCACCTTTATCAGGGAATGGATCTCGTCAAGAACTTCTGACTTTGCCCCCCCCATGAAGATTTCATTTCCGAAATTCGTCGTCTTCATAAACTCGCTGATTCCGCTGGCGCTGCTGCTGTGGGATCTGTATCGCAAGCAAGTTGGGCCGAACCCGCTCGAGTTTGCCACGAGAACGACGGGAATGCTGACGCTCGTGTTTCTGAGTCTGACCGTTGCAATAACGCCGCTCAGACGGATCTTCGGCATCAACTCGTTGGTAAAGTTTCGCCGCATGCTCGGGCTGTTTGCGTTCTTCTACGGCTCCCTGCACCTGCTGACATACATCTGGTTTGATCGGCTATTCAATTTCGTGAGTGTGGCCGCGGACGTCGCACAGCGTCCTTTTATCCTCGTCGGCATGACCGCTTTTCTGCTGATGGTGCCGCTGGCGATCACGTCGACCAACAAGATGGTGAGACGAATCGGCGGTAAACGTTGGGCCAAGCTGCATCGTCTGGTCTATCTGGCGGCGATCGCGGGCGTTGTGCACTTCTGGATGCTCGTGAAGTCGGACGTCCGTCTGCCGCTGACGTTTGCGTTCATCATTCTGTTTCTGCTTGGCTATCGACTGTTGGTGAAGTATTTTCCTTCCGATGTCAGAATCAGTTAATCGCTTCACGAGCCGCGTTGAGACGTACGAGAAATATCGTCCGGGTTATCCTGCCGAGATCGTCGACCTGCTCCAGCGTACGTGTAATTTGACGCCGGACTCGATCGTGGCCGATATCGGCTCCGGAACGGGGAAACTGACGAAGCTGTTTCTGGCGAATGGCAACCTCGTTTTTGGCGTCGAGCCAAATGCATCGATGCGCGAAGTCGCGGAAAACATCTTCATGGACCAGCCGAGTTTCCGAAGTGTCGACGGGTCCGCGGAATCGACGACTTTACCAAACGCGAGTGTTGATGTGATTACTGCTGGACAGGCGTTTCACTGGTTCGACGCGGAGAAGACGCGAGACGAATGGGTGCGCATTCTGAAACCCCGGGGCTGGGCGGCGCTGATTTGGAATGCACGAAAGTTGCAGACCACGCCGTTTCTGCACGATTACGAAGAGATGATGTTGGAGTTTGGCACTGATTATCAAGACGTGAGACACGAGAATACCGAGACGACTATCGGAACGTTCTTCGCGCCTGACGAGTTCGAGTTGACGGGTTTTCCCAACGCGCAGGTGTTTGATTTCGACGGCTTGCAAGGTCGCGTTCGTTCGTCGTCATACACGCCCGAACCCGATCATCCCAAGTTCGATCCGATGATGGAACGGCTCAAGACAATCTTTGACAAGCACCAAAAAAACGGCTATGTCAATTTTGATTATGAGACTAAGGTCTTTTACGGCCATCTGTCGCCGACTTCGTGACGCGAAAGGTCAAACTTAATGCCTCAGGAGCGCCGGCGTAATGAGCGACAAAAGGTCGTGCTCGAAGCGACCTGGGAGAGCCTGTCGAAACGACATCACGCGCGTGTCGATGATGTCAGCTTGAGCGGCTGCTTCGTAAACACGTATGGACAAGTCGCAGTTGGCGAGGCGATTGAATTGAATATTCTGCGCCGCTCTGGTGAATGGCTGGCGCTGACCGGTCACGTTGCCACTTACCAACACGGCGTCGGCTTTGGCCTCGCGTTTACGGAGCTGAATTACGCGAAAAAACGGGCGTTGCAGGATTTAATGGCAACAGGCGGGTGAGCCGCCCGTTGCCTGGTCAGTGTCAGTGCTTGTCGCGTCGTCGACGCTTCTCGTCGTAGAAGAGGATGTTGAAAGCGAGCATCGATCCTGCCGCGGCCGCGAGTAGGAATAGAATCATCGCCAACCCCGGATAGCCGAAGATTCGAAACGTCGTTTCAACCCTCATCAGCAGCGCCGCACCAACGATCAAGGAAGCGACGACCAGGCCCAGCGTGATCCGGTTCGCCACTTTCTGTAGTCCTTCCACAATTACCTTCTCGTCGATCGCGTCTACACCGATGCGGACGTCGTTGTTCCCGATTGCATCGAGGATCTTGTTGACCCGACGCGGAAAGGTTTCGGCAAACTCTTTCAGATCGACTACACCCGCCAGCAAGTTACTCGGCGCCATGCTCCTGGCGATGTTGCGTTGGAGGATCTCGTTCGCGCGTTCGCGAATGATGGCGTTTGGATCGAAGGACGAGTCGAGCGTGTAAACAACTCGATCCAGATTCAACAACGCTTTGGCAATCATCGTAAATTCCGCGGGTAGGCGGAACCAGCAGTCGGCCGAGATGCGGGTGATCTCGAGAGTGACTTTGCCGGCGTTGAGTTTGCTGAGAAC
>Ga0097620_100016348_pt1 | contig 7454 bp, 7 predicted proteins | sample KBSSwiS22_FD_77030 | JGI IMG/M metagenome (GOLD analysis project Ga0097620, IMG submission 77030) | Switchgrass rhizosphere microbial communities from Kellogg Biological Station, Michigan, USA - KBS Switchgrass S2-2 (version 2) (version 2) | ecosystem: Host-associated > Plants > Roots >...
ATGACGATGGCCTGCGACGAACAGGGCGAGTTCGGGTACCGCCCGTTGATGACGGCGATGGTCGACACGCTTGTCGAAATGGTGGCCAAGGACCTGATCACCGACGACGAATGGCGTGCGATGTCGATTCCGACCGTCGGGCGCCGAGCCAAGGACTTCACCTCGCCCTTTGCACCGTCGGGCACGTTCGAGAAGTTGTCCATCGTGCATCTGGAGGTCTTCGATGCCGAGGACCGATTCTGGAAGCTCTACCAACGCGACCATGACGCAAGGGCTTTCGGCGCATCGTGGGCCGCGTTTTCGCGCGCATCGGTGTTCCCCACCCTGGCGGCCAACCTCGGCGGCGGCAAGACCGATCCGCGTAGGGATCAATTCTTCGACGAGTTGGAGAAGGGCATCGCTGCGCGCCTTGCCGCTGCACCGGAGCAGATGCAGATTCCGTTGGCCCAGTTGGTGATCGAGAAGCGGCAGCGCACGCACTGATCCTGCGGCGTGCCCGTCAAGGAACGGGTGGCACCGGCGGAACTGGCGGCACCTCGGGAACGGGAGGGATCGCCGGGGGCGCAGGCGGCGTCTCGCTGGGCGGCGGAGACGGCGGTACCTCGGTCGCGCTATCCGACGGCGAACTCGTCGCTGACGGTTGCGCCGTGGCTGTCGGCACCGCGCGCGGAGCGGGCTCGGTAACGGTCGCCAGAGGGGCCGGGGGAGGCGGCGGGATGACGGCGGTCGATTCGGTCGGCTCGGGTGGCGGCGGCGCCGGTTCTGGCGAGGGCTCCGGTGGCGACGGTGCTGGGGATGGCTCTCGTGGCGGCGGAGTGGTCGTGGGCGTGCGACTGTTCTGCACCGTCGAGGAGGCTGGCGCCGCTGTGTCGTCGCGAACCAAGACGATGATCGCGGCGGCCACGGTCGCAGCCAGCACGGCGCCGACGCCGACCGCCAAGAGTGCGAAGGGGTTGCGATACCAGTGTGCGAGCTCTTCGTCGTCGAAGCCGATCGGGTCGTCGACGTCGCCTTCGTCGTCGAACTCGATCAGCGGTCTCGGGCGGGCCTGCCGCCCCTCAGGTTTGGCCCGAATGGGACTGACGACACGGTCGGCATCTGCCGGCGGCAACGCCCGAGGGGGGTCGGCTCGGAATCCGTGCGCTGGTGGCACCGCGCTCGCGGCCATCGAGGTGACGCCGTCCTCGACGCTAGCGTGGAGGCCTTCGAGGCCAGCTCCGATCGCGGCGCTCAACTCGGGGTGGCCCGTCGTGACGACGGGCACCCGCAGATACTCCGAAAGGGTCGTGGCGACAAGGGGTATGCGGGCACCACCGCCGACCGATGCGACTGCTACCAGGTCTTTCTGGCGAATTCCGTTGCGCCGCAACTCTTCGTAGAGGACATCGACGAAGTTTCCAAGAGGCCGATCGATCGCCTCGTCGAGTTCGTCACGGGTGACGCGCACCTCGGCGCGACGTCCGGGAAGGTCGACGGCCAGCGAAGTCGCGCCCGTGGTCGACAGACGCTCCTTGGCAGCTCGACACTGGCCGCGAAGTCGGGTCAGGGAACCGATGGCCGACGTGTCGGACAGGTCGATCGATCCGGTTGCGGCAAGGTCCGCGATGACCCGAGTGAGCAGGGCCTGATCCACGGCGTCCCCGGAGAGTTCGGTGTCGCGCACGGTCGCGGCGATCGGTTCGAAGGCGCTTGCGGCCTCCGCGAGCGTGATGCTGGTACCCGTCGCGCCGAAGTCGCAGACGGCGATGATGCCCCTCGTCGGCACGCCGGGGTCGTCCTGCAGGGCCGTCAGCGCGGCGACGGCGTCGGCGACGAGCGTGATGGGCATGGGTTCACGAAACTCGGGCACTGCGACGAGCTCCCGGCGCAGCGCATCGACGGCAGGCTGGCGCCAATGAACTGGGTAGGCTACGCCGATCGGATCGGAGGGCCTGCGACCGCGCGTCACGGCGTACAGCAACGCACGGAGCGCATCTGCGAGCAACGCCGCCGCGCCGAACGACGAGCCGTCCGACGCGACGATCGGTACCGGGTCGCCGACACGCTCGACGAAGCCCTTGATGATGAGTCCACGCTCGTCGAGGGCAGGGTTTTCGCTGGGTAGGCCCACTTCTGGCGGTCGGTGGTCGAACCGGGTCAACACGGCAGAACGGGTCACCGCAACGCTGCCGACCGCTACCCCCGCCAGCTTTGCGGCACCGACGGAGAGCCCTAACGCGTGTGCCACGTCATCGAATTGTGCCGTGCCCGGCTATCAGGGGTAAATCCAGCGGGGTGACCCAGCCCGCCGGCAGGTCGTTGACGGCGGGCACCGCGTTCAAGGCTCGCAGTCCCGTCGCCAGGCAGCCTGCTGCCGCCGCATCTCGCCCGGAGCCGTCGGTGAAACGGAAACCCGTCTCCTGGAAGATGCTCGGGGTGCCGTCGATGTCGACTCGATAGACGTCGTTCTCGACGCCCTTCGGCCAGTCCGGCGCGGAGTCGGCGCCGACGCGGTTCACGTGCTCTAGCTGGATGCGGGTTGCGCCGCGGTACACCCCGTTGATCGTGAATCGCACCGCTGCCACGTTGCCCGCCTCGATGACGCCCTTCGCCGACTTGACCTCGACCGGCGTCACCCACTTGTCCCACGTCGTGGTGATCTCGTCGAGTTCGATACCCGCGGCGTGCGCAATCATGGGAACCGTTGCACCCCAAGCAAAGACGAGAATGTCGGGATTCTCGAGCAACGGCCTGTGCTCTGGCGGCTTCCCGATGCCCATCTCGAACTCGTAGTCACCCTCGTAGTTGGTGTAGTCCAGTAGTTCCGATGCCCGCACGGTCCGGACCTCCGAACACAACCCCATCAGCGTCATCGGGAAGAGGTCATTCGCGAAGCCTGGGTCGATGCCGGTGGTGAAGCACGACGACTGGCCCGCCTCACACGCCTGCGCGATGGGCTCGATCCAGTTCGGCGGATTGAGATGCATGGCGGGCCACACCCACGGCGTCATCGACGTCGAACACACGTCGATGCCCGCCCGCAGGAACCGCGTGATGAGCCGGATGTTTTCGTCCGCCTGGGCGGCCGTTGGGCCGTAGTGGACCAGCGCGTCGGGCTTCAACGCCACCAACGCGTCGACGTCGTCGGTGGCGACGAGACCAAGTGGCTCGTCGAGCCCACAGATCTCGCCGACGTCGCGGCCTACCTTGTCGGGATTGTTGACTCCTACGCCTACCAGCTCGAACAGTGGATGCTTGACGATCTCGGGGATCATCATCTTGCCGACGAAACCGGTGCCCCAGAGCACGACCCGCTTGGCCATCTGCCGCCCTTCACTTGCCCGTTGTGTGCCCCCGGCCCTCTTCACCATAGGCGGGGTCAAGATCGGAAGTGATCAAGCTGGCCAGTTTGCGAATCTCTTCACGCAGTTCCTCGATGTGCGCCGCCGTGACCGCCTGGTTCGCGGTGTCCTCTTCTGCGACCTTTTCGACGATCCACGATGCCAGGGTCGCGGTGACGACACCGAGAAGGCTCACGCCGGCGATCATCAACGCCACCGCGATCACTCGGGCCTCTCCGCCGACGGGGGTGACGTCGCCATAGCCCACCGTCGTCACCGTGGTGATCGCCCACCACAGCGCGTCACCGAGGTTGTGAATCTTGGTGCCGGGTTGGTAGCGCTCGATCTGGAGCATCGCAAGGGATGCGGTGTAGACGATGATGACGACGCCGCCGACGGTGTAGACGATCACCTTTCCGCGGAAGGTCTCTCCGACTGCGCGACCGAGCACCTCGATGACCACCGCGAGGCTGAGCAGGCGCAGCGGGCGTAAGAACGGCAACACGATGATGGCGAGGTCGAACAGATGCCGGACGAACCATCGTCGCCGGGGATCGGCCAGATACAACCGGAACCCATAGTCGACGACGAACGCCAGGTAGGTCGCGAACATCGCCCACCGCACGACTCCTGCGGCGGTGCCATGTGGCTGGGCCAACACCTGGAAGGTGTAGAGCCCGAGGAACACCAATGCGACGACCGCCAGCGGCCACTCCGTGCGGTGTTCGAATTGCTGAAGGCGGGTTTGCATCACAGGACCTTGGCGTCTGGTTGGGTGGTGTCGCGCAGGGTGACGTTGAATTGCATTGCACGGTAGGGCCATCCGTACTCCGTGTGCCATTGCGACACGACGAGGCCAACGCCACCCGCGATGTCGAGCGCAGAACCGGGCAGGACGTAACCGCCGTAGAGCTGGGCGACCTTGTTCTTCGCGTGATCCTCACAGCGCCAACCCGAGCCGAATATCGGCGTCTGAAGCGGCGCAGCGCCGAGCGCCGCGGTCGGTTCCGGCAGGACCCGGTAGCCAAGGGCATAATTCGACGACACGAATCCGCCAAGCACCCACTCGCCGGTGATGATTCGGCGCAACGACAGCTCGCCCCACGTCTCCTCCGGCGGTGTGATGGGGGTGGCCCGCCGCCCCCACGCCCAACCGTCGCCGGCGTTGCCCCACGCCCAATACCTGGACCGCTCGCCGATCTGCGATGGCCTGACCCGCTGAAGGATGATGCCCTTGTCGCGTTGAAAGCCCGTCGAAACCACGTAAACCCAGTCGCCGTGCTGGTCGTAGTCCCACGACCAGCACTGCGCGTAGCCGTCGTGCAGGTCTCCGGGGAACCTGGCGTCCTCCCCCATGTTCGCCCAGGAAACCCCCGAATCGTCGGATCGCCAGATTTCGGTCCACACGACGTTCCCGAAGCCGCGGTTGACGATGGCGTGGAGATACAGCGTGTCCCGGACGCGCAGGAGATCCGATGGGATCACCGTGCTGATGCCGCTGCGCTGCCATCCGGAGTCGGGACCGTCGTGGTCGTAGTGCCACAGCTGACGGGCGTAGTCGGGATCAGGGCCGCCTGCGCGTTCGTAGACGATACGGTTGTTCGCGTCGCCCCTGCCGATGAGGACCACAGGGGAGCGCCAGTCGCCCTTGCCGACCTTCTTGCCCGAGAACGTGTCGCCGAAGACCGACACCAGCTTCCCGTTCGGCGCCGTCACCGATGCGCCCAGATCTGCGCAGGTAACACCCCAGCGCCCCGTACGTCGTGGCCCCGTCAGGTCGGCGCGCTTTCCCGTTAGTACCTGGACTCCCAAACCGTGTGGTTGCCTGCCGATCGAGCGACCGCCTCACCCGACTGCTGGAAGTCGACGCAGTCGGTGATGCAGAACGCCTCGTAGCTGACCATCCGTTCGTCGTCGACGATGGCGACGAGATCGCCGCATGGTCTGAATTCGGTTGCGCCGCCACAATGTTGGCAGACAGCCTCATTGCCCCTTACGTCCGCGACGGGGTCATCAGCGCTCAGAAGCACCGCCTCAGGCCGCCGGGTTCGCAGTACAGAGGGTAATCCTCGACGGGTATCGGCAGGGGCCTGCTGAAGGCAAGCGTGAACGGGAAGTTCGTGATCGCCGGTTGCAACCCGCAGACGGCGTTGTGGATCATCGAGCGGGTGCCGGTCAAGGTGTTGCCGTCGAATTTGTACGTCTCCTGAAGCGGAGCGGTGCTGCCGTCGGGACATTGCAAGCCGTCCTTGGTAGAGGTGGTGAACTCCCACTGGTCTCCTGTCAGTCTCGCGTCACCGCCGCTGACCGCTCCGACGGGCGAACCAGCGACGTGCAACCGGCAGCCGAGGGGCACCTCGAAGTTCTCCCGTAGGTCGCCGACGACCGGAACGCAGCTCGGGTAGATCGTCCATTCAGCGACGAGGCCGCCCTGTGTATAGGTGTAGATGCCCTGCATCATCTTCTCGGCATGCGCCGGACCGGCAAAGCCGATGGCCACACTGGCGAACGCGGTGGCGACGGCGAGTGCGCTGGTGGTGGACATGCCGTTGAGTATCGCAGTGTCATTGCGTCAAGTCACCGATTTGTCGCACCCGCGAGGGCGCGTGAGATGGTTCGGTCATGACTGCACTCGATGGGAAGGTCGCACTGATCACCGGCGCATCGGCCGGGCTGGGCGCCGCCACGGCCATGTTGTTCGCTTCACGCGGGGCTTCGGTGTTCGGGATCGCCAGGGACGCCGAGCGGATGGCGACGGTGTTCGCCGACGTCCCCGGCGGCAGGTACGCGCCCGTGGACGTGACGACGCCCGCTGCGTGCGCCCAAGCCGTGACCGAGTGCGTCGCCGCGTTCGGCAGGCTCGACGTGCTGGTGAATGTCGCGGGCTTTCACCAGATGCGGCATACGCAGACCATGACCGACGAGGAATGGGAGCGGGATCTCGCCGTCAACCTCAACGGCCCGTTCTATCTGAGCCGCGCGGCTCTGCCTCACCTGCTGGAGTCCGGAGGCAACATCGTCAACGTCGCGTCGATCGCAGGCGTCGAGGGTGAGGTCTACTCGGCGGGCTACTGCGCGGCCAAGCACGGACTCGTCGGCCTGACTCGCGCGATGGCGGTGGAGTTCACGAAGGACAAGCTGCGCGTCAACGTGATCTGCCCCGGCGGCATGCCGACCGCGCAGACGACGGAGTTCGAGGCGCCGGAGAACGCCGACTGGGATCTGATCATGCGCATCGCATCGCCGCGTGGATTCATGGCCACCGAAGACGTTGCCAAGACGATCGCCTTCCTCGCCAGCGACGACGCCGCCGCGGTCCACGGCGCGGTATACCGCGTCGACAACGGCAAGGGTGCAGGCTGAACTTCCGCGGCAAGGACACCGGAGTGGCGTGAGTGACGGATGGGAAAGAAGTTATTGACGTGGCTTATGATTCTTCCGTTGGATCGTCGTTGAAAAGGTGACGCAGCACCGCGCTTGCGACTCGAGGTGGGCCGGCATCAGCGTCTGATCGCTTGGAGTGTCGGAATGTCGCTGGAGCCAACTCCATACACCTGTCGCGTCGGTGGCCTCGCGGTGGCAATGGGCATCGCTGCTGCCATCGCAACCGGGCATGGCGTCGCAAGGGCCGACGACCAGCCTCCGAACGCCGACAAGGACTCGGCCCAGGTGAGCGACGCGGCAGGCGCCTCGCATGCGAAGGGACCGCTGTCCACGCTCGCCGCGCGCATGCGAAAGACCGTCGAGGACGGCGCAAACAACCTGCGCAAACGCGTCGCTTCATCGAGCGCAGGGTTCGATGCACCAATCCGACCAGCCGCGGGGTCCGCTCGGCAGGCCGCGAGGCGAGCAACGGGCCCGAACTTCGATCCGACGCGCTTGGCAGCGGCTCCGATCGCCGGGCTCCGCGCGCCAGGACCGGGGCCCGTGAACGTCACGGATGCGGTCGAAAAGCTGGCGCAACGCGCCGACGCCGCACTCCCGATGCCGGACGGCACGCCGATCAGAGTCCACACACCCGTCACCGTCGAAGCGGCGCCCGTTCCGCAGGCTGCCGCCGCCCTTCCCAAGCTCGTCACGACCGTCCTCGCCGAGGCCGTTGTGGCGCCGCTCACAGGTACCAATCCACTGCTG
>Ga0097620_100017628_pt1 | contig 7179 bp, 10 predicted proteins | sample KBSSwiS22_FD_77030 | JGI IMG/M metagenome (GOLD analysis project Ga0097620, IMG submission 77030) | Switchgrass rhizosphere microbial communities from Kellogg Biological Station, Michigan, USA - KBS Switchgrass S2-2 (version 2) (version 2) | ecosystem: Host-associated > Plants > Roots >...
TCTGTCTGACTTCCGGGGGCGCCGCAACGTCGTCCTGATCTTCTACCCGCTCACCTTCACCGGCGTCTGCCAGGGTGAGCTGTGCTCGGTCCGTGACGACCTCGGCGCGTTCCAGAACGACGACGTGCAGGTCCTCGCGGTCTCCGTCGACTCGGCGTTCGCACACAAGGTGTGGGCGAACGACCAGGGGTACGAGTTCCCGCTGCTCGCCGACTTCTGGCCGCACGGTGCGGTCGCGAAGTCGTACGGCGTCTTCGACGAGGAGAAGGGCATCGCCCTGCGCGGCACCTTCGTCATCGACAAGGAGGGCGTCGTGCGCTGGAAGGTCGTCAACGGGATTCCCGACGCGCGCGACCAGGCCGAGTACCTCAAGGCGCTCGCCGCGCTGTAGGACCGGCTCACAGCAGCAGAACCAGCTCCATAGGACCGGAACGGATCGAGCGGTACCTCGATCGGGGGTCATCGTCGTGCCGTGTTATCGCTGTCACACCCGCCAGACCGACCCGGCCCGCGGGGCGAGCCCGTGGGGCCGGGCGGTCATCGGCGGTGAGCAGGTTCTCGTCTGCCCAGACTGCCAGCGCGAGCCGACCGGGCACCGGGCCTTCGACCGCTGCCCCACCTGCGGCTCGACCCATCTGGCCAAGGCCCTCGGCCTGGTCGTCTGCCGCGACTGCGGCGCCCGCTCCGAGCCCGCCCGCTCCGAGCCGGCGCGCTCTGACACCGGCCCCGCCCGCCCGGCTGGCGCCCGGACCGGGTCGGCTGGCCAGGCCGGGCTGCCCGGCCACCCAGGCCCGACAGGCTCAGCGGACCTGGGCTCAGGTCTCGCGGGCGCGGCGGCCGGACGAGGGCGAGCAGGACGGGCCGAGGCCGGTGCCGTGGCCGCTGTACTGCCCGCCGGGGCGATCCGATCCCCGTCCGGCGAGCCGGATCCAGGCCGGACAGGTGGCAGCCAGGCCGCCTCGGGACCTGCCAGCGGTGACTCCGCTGGCGAGGCCGGGCCGAGGCCGACAGGCGGGACCGATCTCGCGGCGGACGTCGAGGCCGCCTTGGCGCGGATGTTCGGCCGGGGTCCCAGTCGGACGACCACCGCCGCCCGCCGACCCGACGAGGCCGACGAGGCCGACGACCGGTAAGATCACAGTGCCGGCAGCCCCCTGGAGGCACGCGATTGCGTACTCTGGCTGGACTCCCGGGCGTGTAGCTCAGCGGGAGAGCTCTCGCCTTACAAGCGAGCGGTCGCAGGTTCGATCCCTGCCACGCCCACGAGCCGGACTGCCGTGAGAGCTGATGTTCGGTCAGCCTCCCCACGGCTGCGACTTCTGTCCGGGGCGCGACCCACGGACCCCAACGTCGATCTTCGCTCGACCTCTGCCGCGCTGGCGCCCCTGGCCCACAGCGACGTCGCTGGCTCCCATAGGACCCGGACCGCAGGTGTCGATCTTCGCTCGACTCCTGACAGGGTGACATCTCGTGACCTGCGGCGATGCGGTCGGGCTGAATTTGGCCCTGTCGGCACGTCGCCTCCCGGGCAAGCGACTGTTGCGGCGGCGACCCGGACGCCGATCGGCTCGATGGGTACGCTCTAGGGGTGGCTGGCCGAACGTACGCGGAGAACCGCCCCTACCTTGTCCCCGAGACGCTCGGGGAGCTGGTAGGGCCCCTCACGGGGATCGTCCGGCTGCCATCGCGCTTGGACTGGTCGGAACGATCGATCTTTCACCTGGACGAACCGGGTGAACGGAATGTGATGTACGAGCGGGTCATCCGTGAAGCCAGTCGGATCGAAGATCTTCGGGGATATGTCAACGGGGCTATCCTTCGACGCGTCTGGCGCGATCTGTTCTTGCCGCCACGGGTGAGGCGAAGCTGGGAAGATCGTTTCGCTGAGCTACGCCTCGCGTCCTAACCGGCACCCACCCGCCTCCTATGGATCCATTTCACCAGCGACTCGCCCGCGTCGCCCTCGCGGCTGTAAGCGGCTTCGGATTCGCGCTGGCCGGTGGATACGCTGTGCAGGTTCATGGTTTTCTGACGCGCCAGTCCTCCGACGTCGATCTCTTTGCCCCGTCCGAGGCGCTGCAGGAGTTCGCACATGCCATTGATGCTGTGGTCGCCGCGTACCAGAGTGAGGCGCTTGTCGTCGAGGTAGAACTGCGAAGTGACTCGTTTGCTCGCCTCGCCGTCCGGGCTGACGGCAGGAGCGCGAAAGTCGAGCTAGGTATCGACTGGCGTGCGAACGAGCCGGTCCGGTTGGAAATTGGACCGGTGCTACACCCGGACGACGCAGTGGCAAACAAGGTCTGCGCGTTGTTCGGCCGCGCGGAGGTGCGGGACTTCGTGGACGTCGACGCGATCCTCGCGAGTCTACGCTACACCGAGGACGAGCTGCTCAGCCTGGCGGAAGACCATGATCCGGGTTTTGATCGGCTTTGGTTTGCTCGTGCGCTCACCGCGATCCATCGGTTCCCGGACAGTTTGTTCTCGGAATATGCATTGGCGCCGAGCCAGGTGGCCGCAATGAAGGAACGAATGACGGGATGGGCTGCGCGGATCCGGGACGTTGCCGGCACATAGCTGGCTGATCCACCGAGTGGAGTGCGCTGGCGCCTCCGCTGGAGATCCATGAACGCGGTGACCCTGTCATCTCCATGGGCAGCGTGACGCGTTGCGCTGGTCGTCAGACTGTCGAAGCCAGAGCGAGCGCCCGATACTCCGTGGTGCTGCGCCGAGACACGAGTCAATGCGCGGCCGGTGTGTGGCTCGCCAACGATCAGCTCTCCGCCGGCGCCACGTGATGAGATGTCGGGGTGCTGCCGATGCCGAGGAGGGGTCGCAGTTCGTCGATCAGTGCGTCGATGCTTGCCTCGCGCTCGACGGCCTGCAAGATCGCCAAGGCGACAGACGGTCGCGCAGCGGCTGTGACAAGGTCGGGTCTCTCCTCACGCCAAGCGACGCCCGCTGCCCCGCGGATTCGAGATCGATAGAAGTAGTGACAGGTCGCCAGCAGCCCGGTAACTGCCTCGACCACCTCGTCGGCAGGTCCGACGACGGTCAAGCTGCGACGGCTGAGGTGAGGATTACGCACGACCATGGACGTCGCCGCCCCGGCATAGGGGTCTCGCCAGCCGTAGTGGAGCGTGCCGACTCCGGTCTGGAGCGCGGCGCCCATGCAGAGGCAGCAGGGTTCAACGTTCGTGAAAAGAGCGTGATCCTGAAACGAGACACCTCGGCAGGGAAGCTGCGCGAGCGCGTTAATCTCGGCGTGCGCGATCCGCGAGTTGGTGAGCTGGCCGGGCACGACGTCGGCCTCATGTCGGGTGCTACGTCCTTTCCCGACCACGACACCGGAACCGTCGAGCATGACCGCGCCGATCGGCAGGCTCCCCGCCCGATAGGCGTCCCACGCCAAGGACATCACGAGCCGCCATGGGAACTCCACCCCGTCAGGATCGCATTACAGTCCGCGTTCTGGTGGCTCACTTGCGATGTCGATCAGGGCCAACGTCTCCGGGTGGGCGACGCGACTTTGGTCACCCAACGTTACGGCGCTTGTGATTGAAAGCTAGGTGTTGGCCGAGGCAAGCAAGGCGCTCGGCGAAGGTCGATGGCTAGGTGCTTGCTATGGCAAGCGGGCGCTTGCCATAGCAAGCGCGATGTCCCGCCTGTCGATCGCTGGTGTTACCCTTGCATCGAAGACAATTCGCCTGTTGCGTCTTCGTTCGCGCGGGTGGTGCGGAAAGGCTGGTCGGGACAGCGCTCGCAGGCTTCGGCCTTACAAGCGAGCGGTCGCAGGTTCGATCCCTGCCACGCCCACGTTTCTTTACGCCGCAGCGATTTTCGGCCCCCGTCGAGCCTCCGGCACATGAGCATGCCGCTCGCCCGAGCGGTCTATGTTCCGGAAATCGTGTCGTAGACGCGCGCCGTGATCGACACTCTCCGTCGTCGCGGGTCCGCGCGTGTGCCGGCGCCATGTCGACAGGCCGTCCAATTTTGGTCATACTTTTGACTATGACGACGTTGCCGTTGGGCGAGGTGAAGTCCCATCTGTCGGAGCTGGTGGGCCGCGTGCACGACCACCACGAGCGGGTGACAGTCACCGTGCACGGGCGGCCGTCCGCTGTGCTGGTCGCAGTGGAGGATCTAGAGCAGCTTGAGGAGACACTCTTGATCCTTAGCGATCCGGCGACGGTCCGCCGGCTCGCCGAGTCCGACGCCGAGCTTGCGCGCGGCGAGGAGGTCACGGCGGAGGAGTTGGCCGAGACCATGCGGCGCCGGCGCGGCGCGTGACTAGCGCAGCTGGGTTCTACACCCTGCGGACCACGCCAACGGTGCGCCGCGCCCTCGGTGAGACTCTGCCGGAAACGGTCGCAACGGCCGCGTACGAGTTCATCACTGGGCCGCTCCTGGAAGCGCCATACCGAGTCGGCAAGCGGCTGTTGCCGCCGCTAGACGATCGTTTCAGCGCGCGCCGCGGCACCTATCGAATTATCTATCGCATCGATGACAAGACCATGACCGTGACTGTCGTCGACATCGACCACCGTCGCGACGTCTACCACCGCTGACATAAGAGAACGCTCAGGAACGGGTTGGCGTGAGGCTGAATATGGCGGTTGACTCGTGACCGAGTTCTATGACTGGGACGACCTCCGCGCCGAGCTGCACGACGGCGACGACGAGGCTTTCGCAGCGGAGCGAGCGCGTACTGAGGTGTGGATGAGCGCCTTCCGCTTCGCCGAGGAGTGCACTCCTTGGTCTGGTGCGGCCCCACCGGGCCGAGTCGACGGAAGTCCCACCCCGATCGGGTGAGCCAGATAGCAAGCGGCGATCTTGAGTCCGACGAGGTCGCCACTCTGAGCCGCGACGCCCAGGCGCTCGGTTTCCGGCTGCGGATCATCTTCCACTATGGAAGCGAACGGCAACGGGTCAGCCGAGCCTCGCGAGCGGGCGAGTCGCGAGATTGGCTACTCTGAGTGAGATCGTTTGGGTGATCGTGGGCAGCGCACTTGCCGAGGCAAACGGGCCGCAACGCACGGATCGCGCTTGCAACCGCAAGCGAATGCTCGCAGAAGTAAGCGGTGCGGGACCCCTCGGACTCCGGGAAACCGGATGCGGGTGGGCGATGGCTCCCGCGACCCAGCGTTTCGCCGTGCGGTCGCTGACCTCGTGGGCTTTGCCGTAGAGGCTGGTCGCCGTGTCCGCGTACGCGCTGCGGAACTGCTCCACGGTCCACTCCCGCTGGACGAGCAAGAGCGCCAGGAGCGTGCGCGGTCGGGGGCTCGGGGGCATGGCTTCCTCGGCGGTTCGGTGGCGATCCCCTGATCGTCGCGGGCGGGCGCCGTGCTGTCAGCCCGCACGGGCGCCGTCCTGGCGAATGTCCCGAAAAATGTCCCCATCGCTGTCCTGGACACGCGCGCCGATGTCCTGCCAGGGACATCCCGAGCTGTCCCTTTCGGCATTCTCCTGACCCCGGATAGTTGCGCTTGCTGGTCAGATCGGACACGCCGGTCCGACTGACCCCAGGACGCCCGCGTGCGCGGATGGCCTTGTCGAGCGCGACCGTGGGAGGCGCCCTCGCGGCCGTGGTCGCCGCACTGGTGCCGGACACCTGGAACGGCTGGAGCGGTGCCCCACGTCTGCCGCGCCCCATCGCCTGGCGCTGTGACGGTCGGCGGAGGATGTGACCGCCGAGTTACACTCCCGGTTACGCATCGCACGCTCCCTGAGCTGCACGAACGTCAGATGTAACGGGTAACGCGACCATCGAGGGCGTGGGCCGAAAACGGCTCCCGGCGCCCGCGCCGGACCAAACGAGCCGCTACCCGTTACCTCCGCTCTCATCTCGGGCGGGGTAGCGCTCGTGGTCGCCGGATCCGGTACGGTGCTTTCCCTGGCGCAGTTGCGCCGCGAACGACGTGCCTGGCGGGTCCAGATGAAGACAACGTGGGCGCTGGAACTGCACAAGGCGCGCCTGGTCGCCTGCCCGGCGGTTTTCGAGATCCTGCGCCAGCTCTCCAAGGGCAGCGCTGTGCCGGCGACGGCCGCGACGGCCGCCAGGGTCGCCGCGGAACTGAACGACTGGCTCTACTCCGCCGGCGGTATGGCGGCCGACGCGACCACACGAGGCGCGGTCGCCCAACTTCGTAACCACTGTCGCCTCTGGGCCAGGGACGGCGATCCTCATCGTCCGCCCGACCTGTACGGATGGCGGGACCAAGCGCTCCTTGCGCTAAGGCGTGATCTCGACCTGCCAGAGCTACAGACCTTTGACCTCGGCCCCGAGTCGACCATGCTCAAGCGGCTGGAAGCCGACCTGCTTTAGCGCATCCGGGGCCATTCGTGAGCTGGGGCGCGGGCGCATCGGTAGATCCGAGGCTGACCAGCGCTCGACCTGGAGGTGCTCAGAACTCGCCGTCGGCACCGCGCCGCGGGGTTGACTGGCCGAGCGATCGGCTACCTAGAGTCACCCGGCCGGTGGCTGCGGTCGAGGTGCTGAATGTGGCAGCAGGCTATTTTGAAATCAATCTTGCTTGCGCCACCTAGCGTTCGCTTGCAGGAGCAAGCGGCCGGTGACGGCTCGGGCTCTCCGGTGCTACCGTGGGCGAAGGCAATTCGCCTGTTGCGTCTTCGTTCGCGCGGGTGATGCGAGAAGGCTGGTCAGGACAGCGCTTGGAGGCTTCGGCCTTACAAGCGAGCGGTCGAAGATTCGATCCCTGCCACGCCCACAAACCACCTCTGATGCGAAGATTCAGTCTCACCCTGCGTCCGCTGCCGGACTGCGACTCGCTGCAAGCCGCGTTTGACCCATCGCCTCGCGAATGATCGTAATGGATAATCCTGCGGCTCGAGCCGCAGGAGAAGTTTCTCGTAAGGCTGGCCGAACGAGTCGAACCCCTGGCCTCGCACTGTCCAGTCCGCTGGACAGCCCGAGGCAGGGGTGCGCTCTCGGCTTCACACGAGTGTTACGGCTGCGACCAGTAGTTGGTGCCGACGCCGCCGTCGGGGCCGATCCAGAAGACGTCGAGGTGTTCTGGGAAGCGGCTGACTGCGGTGATGGCTCCGGGTGTCGCGTGGCCGGGTGGTGCGATGGGGAATGGTTGGTGCCAGCCTTCGTTCTGGTGCCAGTAGTTGGTGCCGACGCCGCCGTCGGGGCCGATCCAGAAGACGTCGAGGTGTTCT